>Ga0256839_1001381_pt1 | contig 29443 bp, 28 predicted proteins | sample 354166metaG_FD_185968 | JGI IMG/M metagenome (GOLD analysis project Ga0256839, IMG submission 185968) | Hydrothermal vent microbial communities from Mid Atlantic Ridge, Atlantic Ocean - 354-166 | ecosystem: Environmental > Aquatic > Marine > Hydrothermal vents | place: Atlantic Ocean: Mid... | reverse complement strand
TGGGAAGAGCTCGACCGCAAGCGCGAGCAGGCCTGGGAGGAAAACCGGCGCCGCTGGGAAGAGCTCGACCGCCGCTGGGAGGAGCTCGACCAGAAGCGCAAGCAGGCCTGGGAGCAGCTCGAACGCCGCTGGGAAGAGCTCGACCGCAAGCGCGAGCAGGCGTGGGAGGAAAACCGGCGCCGCTGGGAGGAGCTCGACCGCCGTTGGGAGGAGCTTGACCAGAAGCGCAAGCAGGCTTGGGAGCAGCTCGAACGCCGCTGGGAAGAGCTCGACCGCAAGCGCGAGCAGGCCTGGGAGGAAAACCGGCACAAGTGGGAAACTTGGGAGGAAAGGTGGCGGGAAGCTTGGGCGAGATCTGACCGCCGGTTTGAGGAGCAGATGGAAGCCATACGCGCTCTCGCTCGCCGGCACGACCAGAGCATCGGCGCGTTGGGAGCACGGTGGGGCCTCCAGACCGAAGCATCATTCCGCAACGCGCTGGCCGGCATTCTGGGCGACCTGTTCGGGCTCCACGTCTCCCGTGTGGTCGAATACGATCACGCCGGCGAGGTGTTCAACCGCCCCGAACAAGTCGAGCTGGATTTGATCATCAAGAACAGCCACCTCATCATCGGCGAGATCAAGTCGTCCGTCAGCAAGGGTGATGTCTTTCTCTTCGAGCGCAAGGCCAGATTTTACGAGAAGACTCACGGCGTCAAGGCAGACCGGTGGATTCTGATCTCGCCCATGGTGGACCCGGGCGCCCGTGAGATGGCCGAGCAATTGGGCATCGAGGTCTACAGCTACGCCGAAGATGCTGGCGAGGCGCTGACCAGCGACGATGCCCCTTCGGAGTAGTACACACCTCCTTCGCCGTTCAAGTCCAGTCTCACCCCTGGCCTCAGCGAACAGAGTCGAAGCGGCAGGACTATGGCTCACACAGGGACACCACAGGAGCGGGCGTACATTCTTGGCGTAGGCGTCAGTGCCATCAACATGAAGATGGCCGTCGAGATTATCGAGGGGTGGATCGAGCGCCGGGAGCCCCACTACGTCTGCGTGACAGGGGTCCACGGGGTCATGGAAAGCCAGCGAGACCCAGCCCTGCGCGCCATCCACAACCGCGCCGGTCTCGTCACCCCGGACGGCATGCCCCTCGTGTGGCTCAGCCGGCTCAAGGGGTTTGCCCACGTCGAGCGGGTCTACGGGCCCGACTTGACCTTGGCGCTTTGCGAGCGGGCGGCGCAGAGGGGCTACCGCCACTTCTTCTACGGCGGCGCCCCCGGCGTGCCCGAAGCCCTCGCTGCCGAGCTCACACGTCGGTTCCCGGGCCTTCAGGTGGCCGGCACCTTTTCACCCCCGTTCCGCCCGCTGACCCCGGAGGAAGACGAGGAGGTGGTCCGCATGATCAACGCCGCCGAGGCGGACATCGTCTGGGTTGGCCTCAGCACGCCCAAACAGGAGCGCTGGATGGCCGATCACGTGGGCCGGCTGACGGCGCCTGTGCTCATCGGCATCGGCGCCGCGTTCGACTTCCTGACAGGCCGCAAACCGCAAGCACCCCGGTGGATGCAACAGGCAGGGCTGGAGTGGCTCTTCCGGCTTCTCACCGAGCCACGCCGCCTGTGGAGGCGCTACTTGGTGAACAACCCGCTCTTCCTCACGTTGATCGCCCTTGAGATGCTGGGCATCCGGCAGTCCGAGCCAACTTCACCTGGCTCGTGAGAGGATCCCGACCGGTGGAACCGCCGATGACTTCTCTCCCCCGTGACACCGACACCACGCGGGTTCCTCCTCTCTCGGCCTTGAGGAGTTGGCTTGCCCGCTTCGAGCAGGGACTTGTCACCACGGCCACCGCCTTGGGTGAGCGCAAGCTCTTGCTTCTCGTCCTGGCCGTGGCAACCATCAACGGCCTCCTCCACGTCTACCTTGTACCACCCTGGCAACACTACGACGAGCCGGGCCACTACGAGTACGTGTGGCTCCTCGTCGACCGCCAGCGCCTGCCGAAGCCCGGCGAGTATGACCAGGCCATGCGGCGCGAGGCGCTCAGCTCCATGATCGAACACGACTTCTTCCGGGAGTTGGGGCCTCCACCGAACCTGCTCATCCAGGATAAGCCCCTCTGGCTGCCCTTCCCCCAGACCACGGACCGCCCCTTCTACTACCTCCTGGCCGCCCTGGCGGTCCGCCCCCTGCGATACGCGGATGTCATCACCCAGCTCTACGCTGCCCGGCTTGTCTCCTGGGCGCTTTACCTGACGAGCGTGCTGTTGGCCTACGCCCTGGTGAGCGAGCTGGTGCCACGCGGCCACCCCCTGCGGCTCACAGTACCCGGCTTCATGGCCCTCCTGCCGGCCTACACGGACCTCATGACAGCCGTCAACAACGATGTGGGCGCCGTGGTGGTCTTCACCCTCTTTCTCTGGGGAGGGGTACGCCTTCTCGTGCGGGGGTTCTCCGTGGCCAGGCTCATCTGGGTCGTGGGAGCCGTTGCCCTGGGCCTCTGGACCAAGAACACCACGGCCCCCGGCCTCCTACTCCTGGCGCTGCTCTTCGTCCTGGCCCTCATGCGGCGGGCGTGGACGTGGCACCGGCTGGCGGCCGTGCCGCTCGCGGTGCTGGCAGCCATGCCCCTCATCTTCTCCTGGGGAGATGCAGCTTACTGGTACCGGTACACCGGCCAGGAACTGGCCACCCGCCAACGGGTGAGCGACGCCCCCGTGGGCGCCTATGCCCTGGCCATTCGGATGGACCCCGAGGACAAACGGCGGCGGGTCATCAACCTCCTGCTGGACGATCAGAGCGAGGCGCTGACGGGCCGCCCCGTGACGTTGGGCCTCTGGATGTGGGCCTCGCAGCCGGTACAAGCCCGGCTGCCGGGGGTGGGTGGCACCAGGTGGAACCGCCCTCCCGTGGAGCTCACCCAAGAGCCCACCTTCTACGCCTTCACGGCCGAGGTCGTGCCAAACGCAAAGAGCGTTCATGTCTACCTCCAGCCGTGGGTCGAGCAGGAGCTGAACGGGCCGGTCACGGTCTACTACGACGGCCTGGTGTTGGTCGAGGGCAAGTGGCCGGCCGACCAGCCGCCCCGCTTCGACGGGCCCGACGGCCGAACGGGCACTTGGGGCGGTCAACCCTTCGTCAACCTCCTGCGCAACCCCTCGGGCGAAGAGGGATGGCCGTTGGTGCGCCCTTGGGTCGTGCGGACGATGAGGAAGTTGATCTCGCCCATTCCCCTGGGGCCCTTCGAGATGATCAGCCTGATCTTGGATTGGGAGCGCACCGGGTGGATCTATCGTGTCACGGCACGGCGGCTGTTACAGACGTTTTGGGCCGTTTTCGGGTGGGGAGGCGTGCTCATCGCCCCGTGGTGGTACAGAGTGCTCACGTGGGCCACGGTGCTGGGCCTAGTGGGCGCCCTGGCACGGGCCGTGCGGCTGGCCCGTGAACCTTGGGCGCCGGGCGTCAAGTGGGCCCTCGCCTTCCTGGGCGCAGCGGGGCTGTTGGTCTGGGGCATGGTGTTCATGCGCCCCTTGCCGACCATACTCCCCTGGAACCCGCTCCTCATCCCCGTGGCCCGCTACGCCTACCCGGCCATCGTGCCCTCGGCCCTGGCCCTGGTCGCCGGTTGGACGGCCTGGCCGTGGCGCCGCTGGCGCCTCTGGAGCACGGTGGTCATGGTCATCGCGCTGGCGGTGCTCAACGTGGTCTCGCTCCGGCGAATCGTCACTTTCTGGTGAGGAGAAGTCCAAGGTGGAGCGCACACTCGACCCACAAGCGCAGGCTGAACGCGCCTCGGACAACTCATCTCCGGCGCCCGCAGCCGAACCTCGGTTCCCCCTGTGGGCGACCGCGCGCCGCCGGGCGTGGCCCTTCGTGGTGTTCCTCGCCGTGGGCGTGGCTCTCGCCATCGTGTGGCGAAGTCTTCCGTGGCTCCTGTGGGCGTACAACCTCTACCAGGCCGGCCGGCTGATGGAACAGGGCCTGGCGTGGCCTGAGCCCCGCCACGTGGACACTCTTCCAGTGAGCATCGACAGCACATCCCTCGAACGGGCCCTGGGCCACCTGAGCGCGGCCATCCGCTGGCGGCCGGACCACCCTTACGCTTACCGCTTGGCCGGCCGCATTTACTTGGCCCAACAGAGATGGGACAAGGCCGCCCAAGCTTTCGAGCGGGGCCGCGCGCTGGCTCCCCTTCACCCCATGGCCGACTGGGAGGCCGGCCTGGCCTACGAGCAGATGGAGCGCGCTGTCCGCACGTCGCCGTCCACGCCGTTGGTGCCGCGGCTGGCCTTCGCCGAAGTGGAGGCGCCGGACATGCCCCTCGACACCCCCTTCTGCCGGCCCGGCAACGCACGCGCCTGCTACGCCGGCGTGACCGCCTTTCGGCTCCCCTACGCTGCCGCGGGCGACTCCACTCCCGTGGAGCTCCCCACCTTCTTCCTCCACCCGCCGGCCAAAGCCCGCCTCCGGCTGGAGGTGCCGGCCGAGCAGAGCGCGCTCCGCTTTGTCCTGGGCCTGGCACCCGAGGCACGGGAGTGGGGCACCGATGGGGCCACGTTCCAGGTGTGGGTGGAAGCGCCGGACGAAGCGGCCCGGCTGATCTTCGAGCGCCACGTGTCGGCCGGGGAGGCGCGGCAGGGGTGGCTCCTCGGATGGGCCGACCTCTCCCCGTGGGCCGGACGCGAGATCACCCTCGTGTTGGGCACGGCCGGCGGCCCCTCCGGCAACACGGCCGGCGACTGGTACGGCTGGGGAGATGTGGCCCTCACCACGCCTGCCGCGGCCCGCTACGCCGCTTTCGCCCCCAAGGCCCGCCAGCGGGCCGCGTGGTTGGACGGCCGCTTCGACGGCGATGCTCTCCTGGATCGCGGCGACGAGGCCAGAAGGGCGAAGCGCTACGGGGAAGCCTTCGCGTGGTACGACCGGGCGTTGGTCACCTTCCCGACGACCGAGGGGGCCGTCTTCCACCGCCGGGGGTTGGCCTTTAAGGCACAGAAGGCGTGGGCGCGCGCCGAGGCCGCCTTCAGGACGGCGATCCGCGCTTGGCCCACTAACCGTGATCTCTGGTATGAGCTGGCCCTCGTCCTGAAAGAGCAGGGGCGGTTCCGGGAGGGCGTCGAGGCCCTGCGACAGGGCGCTGATGCCCCCCAAGGCACCGTTGCGCCGAGCATCGTGCTCCTGGAACTCGGGCGGATGTACGAGCGCCTCCGGCAGTGGGACCGGGCGAAAGCGGCTTACGAGGAGGCGCTGGCCCGCGATCAGTTCACCCAGCCGGCCCAAAAAAACAGCACGCTCTACACGTATGGCGTATTGCTCAAGCGGCTGGGCGAGTTGGACAGGGCACAAGCTCTCTTGAGCGAGGTCATTGAACGCGACCCTAACTCCTATTGGTCCTACATCCACAGGGCTGAAGCCCTCTGGGGGCTTGACCGCAAGGACGAGGCCGAGGCCATGCTCCGGCAGGCCATCGAGTTACAGCCCAACGTCAAGTGGGCCTACCGGTCCCAAGGGCTCCTCTACGCCCGCGACGGAGAGCGCGACAAGGCCATCCCCTTCCTCCGCAAGGTGCTCGAAATCGACCCCAACGACCAACAAGTCCGAAACACCTTGGAAAACCTCCTGGCTCCTCCCCAAGGCGACCAACCGTAAAGGCCCCACAAAAAAGACGAGCACCCCCTGAGAACGCCCGTCTCAGGGGGTGCTCGTCCGCCGGCGCGTGTGGCGCCGCAGCCTGCCGGCGCCAGGCTCACGAGGAGCGGGGCACTTCCAGGGGCGCTCGCGGGCTAATGCGGCGGATCTTCTGGATGATGCGCTCGCGCTCGGCCTGGTCCTTGGTCGCGGCCAGCCGCTCGCGCAGCTTGCGGAGCTTCTTGCGGCGATGGCGGCGCCGGCGAATCTCCCTGACACGTTCAGCTCGATGCGTAGCCATACATCTCCTCCTCATCCGTTGTTACCGCCTGTAGAAACAGCTTATCCCAACCGACACCGGAAATTATACACCAACTCCCGGTGGTCTCAAGTCAGAAACGCCCCGTGTCAACCCGCTGAGGGACCCACTTGTCAGCATGTCGGCTTTGCGCTACCATACTCGCGGCGAAAGGATGAACGTTGTCGGCGTGTTCCCCCAGACCCATATGGCAAGCAAAGGCCTTGGCCCAAAGGCCTGTCCGGCACAGAGTCCGGCTGGCCGTTTCCCCGCTTCGCTGTGCCCTTTGGTCACATTTCAGAGACGGAGGAGGTGAGCGTTGTTCGGCGAAATCAAGCTCTTCACCGGCACAGCCCACCCGGAGCTGGCCCAGGAGATCAGCGAGTACCTCCAGATTCCCCTCAGCGGCGCCGATGTCTTCCAGTTCCCCAACGAGAACATCTTCGTGCGCCTGCACCAGAGCGTGCGGGGCCAAGATGTCTTCGTCGTTCAGCCCATGTGTCGGCCCGTCAACAAGAACATCATGGAGCTGCTCATCATCATCGACACCCTGAAGCGAGATTCGGCCGGCCGCATCACGGCCGTGGTGCCCTATTTCGCCTACGCGCGATCCGACAAGAAGGATCAGCCCCGCGTGCCCATCACGGCTCGCCTGATCGCCGACCTGCTGGAGACGGCCGGCGCCGACCGTTACTTGACCATTGACTTGCACGCCGGCCAAATCCAGGGCTTCTTCAAGATCCCCGGAGACGAACTCACCGCCTTCTACCTGCAACGGGATTACCTGCTCAGCAAGCGCATCCCCGACATGGTCGTGGTGGCTCCTGACGTGGGCGCCTCGAAGAAGGCCCGCAACCTGGCCGAGGCCCTCAACGCGCCCTTGGCCATCGTCGAGAAGCGGCGCATGGGCAACGACCCCACGGCCAAGGCCCTCACCCTCATTGGCGATGTGCGGGACCGCAACGTGATCATCTTCGACGACGAGGTTGACACGGCCGGCACCATGGCCGGCGCCATCCACTTCCTCAAGGAAGCCGGCGCCCGCGACATCTACGCCGTCGCCACCCACGGGATCCTCTCCGACCCGGCCACCGAGCGCCTGCGCAACGCCCCTCTCACCGAGTTGATTCTCACCAACACCGTCCACATCCCGCCGGAGAAGCGCCTGCCCAACATGACCATCCTCAGCGTCGCCCCGCTCCTGGGCGAGGTGATCCGGCGCATCCACTTCGGCATCTCGGTGGGGGCGCTCTTCAACGAGTAGCTCCGCCCCCTTCCGGCCCACGGGCGGAGCCTGGGGCCGCACGGATTGTGAAGAACCCTTAACAGCCTGTTCAACGAAGCTTAAAGTGAGGTTAACGGCCACACAACTGGGAAGGCGTATGATGGGAAACAGAGCGGACATCCCCAAAAGCTAAGGAGGAGAAACGATGAACGGACGCCTTCCCCTGGCCCTCGTGCTCGCCTTGGCCTTGGTTGGCCTGTTCTTGGCTGCCTGTGGTGGCGGTCAACAGGGTGCCGGCGACCAAAACGGCCTGTCGGGAAGCATCGTCGTTGACGGCTCCAGCACCGTCTTCCCCATCTCCGAGGCCGTGGCCGAGGAGTTCGGGGCTGAGAACCCCAACGTGCGCGTCTCCGTGGGCGTGAGCGGGACAGGCGGCGGGTTCAAGAAGTTCTGCGCCGGCGAGATCGACATCACCGATGCCTCCCGCCCCATCAAGGAGAGCGAAGTGGAAGCCTGCGCCCAAAACGGGATCGAGTTCATCGAGCTGCCGGTGGCCTTCGACGGGCTCACCGTGGTGGTGCATCCCGAGAACGACTGGGCCACGTGCCTGACCGTGGACGACTTGAGGACCATGTGGGAGCCAGCCGCCCAAGGCACCGTCACCCGGTGGAACCAGGTGCGCCCCGAGTGGCCCGATGCCCCGCTGAGCCTCTACGGCCCCGGCACCGACTCGGGCACTTTTGACTACTTCACCAGCGCGGTGGTGGGCGAGGAAGGGGCCAGCCGGGGCGACTACACGGCCAGCGAGGACGACAATGTGCTGGTGCAGGGCGTGGCCAACGACCCCTACGCCCTCGGGTACTTCGGCTTCGCCTACTACGTCGAGAACCAGGACAAGATCAAGGCCGTGGCCATCGACGGCGGAAACGGCTGTGTCCTTCCCAGCGAGGAGACCATCAACAACGGCACATATCAGCCCCTCTCCCGCCCCATCTTCATCTACGTGCGCAAGGACGCCTTGGACCGCCCCGAAGTCGAGGCGTTCGTCACCTTCTACTTGGACAACGCGGCCGCGCTCGCCGCCGAAGTGGGCTATGTGGGGCTCCCCGACCGCGCCTACGAGCTGGCAAAGGAGCGGGTGGCCAAGCGGATCACGGGCTCGGTCTTCAGCGGCGGGTCCCAAGTGGGCATCTCCATCGAGGAGTTGCTGAAAATCGAGGAGTAAGCCGAGGGAAGAGATGACAGCGCAGCAGCCCACATCTCAAGCGTCCCAGGCCGCCGCGCGCGCGGACGTGTACCCGGCCCTGCGCCGCAAGCAGGGCCGGCACACCGTGGAGGCCATCATCCGTGCCGTCCTGCTGGCCTGCGGGCTCATCTCCGTGCTCACCACTGTGGGCATCGTGGTCGTGCTGCTCTACCAGTCGCTCCAGTTCTTCCGTGAGGTCTCGGTCCTCGAATTCCTCACGGATACCCAGTGGACCCCGCTGTTCACCGAAAAACACTTCGGCGTCTGGCCACTGGTGGCCGGCACCTTCCTCACGTCGGCCATCGCGCTGGCGGTGGCGCTGCCCCTGGGGCTTCTGAGCGCCATCTACCTGAGCGAGTACGCCTCGGCGCGCACCCGGGCGATCGTCAAGCCCATTCTGGAAGTCCTGGCCGGCATCCCCACCGTCGTGTACGGCTACTTCGCCCTGCTCTTCGTGACGCCGTGGCTCCAGAAGGTCATCCCCGACTTGGCCGGGTTCAACGCCATCAGCCCGGGGATCGTCATGGGCATCATGATCCTGCCGATGGTCTCCTCCCTGAGCGAGGACGCCCTGCACGCCGTCCCCCAGGCCCTGCGGGATGCCGCCTACGCCCTGGGAGCCACCAAGTTCGAGGTTTCCACGCAAATTGTCGTGCCGGCTGCCCTTTCGGGCATCGCCGCTTCCTTCATTCTGGCCATTTCCCGGGCCGTGGGCGAGACCATGATCGTGGCCATTGCGGCCGGGCAGCGCCCCGTGTTCACCCTTGATCCGCGCGGCCCCATTCAGACCATGACGGCCTACATCGTGCAGGTGAGCCTTGGGGATACGCCGGCCGGCTCATTGGCCTTCAAGACGATCTTCGCCGTGGGGTTCACCCTCTTCCTGATGACGCTGGTGCTCAACATCGTCAGCCACCTGATCGTGCGCCGTTATCGCGAACGCTACTGAGGGCGCGGGAGGAGTCATGCAGCTTCAGGAGCACACCTTCGTCCACCAGCTCGGCCAACGGCGCCTGAAGGGGCGCATCTTCCGCGCCGTGGCCTTCGGGGCCATCTGCGTGGCGCTGGTCATGTTGGCCCTGCTCTTCCTCGACGTGATCGCCGACGGCATCGGCCGGCTCAACTGGCAGTTCCTCACCAGCTTTCCTTCCCGCCGGCCGGAGCGGGCCGGCATCCTCTCGGCCCTGGTGGGCTCCATCTTCATGGTGGTGCTCATGGCCGTGATCGCCTTTCCCATAGGCGTGGGAGCGGCCATCTACTTGGAGGAATACGCCCCCAAGAACTGGCTGACCGACCTCATCCAGATCAACGTGGCCAACTTGGCCGGCGTGCCCTCCATCATCTACGGCCTGCTCGGCCTGGAGATCTTCGCCCGCTGGCTCTCCGGCTTCACCGGAGGCCGTTCCCTGCTCACCGGCTCCCTGACGATGGCCCTCCTCATTCTGCCCATCGTGATCGTCTCGGCCCGCGAGGCCATCCGCGCCGTTCCCGACGACATCCGCCTGGCCGCCCTGGCCCTCGGGGCCACCCGCTGGCAGGTTGTGCGCGATCACGTGCTGCCCTACGCCATGCCGGGCGTCCTGACGGGCATGATCCTGGCCACCTCGCGCGCCATTGGCGAAACCGCCCCCCTCATCACCATCGGCGCGCTCACCTACGTCGCCTTCCTGCCCGACAGCGTGCGCAGCCAGTTCACCGTGCTCCCCATCCAGATCTTCAACTGGGTCTCGCGCCCCCAAGCCGGCTTTCACGTCAACGCCGCGGCCGGCATCATCGTGCTGCTGGCCATCCTGCTCTCCATGAACGCCCTGGCCGTCTACCTGCGTCACCGGTTTGAACAACGGCTCAAGAGGTGAATCCATGACCGTCCACGTAATGACACCACCGGCGCCCGCCGACGTTGCCGACGTGGAAGAAATTGCCGTCCTCAAGGCCAAGGGGGTCAACGTCTACTACGGCTCCAAGCAGGCCCTGCGCGACGTGCAGCTCTACGTGCCCGAGCACAAGATCACCGCCCTCATCGGCCCCTCAGGGTGTGGCAAGAGCTCCCTGCTGCGCTGTTTCAACCGCATGAACGACCTCATCCCCGAGGCCCGCGTCGAGGGGGAGATCACCTACCGCGGCCAGGACATCTACGCCCCAGACATCGACCCCGTGGAGGTCCGCCGGCGCATTGGCATGGTCTTCCAGAAGCCCAACCCCTTTCCCAAGTCCATCTACGAGAACGTGGCCTGGGGCGCGCGCATCAACGGCTACCAGGGCGACCTGGACGAGCTGGTCGAGCGGGCTCTCCGCCAGGCCGCCCTCTGGGACGAGGTGAAAGACCGCCTGCACGAGAGCGCCCTGGCCCTCAGCGGGGGCCAGCAACAGCGCCTCTGCATCGCCCGCACTATTGCCATCGAGCCGGAAGTCATCCTCATGGACGAGCCGGCCTCCGCCCTCGACCCCATTGCCACCCTCAAGATCGAGGACCTGATGCGCGAGCTCAAGGAGCGGTACACCATTCTCATCGTGACCCACAACATGCAACAGGCCGCCCGTGTGAGCGACTACACGGCCATGATGATGCTCACCGAGGACCAGAAGGCCGGCACCGTCATCGAGTTCGGCCAGACGGAACAGATCTTCACCCGCCCGAACGACCCCCGCACTGAAGCCTACATCACCGGCCGCTTCGGGTAGAGCACCGACGGCGAGGAGCAGGCCATGCCGACGATCCTGCTCGTGGAGGACGACCGCACCCTGCGCGAGGTGGTGGCGCTCAACCTGGAACGCCAGGGCTTCACCGTTCACCAAGTGGCCGACGGTGAAGCCGCGCTGGCCGCGGTGCGCCACACGCCCCCGGACCTGATCGTGTTGGACGTCATGCTGCCCAAGCTGGACGGCCTGAGCCTCTGCCGCATCATCCGGGCCGAATCCGACGTGCCCATCATCCTGCTCACAGCCCGCACGGGCGAGGTGGACAAGATCGTGGGCCTGGAGAGCGGCGCCGACGACTACGTGACCAAGCCCTTCAGCATCGGCGAGCTCATCGCCCGCATTCGGGCCGTGTTGCGCCGGGCCGAAGGCCACAAGGCCGCCGCCCAAGTGCTGCAGGTTGGCCCCCTGCGCCTCGACCTGCTGCGGTGGGAGGCCACCCGCGGAGGGCGCCCCCTCGCCCTGAGCCCGCGCGAGTTCCGCCTGCTGGCCGAGTTCATGCGCCACCCCGGCATGGTGCTCTCCCGCGACCTGCTGCTCGAGCGGGTGTGGGGGCCCTACTACGTGGGCGACGTGCGCACCGTTGACGTCCACGTGCGGTGGCTCAGGCAAAAAATCGAGGAAGACCCCTCGAACCCGCGCTGGATTCAGACAGTGCGGGGGGTGGGGTATCGCTTCACCGTGCCAGAGGAGCCATGAACGTGTGGTGGTGCCTCCTCGGCCTGGCCGGCGTCGCCGCGTTGTTGGCCCTCTTGCTCTGGCAGAGCCGCCGAAGGGAGCACCACTGGCGACACGTGGCCCAACGCCGGCGCCAACAGGCCGGCAGCGGCGGCGACGACAGCGGCGCCCCCCTGTGGCTTCACACCGTCTTCGAGCGCTTCCCGGCCCCCCTCCTCGTCGTTGACCGGCAAGGCCACGTGGTGGCCGCCAACCCACAGGCCGTGCAGGCCTTCGGGCGGCCACGCCCGGGGGAGCCGCTTATCTTCCGGCTCCGCCACCACGCCGCCGTGGAACTCGTGGAGCACGTGCTGCGCGACGGTGACCCGGCCGTGCAGGCCATCACCCTTGAGGAGGGCACGGTGTACCACCTCTACGCCTGGCCGTGGCCGTTGACGAAGCCCCCACAAGGTGCTATCCTCTTCTTGCAAGACGTGACCGAACACGTCCACGCCGTTCGCGCCCGGCGCGAGCTGGCCGCCAACTTGGGCCATGAGCTGCGCACGCCGCTCACCAGCCTGCACGTGTTGGCCGAAACGCTCGTCCACGGAGGGCTGGAGGACCCCGATCTGGCGCGCCGGCTGGCCGACCGGATGCTCAACGAGGTGCGGGCCACCGCGGCCCTCGTCGAGGACATGATGGCCCTCTCGATGATCGAAAGCGGCCGCGTGCCCTTGCGCCTCGAACACCTGCCCCTGGCCGACGTGGTGGCCGAACGGGTGGAGCGCCTTCGTCCGTTGGCCGAGGAGAAGGCCATTGCCGTGGTGCAGCGAGTTCCGGCCGACATCGTGCTCCCCCTCGACAGGGAACGGTTCGGCCAAGTGCTCACCAACCTGCTCGACAACGCCGTCAAGTTCACCCCGGCCGGCGGCCTGGTGACCGTGGAGGCCGCCCGCCACGGCCCTTGGGTGCGCCTTGTGGTGCGCGACACCGGGCCGGGCATCCCGTCGGAGGCCCTCCCGCACATCTTCGAGCGCTTCTACAAGCTCGACCGGGCCCGCACCCGGGAAGGCCAGCAGGGCACAGGGCTGGGGCTGGCCATCGCCAAACACCTCGTGTTGGCCCACGGAGGCCGCATCTGGGCCGAGAGCTCGCCCGGCCGGGGGGCCACCTTCTTCGTGGAGCTGCCGGCCGAGCCGGGCTCTACCCACGCCGGCCCACCGCCGTAAGCCCGCGCTCGCCCGTGGACCAACCCGGCGCGCCGTGGAAGATGCCAAGTGTCGGATGTGGAGAGACCAAGTGAGGGTTCACCATGAACAACGTGCGGCTCGACTTCCAACACAAGCTTCAGGCCCTGGAAGGTGACGTCATCCGCCTGGGCAGCATGGTTGACGAGGCCATCGCCAACGCCATCAAGTCCCTGGAGGAGGGCGATCTCGCCCTGGCCCAGCAGGTGGTGCGCAACGACGAGGCCATCAACCGGCTCCGCTACTACATCGAGGAGCACGGCTCCGCGCTCATCGCCACTCAGCAGCCGCTCGCCCGCGACCTGCGCACCATCATCGCCGCCATGTACGTGGCCACCAACTTGGAGCGCATGGCCGACCACGCCGCCGGCGTGGCCCGGCTCACCCTGCGGCTGGCCCGCACGCCCCGCACCGATCTCCTTCCCCAGTTCCGCCAAATGGCCGACGTGGGGCGGGAAATGCTCAACCAATCCCTGGAAGCCTTCATCCACCACAACGCCGACTTGGCCCACGACGTGGCCGCCCGAGACGACGAGGTGGACGAGCTCTACAACGTGATCTTCCAGGCCATGATCCGCCACATGATCGAGAACCCCGAGCAGGTGCAGAGCGCCACCTACCTCCTCTGGGTGGCTCACAACCTGGAACGTGTGGGCGACAGGGTCACCAACATCTGCGAGCGGGTCATCTACATGGTGACCGGTGAGCTCATGGAATTCGTGGACGACCGCTCCGACAGGGACCTCACGGCCCTCAAGTGAAACAGGAGTCGCCCTCATGCACGTCGGCATGGTCCACTACGCCGCGCCCCCTGTCGTCGGGGGCGTGGAGCTGACCATCTACCACCACGCCCGCGTCCTGCTGGCCCAAGGCCACCAGGTCACCGTGGTGGCCGGCCGGGGTGAGGCCGTCCTGCCCGGCATGGTCTTCCGCCGAGAGCCGCTGGTGGACTCGCGCCACGAACCAATCCTGGCACTTCAGAGGGCGCTCGCCGCCGGGCACGTGCCCGGGGAGTTCGAGGAGACTGTCGAAACGCTCTGTCAGGCCCTGACACATCACCTGGAAGCGTGTGATGTGGTCATCGGCCACAACCTCTTCACGCTCCACAAGAACTTGGCCCTCACGGCCGCCGTCCACCGCCTGGTCGTGGCCGGCGAGGGGCCTCCCTGGGTGGCCTGGCACCACGACTTCGCCTGGCTGCGGCCCCAATACCGCCCGGAGCTCCACCCCGGTGAGCCGTGGGAGCTGCTGCGCCGGCCCTGGCCGGGCGTGCGCCACGTGACCGTCTCCGCAGCCCAGCGGGACGACTTGGCCGCCCTCTACGGCCTCCCGCCCCAGGAGATCAGCGTGGTGCCGCCGGGCGTGGAACCACTGCGCTTCTTCCGCTGCGACGGGGTTGTGGCGCGCCTCGTCGAACAGTGGCGCCTCCTGGAAGCCGACTGCACCTTCCTCCTCCCGGCCCGCATCACGCGCCGCAAGCGCATCGAACTGGGCCTCCGGTGGCTGGAGGCCGTCCGCCGGGTTTCCGGCTGGGACGCGCGGCTCGTCGTCACCGGCCCGCCGGGCCCCCACAACCCGGCCAACGCTGCCTACCTGGAGGAGTTGCTGGAGCTGAGGCGTTCGCTCGGCCTGGAGGACGCCGTTCACTTTGCCTACTTGGCCACGCCCGGAACGCCGCTGCTGCTCGATGACGAGCAGGTCGCCGCCCTCTACCAGGTGGCCGACGCCCTGCTCTTCCCCAGCCGGCAGGAGGGCTTCGGCATCCCGGTCCTCGAGGCCGGTCTCGGCCGGCTACCCGTCTTCGCCGCCGCCCTGCCCCCCTTCCGGGAGAGCGGGGGCGAGCACGTCACCCTCTTCCCGGACGGGACCCCCCCAGACGAGGTGGGGCGCACCATCGTGCGCGTGCTGGAGCGCGACCGGGCCTTCCGGTTCCGGCGCCGTGTCCTCCGCCGCTTCACGTGGTCCACCATTGTGCAGAGACGCCTGCTTCCCCTGCTCGGCGAAGTCGCCCACCGGCCCCCTGTGGCCTAAAAGCTGTCCGTGGCGAAAGCCAACGCCACGTGCTCGATCCACCGGCCGCTGAGGCCCTATCGGAACATGAAGGAGGTTCCCCATGACGCACGACGAACTCCACGAGTACGAAGATGTGGCCGAGCAAGAGAGCCTCTCCGCCGACCGCTCCCAGTACACCATCATCGTGCCCGTCTTCGACCGCGTCGAGGCCGACTGGCACATCCAGATCGCCCTCTCCCTGGCCAAGGGGCGGCGCGGGCGCGTGGTGATCTTCGGCGTCGTCCACGTGCCCGAAGGGCGTTCCCTCAGCGAAGGGGCTGCCCTCGCCCAAATGTGCAGGCGCCGCCTGGACGACTTGCGGGACCGCCTCAAGGACGAGTCGGTCTACATCAAGCCGCGCATCCGGGCCGAACACGAGCCGTGGCGGGCCATTGCCGAGGTGGTCCAGGAAGAGGAGGGCAACATGGTCGTGTTGCCCTGGCACGAGGAGGGCACGCAAGCTTTCCTGGGCACCAACATTGACGTGCTCCTCAGCCGCCTGCCCTGCCACGTGTTGGTGGTGCGGGGCACGCCGTCCCAGCCCATCCGCCGCATCCTGCTGCCCATTCGCGGCACGTCCGAAATGCCCCTTATGCTGGAGGTGGCCCTCTCCCTGGCCCGCACCTACAACGCCCGCCTCACCCTGCTCCACGCCGCCCGGGTCCGCGAGGACGCCGGCAGCCGCCGGCTCTACAACGAGCTCATCCGCCTGAGCCGGCGCAACCCGTGGCTCGAGCAGGAGCTGCGCGTGGACGAGGAGGTGGTCCCCGCCATCCTGGGCCGGGCCGACGAGTACGACCTGATCATCATGGGCGCCGCCGAGGCAGAGTTGGGCAGCGACCTGCGCGCCGTGGGCTCCATTGCCCGCAGCGTGCGCCGGGGGAGCACGGTGCCCCTCATCGTGGTGAAGACCCACCGTCCCTTCTCCATCCGCGCCCTGCGCTACTTGGACGGGGACAAGCGCCTGCCGGCCACGCCCATCTCCGTGTTGGTGGACAAGTGGTTCGCCGAGAACACCTTCAGCAGCGACGAGTTCAAGGACATCGCCCGCCTGGTGGAGCTCAAGGAAGCCCAGGGGCTCACCATCAGCCTCGGGCTGCCGGCCCTCAACGAGGAAGAGACCGTCGGCAACGTGATCCAGACCGTGCGCCGCGCCCTCATGGAAGAGTGCCCGCTGCTGGACGAGATTGTCCTGATCGACTCCGGCTCCACCGACTACACGGTGGAGATTGCCCGCGACTTGGGCATCCCCGTCTACCTGCACAGCGAAATCCTGCCACAATACGGCACCTACCGGGGCAAGGGCGAGGCCCTGTGGAAGAGCCTCTACATTCTCAAGGGAGACATCGTGGCCTGGATCGACACCGACATCGTCAACATCCACCCTCGCTTCGTCTACGGCATCCTGGGCCCGCTGCTGCGCAACCCCACCATTCAATATGTCAAGGGGTTCTACCGCCGCCCCCTCAAGATTGGGGACAAGGTGCAGGCCGGCGGGGGCGGCCGGGTGACGGAACTCGTGGCGCGGCCGCTGATCAACCTCTTCTACCCCGAGCTCTCCGGCCTCGTCCAACCCTTGGCCGGGGAGTACGCGGGGCGCCGTCAGGCCCTGGAGCGGGCTCCCTTCTACACCGGCTACGGCGTGGAGACCGGCCTGCTGCTCGACCTGGTGGAGCGCTACGGCATCAGCGGCATCGCCCAGGTGGACTTGCGCCAGCGCGTCCACCACAACCAGCCCCTCACTGCCCTCAGCCGCATGGCCTTCGCCATTATCCAGGTCTTCATCGATCACCTGGAGCAACGCCAACGGGTGGAGCTCCTGAGCGAGATCAACCGCACCATGAAGATCATCCGCTACGGGCCGGGGCGCTACTTCCTGGAAGAAGTGGCCATCTCCGACCACCGCCGGCCGCCCATCATCACCCTGCCCGAGTACCGCGAGCGCTTCGGCATCACCGACCGGGAGGAACCCGACTCCCTCCAGGAACTCGACTCCACCAACCAGGAGATCACGCCATGACCACCGTCTACGCAGTGCGACACGGCGAGACCCCGTGGAACGTGGAAGGGCGCTACCAGGGACAACTCGATCCTCCCCTCAACGCGCGCGGCCGACAACAGGCCCAGATCACGGCCAAGGCCCTGGCCCCGCTGAACATCGAGGCCATCTACAGCAGCGACCTCAAACGCGCCGTCCAGACGGCCGAGGCCCTGGCCCGACTCACCGACATCTCCATTCGGCTCGACCCGCGCCTGCGCGAGATCCACCAGGGCGCGTGGCAGGGCGTGCTCGTGGAGGAGATCGAACGCCGCTGGCCCGACGAGTTCGCCGGGTGGCGACGTGACCCCTGGCACCACCGGCCGCCGGGCGGAGAGCGCCTTCAGGACGTGCAGGAGCGCGTGCTGGCCGCCCTCTACGACATTGCCGCCCGCCACCCCGGGGGCACAGTGGCCGTCTTCACCCACAAGCTGCCCATCGCCCTGCTCAAAATTGCGCTCCACGGGGCGCCCGCCGACCGCCTGTGGGAACTGCTGCCGGCCAACGGCGCCTGGGAAGTCTTCCACGTCACGCCGGAGCTGCTCATCCGGGTCCAACAGCAGCTTGAGGGCAAGCGCCCCTCCGCCACGACGTGAGCCCGACACGCCCTGTGCAACACTCGGCCGACAGCCGGGAGGAGGTTTTTGACTTTCTCCACCACTGGCGATACCATAACGATATGTTGACGGACGGCCGAACCTCACAGCGGGTGCGCCGCACGGGAGCACAGCATGTCACCTTCCCCCGGGGATCAGCAGACCCGAGAGCCCAGGCGCATGGCGCTCATCGGCCTGACGGGCAACATCGCCAGCGGCAAGAGCACGGTCATGGCCATGCTTCGCGAGCTGGGCGCCGCCACGCTCGACGCCGACGAGCTGGTTCACCGGCTCATGGAGCCCAACACGCCCATCACCCAGGCCGTGGCAGCCGCCTTCGGCCCCGATGTGCTCGACGAACGGGGAGCCGTGAACCGAAAGGCCTTGGGCGCCATTGTCTTCCGGGACCCGGAAGCCCTCCGCCGGCTGGAGAGCATCGTCCACCCGGCCGTGGGCCGCGCCATTGAGGCCGAACTCCAGCGATGGCAGGCAGCTTCTGACCCGCCGCCGGCCCTGGTGCTCGAGGCGGTCAAACTGGTCGAGAGCGGGCGATACCGGATGTGCGACGCCCTCTGGGTGGTCGTGGCCGACCGAGACGTGCAGCGCCGGCGCCTCATCGCGCACCGGGGACTGGCCCCCGAGGAGGCGGACGCCCGGCTCGACGCCCAGCCCCCGCTGGCCCAAAAGCTCAAGCTGGCCGACGAGATCATCGTCAACAACGGCTCGCTCTACACGCTTCGCCGCCAGGTGGAGGAAGCGTGGAAGCGCACGCTGGAAAGGGCCACGTGAGCCTGCGCGGCCGGAGCCAAATGGCCGACAACGGGGAAACTGTCCTCTCCTGCTGCGGCGTTGCCGGGTGAAGGTGCTTTGAGAACCTGTGGGTGGAGTCGAAGAACATGAAGGAGCTGTGGAACCGTCACCCATATTTGGCGAGCTGGGCCATCCTGGCCGTGGGCATGGTGGCCATTCTCCTGTGGTCCTCGCGCGGCGTGCCCCTCGAGCCCATGCAGCGCTTCTGGCTCGTTGTGGCCACGATTGCGTTGGCCGGCCTCTGTGTGTGGATTCTCTCCTGGGAAGATGAATCGGCCGATGGTGAGTCAGACGCTTCCCCATCCGAATAGCGGCGGGCTCCGCCCCATGGACCCGGCCCGCGACTTGGCCGACATCGCCCACCTGCTCGAGGTGACGTTCGCCGAGGAGCTGGCCGGCGGCGGCCGGGCAATCCTGCGGGACCTCTACATGCTCAGCCACATGGGGCCCCTGCTCTGGGTGATCACGCGCTCCGTTCCCCTCCTCAATGAGCTCTTCTCCGGCTTCGTCTGGGAGGAGGACGGGCGCATCGTGGGCAACACCACCGTCTCCCGCATCCGCGGGCGCTCGACGTGGGTCATCAGCAACGTGGCAGTCCTGCCGGCCTACCGCCGGCGTGGCATCGCCCGCCGGCTGATGGAAGCGGCCCTGGAGCACGTGCGGGCCCGAGGTGGCCACACGGTGGTGCTCCAGGTGCGCCACGACAACGAGCCGGCCCGGCACCTCTACCGATCCTTGGGCTTTCACACCGTGGGCGCCGTCCACGAACTCCAGGCCACAGCCGTCCGCGACCCGCTGTGGCCCATTCCCCCCGAGATCACCGTCCGGCCGCCCGATCCCCACCGCTGGCGGGAAGCCCGCCACATGGCCCTCGAGGCCCTGCCCCAGGCCATCCACCTCTTTCAGCCGATCCGGTCGGCGGAGTTTCGCTCCCCGCCCATGCCCGGGCTGGCCGAGTGGGCCCGCTACGTCCTCCTGGGCTACCGGCGCCAGCAGTGGTGGGCCGAGCACCAAGGCCGGTTGGTGGGCATTCTCACCGCCGAGCGCCACCGGGACGCACGCCCCAGCGCCTTCGAGCTCATCCTGCACCCCGGCAGCCACGTCTCGGCCACCACAGCCCTCCTCCGCCGGGGGCTTCACTTCCTGCGCGGCCGCCATCCCGTGCGCGTGCAAGTCCCCGACGAGTACCGCCGGGCCGTCTACCTGTTACGCCAGGCCGGCTTCGCCGAACTGCGCCTTCTGGACACAATGGTGCTCGAACTGTAAGGAAACATCATGGCCCATCAGACCATAGCCATTCTCGACTACGGTTCCCAGTACAGCCAGCTCATCGCCCGGCGCGTCCGCGAGGCGCGCGTCTACTGTGAGCTGCTCCCCTGGCACGCCGACGCCGAACGGCTCGACCGCCTGAACCCGGCAGGCATCATCCTGAGCGGCGGCCCCTCCAGCGTCTACGACGAGGGGGCTCCCACTCTGCCCGCCCACGTGCTCGAGCGAAACGTGCCCATCCTGGGCATCTGCTACGGAATGCAGTTGTTGGCCCACGCCCTGGGCGGCCGCGTCGAGCCCTCGCCCGTGCGCGAGTACGGTCCGGCCGAGCTCACGTGGATCGAGGCCAACTCCCCCCTCTTCGCAGGGCTCCACCCGCCCATGAAGGTGTGGATGAGCCACGGCGACGCGATCACCGCCCTGCCGCCGGGCTTCGTGCCCCTGGCGAGCACGCCGGCCACCCCATACGCGGCCATGGGCCACCGGGAACGCCCCATCTACGGCCTCCAGTTTCACCCCGAAGTGGCCCACACGCCCAACGGAATTCACCTCCTGGAGAACTTCCTCTACACCATCTGCGGATGTCGGGGCGACTGGACGCCGGCCAACGTGATCGAGGAGGCCACCGAGCGCATCCGCGCCCAAGTGGGCAGTGGCCGCGTCATCTGCGCCCTCAGCGGCGGCGTGGACAGCACTGTGACGGCCATGCTCATCGGCCGTGCCGTCGGCGACAGGCTCACCTGTGTCTTCGTGGACCACGGCCTGCTCCGCCTGGACGAGGCCGAACAGGTGATGCAGATGTTCGACCGCTTCCTGCCCGTGCGCGTCGTCAAGGTGGACGCCCAGAAGCGCTTCCTGCGCGCCTTGGCCGGCGTAACCGACCCGGAGGAGAAGCGCCGGCGCATCGGCCACGAGTTCATCCGCGTCTTCGAGGAAGCCTCCCGCCGGCTGGGCCCCTTCCAGTTCCTCGGGCAAGGTACCCTCTACCCGGACGTGATCGAGTCCGCCGGCCCGGGGAGCGCGGGCCACGGAAGTGCGGCCAAGATCAAGACGCACCACAACGTGGGCGGCCTCCCCGAGGACTTGCAATTCGAGCTGGTGGAGCCGCTGCGCACGCTCTTCAAGGACGAGGTGCGCGAGGTGGGCCTGGCCCTCGGCCTGCCCGCCGAGGTGGTCTACCGCCAACCCTTCCCAGGGCCGGGATTGGCCGTGCGCATCCTGGGCGAGGTGACCCCGGAGCGCCTGCACACCCTGCGCCTGGCCGACGCCATCGTCCGCGAGGAGGTCGAGGCCGCCGGCCTGGGCCGTGAGGTGTGGCAGTACTTCGCCGTGCTCACCCCCCTGCGCACCGTGGGCGTCATGGGCGACGACCGCACCTACGGCCACGTGGTGGCCGTGCGCGCCGTCACCAGCCAGGACGGCATGACGGCCAACTGGGCCCACCTGCCCCACGAGGTGTTGGCCCGCCTGAGCGCCCGCATCGTCAACGAGGTGCCGGGCGTCAACCGGGTGGTGTACGACATCACCAGCAAGCCGCCGGGGACAATCGAGTGGGAGTAAGGAGGAAGGCCATGCCCGAGGAGAGCACCCGAAACGGGCCGCCCAACGACGAGCCGTCCTCGCCCCGCGTTGTCGAGCCCGCGCCTTGGGCCGACGAGGAGCCCGTGCCGCCGGCACCGGAGGCGGCCGTGGACGAACCTCTCTGGCCGGAGCCGGACGCCGGCAACGAGGGGCCCATGCCCCCTCCGCCCGAGGAGCCCGCCGGGGAGGCGGACAGGTCGGCCCGGGAAGAGGAGCCCGCTCCCGCAGAGGCGACCGAGGCGGCCACCACGGTGACCGCTCCCTCGTGGAGCGAGGTGGAGCCCGGGACGCCGGAGCCCCCAGAGCCGGCCGAGCCCGATGTGAGCTTGGCCGTTGACGAGGGTCTGCCCGCGGAAGAGCCCCCCGAGGTGGAGAGCCTCTCGCCACGGCGCCGCCTGCTCACGCCCGCCGAGCTGGCCCGCGTGGCGGCCGGTGTGGAGGTGGCCGAGCTGCCCATCTTCGAGCGGCCGGAGGGGCCCGAGAGCCCCCCCACGCCGGTGGTGGACGAGGAAATGCGCCGCAGGATCGCCCAGCAGATCACCGTCGAGGACCTCACCTACTTGGACGAGGAAATCACCCGCCTCTACCGGGAGGTGGAAGAGCGCCTGAGCCCCATCCCCGAGCTCGCTTCCCGCGCCCTGCAGAAGCTCAACGAGGCCCGCATCCTCCTCATGGGCGACCCCGGGCAGTTTCCCGTGGCCGAGCTGCGCGTGGAGGAGGTGCGCGTGCTGCTCAGGCAGGTGGAGAAGAGCGAGTCCGACGCCGCCACGTATGCGGGCCGATTCTTCCTCTACAACATTCTCATGCTCACGATCTTCCTCGGCCTGGCCATCTTCGACCGCGTCATCGCCATCTGGCTGGTGGCCCGGGGCATCACCCCGCCCTTCGAGCTGCCCCTCACGACGGACGCCGGCCGGATCATCCCCCTGACGATGGCCATGTACTTCGCCCCCTGGTACTGCATGATCTGGGGCGGCATTGGGGGCACCATCGGCTCCATGTACGTCCTGCGCAAGTACGTCTCCAACCGGGAGTTCGACCGGGGGTACAACGTTCACTACTGGGCCCACCCCATCATGGGAGCCGTGCTGGGCGCCATTGTCTACTACCTCTTCGTGGGCGGTTTCTTCATTGTCGGCGCCATCAGCCAGACCGACGCCCTGCTCGACCCGGCTCAGCGCGTGTTGACGGCCACCAGCCCCATGCTCATTCTCATCGCCCTGGCCTTCGGCCTCGTGCAGTACGAGGCGTACAAGATGCTCTACCGCATTCTCAAGGCCGTGACCGGCAAACCGGCCAACCACCAAGCTCAGTCTCAAGAAGGATAGCACCAGGAGAAAAGAGCAACGGCCATGCGCCCAGAAGACCGCCTCCGCGATCACCTGGCGTTTCTCTACGGCCCCGAACGGGGCCGTGACGTTTGGCAGGAGCTCCTGACCGTGCTGGAGGCGTTCCGCCGGCGCAACCCACACCTCTCCGAGAATGTGCCCCCGCCGGCCGAACGCCTGACCGAGCGGGATGCGTTCCTCATTACCTACGCCGACCAGATTCGAGAGCCGGGCCGCCGGCCCTTCAGCACCTTGGCCGAGTTCCTCGCCACCCGACTGGCCGGCGTCGTGCGCGGCGTCCACCTGCTGCCCTTCTTCCCCTACTCCTCGGACGACGGGTTCTCGGTCATCGACTACTACCGCGTGGACCCCACTGTGGGCACGTGGGAGGATGTGGAGGCCCTGGGACGCCACTTTCGCCTCATGTTCGACGCCGTGATCAACCACATCTCCCGGCAGAGCGCTTGGTTCCAGGCGTTCCTGCGCGGCGAGCCCCCGTACACCGACTATTTCATCGTGATGGACCCCTCGGCCGAGCTCTCCCAAGTCGTCCGGCCACGCACGTCGCCCCTGCTGACGCCCGTGAAGACGGCCAAAGGGGTGAAACATGTCTGGACCACCTTCAGCAGCGACCAGATCGACTTGAACTACCACAACCCGGCCGTCTTGCTCGACATCGCCAAGGTGCTCCTCTTCTACGTGGAACGGGGCGCAGAGGTGATCCGCCTGGACGCCATCGCCTACCTGTGGAAGGAGCCGGGCACGTCCTGCATTCACCTGCCCCAGACCCACCGGGTCGTCAAGTTCTTCCGCGCCATGCTGGACGCCGTGGCGCCGGGCGTGCTGCTGATCACCGAGACCAACGTGCCCCACGAGGAGAACATCAGCTACTTCGGCGACGGCACCGACGAGGCCCAGATGGTCTACAACTTTGCCCTCCCCCCTCTGGTGGTGCACACCTTCGCCACGGGCGACGCCCGCCGGCTCACCGACTGGGCTCGCACCCTGTGCACGCCCTCGGAGACGACGGCCTTTTTCAACTTCATCGCCTCCCACGACGGCATAGGCGTCATGCCGGCCCACGGCCTGCTCACGCCCGACGAAATCGAGGCCCTGGTGGAGCGCACGCTGGCCCACGGCGGACAGGTCTCCTACAAGGCCAACCCCGACGGCTCCCGAAGCGTCTACGAGCTCAACATCACCCTCTACGACGCGCTGAACAACCCCGCCGCCCCCGACCCGGAGCTCGACGTGGCACGTTTCATGGCCTCCCAAGTGATCATGCTCTCGCTGGCCGGCGTGCCCGGCATCTACGTCCACAGCCTGTTGGGCTCGCGCAACTGTTATCGTTGTGTGGAGAAGACGGGGCACCCGCGCTCCATCAACCGGGAGAAATTCGACCGGGCCACGCTGGAGGCGGAGTTGGACGACACGAGTTCCCTGCGCCACCGCGTCTTCGGCGCCTACCGTCACCTCTTGGACGTGCGCCAACGCCTGCCGGCCTTCCACCCCAACGCCGGTCAGCACGTGCTGGACGTGAACCCGGCCCTCTTCGCCCTGGTGCGCCGTCCCGGTGCGCCGTCCCAAGCCGATCCGGTGCTCTGCGTGATCAACGTCACTCCTGAGCCCCAGCCCTTTGTCCAGTGCCCGGAGGCGCTGCACTTGCCCCCGGCCGGCGAGTGGCACGACCTCATCGGCGGAGGGCGCGTTGTCCTCCGGGAGGGCGTGCTGCGGCTCGACGTGGCACCCTACCAGGCGCTCTGGCTGGTCCCAAGCAGGGGCGGGGACAGGTGAACATAGAGGAGGCGAGGAGGACAACTGTGCACGGCATCACCATCGTGGGACTTGGTCCCGGAGCTCCTGAGATGCTCACCCTGGAGGCCCGCGCCACGCTGGAGCAGGCCGAGGAGATCTGGGTGCGCACGCGCCACCACCCCGTGGTGGACGCCTTTCCCTCCCATTTGACCGTCCACTCCTTCGACGACCTGTACGAGGAGAGCCCCGATTTCCCCACCCTCTACCGGGACATTGCCGATCGGGTGGTGGAGCTGGGCCGGCGGCCCCGGGGAGTGCTCTACGGCGTGCCCGGCAGCCCGTGGGTGGGCGAGGCCACGGTCCGCCTCGTCTGCGACGAGGCCCGACGCCAGGGCCTCGCGGTGCGCGTGGTGCAGGGCATGAGCTTCATCGAGCCGGCGCTCTCCGCCGTGGGCGTGGACGCCCTCGACGGCCTTCAAGTGGCCGACGCCACGGCCATTGCCGCCCGCTATTTCCCCCCCCTCGAGGCCGACCGGCCGGCCCTCATCGCCCAGCTCTACAGCCGGCTGGTAGCCTCGGAGGTCAAAATCGTGCTGATGGGTCTCTACCCCCACGATCATCCCGTGACGTTGATCGAAGCGGCCGGCACACCTGCCCAGCGCGTGCTCACATGTCCCCTTCACGAGCTGGACCACCGCGCCGACTGGACGCTGCTCACCAGCCTCTACGTGCCCCCCCTCCAGGCGCCCGCCTCCCTCTCCGCGTTCATGGACATCATCTTCCACCTCCGCTCTCCTGAGGGGTGTCCTTGGGACCGGGAACAGGATCACCTCTCACTGCGCCCCTTCCTGCTCGAGGAGGCGTATGAGGTGCTGCACGCCCTGGACCGCGAGGACCTGGAGGCCCTGTGCGAGGAACTGGGGGACCTCTGGCTCCAGATCGCCCTGCACACGCAGATGGCCACTGAGGAGGGGGCCTTCACCGTGGCGGACGTGCTCGCCGCCGTGGGGGGGAAGATGATCCGCCGACACCCCCACGTCTTCGGCGACGTGGAGGTTTCAAGCGCTCAGGAGGTGCTGCGCAACTGGGAGCAGCTCAAGCGCGAGGAAAAGGGGGGGAGAAGCGCAGAATCCTCCGGGCTCCTCGACGGCCTGCCGCTGGCCCTGCCCGCCCTCTTGCTGGCCCAGAAGGCCACCAAGCGGGCAACCGCGCAGGGGTGGCACCCCGCCTCGGCCGACGAGCTCTGGCAGGCGTGGCGGCAGGCCCCATCGGCCGAGGCGCTGGGCCAGCTCCTGCTGGCCGTGGCCGAAGAGGCGCGCCGCGCCAACGTGGACGCGGAGAGCGCCCTGCGCGAGGCCGTGATGCGCTTGGCCGAGGTGTCGATGAAACCCTCGGGGGGAGATGAACTTTGACGGCGGGGACGAAGGCTGTATAATTCAGGTGAGATCAACGGCGCATTGGGAGTGACTGACCTTGTGACGCAGGCATGAGCAGGCAAATAATGTGAGCGAGCTGGCAAAAGGCCCCATGCCCGCCGAAAAGCACACAGTTAGCTCCATCTTTAGTTGATCAATCAGGTCCAGATAGACCCGGAAGTACACACTCTTGTTTGGCCGAATGGGGCGGACTTCGATCCGGAAACATTGCATGATTGGCCAAAATGCGAAGAAGAGATGGAACGCATGGCAAAACGATGGGCTACGGCGGAAGTCAAAGTAAAGTGAGGGAAGGAGATTCGTCGCCAAATTGCCGCCCCCAAATGGCGCCGGCGAATAGGAACGGGTTAGATTAGGCAGAGGCGTTCCCCAGTCACCCGTGCTGAGGCACGACACGCCCCCGTAGCTCAGCGGAAGAGCAAGGCCCTCCTAAGGCCTAGGCCGTAGGTTCGAATCCTACCGGGGGCGCTTTTCATTGGGCCCGAGCAGGGCAGCGTCACGACAGGCGGGACTCGAGCACGGCCTTCATGTCCCTCAGCGTGAAGGGCTTGGGCAGCACGAAGTCCACCGCCTGATCCTCTCCCGTCCGCCGGCTCTGCTCGGGCGACTCCCACCCGCTGATCACCCCCACCAGCGTGGAGGGGAAGCGCTTCTTGACAGCTTGGGCCAACTCGAGCCCGTTCAGGCCGGGCAGGCTGAAGTCGGTAAGGACAAGGTCGAACGCGCGGTGTTGCAGGCGGAGCAGGGCCCGCTCGGCCGAGGAGACGGCTTCCACCTCGTGGCCCAGCGCGCGCAGGATCTGGCAACTGTACTCGAGCACGTCCGGCTCGTCGTCCACCACGAGAATGCGTGCCATGGGCTTTGCTCCTCGAGAACGTGTGGTTGTCTAACACCCCAAACACAGGCGGCCGGCCCAGAAGAGAAGAAAACAGCCATAGACTACCACGTTCAAGAAGACCAACACGCTGATGATGAAGAGCCAGTGTTTGGGCGTCAGCAGGCTCAGGTCCATTTCACCCCTCCCTCATCCGCTCAGCTTCCGGCTTGCGCACGGTGACGTCGGCCGCGTAGACAGCTTCCACGCGGCCGTCGGCGCGGCGCACCAGGAGCGCGCCGTCCGAGGCCACGTCGAGGGCCACACCCGTCCACGCCCCTTCACCGGCCACGACGGTGATGGGCCGGCCCAACATGGGCGCGCGGGCCCGCCACAGGTCGAGTGACCACGTGCCCCGCTGAAGTTGCCGGTAATGGCGCTCCCATCGGGGAAGCAGGGCCAAGAGCACATCCTGCCGCGAAGGGGGCCGGTCCGTCTCAAAGGCGACGCTGGTGGCGGCCACGGAGACGCTCTCGAGAAGGGTGCGGGGCACGCGCACGTTGACGCCCACGCCGACGACGACGCCCACCCGCTCGCCCACAGTCACGGCCTCGGCCAGAATGCCGGCGACTTTGCGCCCTCGAACCAGCACATCATTGGGCCACTTCAACTCCACCTCGAGGTCGGCCAGCTCCTCCAGCACTTGGGCCAGGACAACCCCGGTCACCAGGGGGAGCAGGGAAGCCCCGCGCTCGGGATAGAGCAACACACTCATCAGCAGGGCCGTCCCCGGCGGCGCCACCCACCGCCGTCCACGCCGGCCGCGGCCGGCCGTCTGGTAATCGGCCACCAGCGTGAGCCCTTCAGGCGCCCCGCTGGCCGCCCACTCCAGCACCACCCGGTTGGTCGAATCCACGCTGTCGGCCCAGTAGAGAGGTCGGCCAAAGGTGGTGCTTGCAAGGCGCACCTCAATGTCCGGCCGGCGAACAGCCCCTCCTCTCCCCGCTGTCATCGAGTTGTCTCCTCCGCTGCCACCTTGCCGGCCAGGACCCGGGCGCTTCGAGGGGAAAGCTCCACGTGGAGCTGGCCTTGTGGGTCCACGCTCGAGCCTCCCTCCCCGCCCAACAGGCCGTGCAGGCGAGCTCCGGTCGCCAGCGGAAGCGCGCTCACGTCCAACGTCACACGCGCCGTGGTCGGCCCCACGTTGAAGGCCGCGACCACCACATCCCGCTCGTCGTGGCGGCCACAGGCGTAGACGCAGCCGTCCGCGTGGAGGGTGTGATAGGCGCCCCGGCGGAGGGCCGGGAAGCGCTTGCGCAGGGCGATGCAGGCGCGAAACCACTCCCGCACATCATGGTTCCACATCTCCGGGCGGTCCCACGGAAAGGCGCGCCGGCAGTCGGGGTCGCGGCCCCCTTCCATGCCGATCTCGTCCCCGTAGTAGATGCACGGGACGCCGGGATAGACCATGAGGAAGAGCAAGGCCAGCTTGAGGGCTGTGGTGTCACCGCGCGCAATGGAGAGGAAACGGGCGGTGTCGTGGCTGTCGAGCAAGTTGAGCTGTGCCAGGGTGATCTCCCAAGGGTGCCGTGCGAGCAGGCGGTCCACCTCGTGGGCGAAGCCACGGGCATCTAGGTGTGGAACGGGCGCATATCCCACCCCCTCGACGAGGCTCGCGTCCAGGCGCTCGCCGGCGAAGAAGCCCAAACACGCGCGGGTGAGCGGATAGTTCATGACGGCGTCGAAGCGGTCTCCCCGCAGCCACTCATCCGCATCGTGCCAAATTTCGCCGACCAAGTAGGCATCGGGGTTGAGAGCTTTGACCCGGCGCCGGAACTCCTCCCAGAAGCCCGGCACGGTGATCTCGCCGGGCACGTCCAGCCGCCACCCGTCGATGCCCTCGCGCACCCAATGCTCGCCCACCTTCCAGAGGAACTCGCGCACCTGGGGATTGTGGTGGTTGAACTTGGGCAGGGCGTGCAGGTTCCACCACGCCTCGTAGTTGGGAGGGCGATCCTCCTCGTAGGCGTGGAGGGGAAAGCCGCGCACGGTGAACCACTCCCGGTAGGGGGACGAAGGGCCGTTTTCCAGCAGGTGGTTGAACTGGAAGAAGCCCCGGCTGGCGTGGTTGAAGACTCCGTCCAAGATCACCCGGATGCCACGGGCGTGAGCCGCGTCCAAAAGGGCCCGGAACCCCTCATGCCCCCCCAAGATCGGGTCCACTTGGAAGTAGTCGAAGGTGTGGTAGCGGTGATTGGCGGTGGACTGGAAGATGGGGTTGAGGTAGATGGCCGTGATGCCCAAGTCGTGCAGGTAATCGAGCCGCTCCACAATGCCGAACAGGTCTCCCCCCTTGAAGCCGTGGAAGGTGGGCGGGGCGTCCCACGGCTCGAAGTGGAGGGAAGCGGACGTCCGCGCGCTGCGGGCAAAGCGATCGGGGAAGATCTGGTAGAAGATGGCATCTTTGACCCACTCGGGTGTTGTCACGCTCATCGTCGTCGGCAAAGCTCCTCAAATTCTGGCTTCCCATTGTTTGATGGCCTGGCGCAACGCCTGCCGCACCTGGGGATGGGCGATCTCGTCCACGGACCGGTAGTACTGAGAGCCCACTTTGATGAGCATGGTGCCGTCGGCGGCTGAGAGCAGGCTGGCTTCAGGGGCATCGGGGGTGGTCTGCAAAATGGCCTGGAAGATGGCGTCGATTTCGCGGATCATGCCGCCGGGGGCAGCCGAGGGTGAAGCGCGCCCTGGAGACGGTGTCGAGGAGACGGCCGGAGCCGG
>Ga0256839_1001380_pt1 | contig 29461 bp, 24 predicted proteins | sample 354166metaG_FD_185968 | JGI IMG/M metagenome (GOLD analysis project Ga0256839, IMG submission 185968) | Hydrothermal vent microbial communities from Mid Atlantic Ridge, Atlantic Ocean - 354-166 | ecosystem: Environmental > Aquatic > Marine > Hydrothermal vents | place: Atlantic Ocean: Mid... | reverse complement strand
AAACCCAATAGCCATATCGTCTATATTCCCGCACAGGAAGTCCCCTTTCTCTATGTTCCAGACAAAGATTTCAAGGCCATACGCCCCGGCATTAATCTTGGTATTGATATGGCCGCCGCATCAATGCCCGATGACAAGACCCTTAAAGATGAGATCATGGCTATGATTAAAGGGCATATTTCCGCCTGGGATCCCATTGGCCAGAAAGAATTATGGCGGGTTCAGCATCCGGGGCCATGGAATGGCGGCCTGCTCAACACAAAAGGAAAACTATTGTTTCAAGGCAATGCCGCCGGGTATTTTGTTGCCTATGATTCCAGCAATGGTGACAAGCTCTGGTCTTTTCCCGCGCAAACAGGGATTGTTGCGTCCCCTGTGACATATAGTGTGAACGGGGAACAATATGTCACAATATTGGCGGGCTGGGGCGGCGTTTTCCCGCTGCTGGCGGGGGAGGCTGCTTTAAAGTCTGGCAAGGTTAGCAATAACAGCCGTATTCTCACATTTAAACTTGGCGGCAAGGACAAACTTCCTGATTGGAAATATATCGAACCAGACCTGCCGGAGCCACCCGTTGGAACGGGGGATGAAGAACAGGCTGGTGCTGGGAATGCCTTGTTTCACCGTTTCTGTAGCAGTTGTCACGGAGATAAAGCCGTTAGTGCAGGCGTATTACCGGATTTGAGATATTCATACGCTTTGCAGGATGAAACATGGTTTGATATTACGATTGGGGGCATCCTTAAAGATAATGGTATGGTTTCTTTCAGTGATCAATTGACCAGTGAACAATTGGAAGCTATCAGACAGTATATTATTGTACGGGCACACCTCTTGAAGAATTCTAAGGATAAAAATGAAAAGTAATGTGAAGATATGCCAAAAGTTTTGTTTAAGTTTACTGGCCATGGTCATTTTTTCAGGAGAAACGGCCTTTACGGCTGAGTCAGAGCTTGAGGAGGTTGTCTCGACGGCGAGCCGAAGCGAAAAGCCATTATCGGAGCAGAGTGGTAACCTGATTCTTATCGCTAAGGACGATCTGGATTTTATTAAACTGACTCATTTCAGTGAATTGGCCGTGCGCACAGCGGGGGTGAATTTCTCCCGCAATAATGGCCAGGAATATCTGGCCTCTATCCGCTCGCCTATATTTACCGGGGCCGGTGCCTGCGGGGCATTCTTGATGGCGCAGGACGGCATTGCGCTACGCTCGGCGGGTTTTTGCAATGTGAATGAACTGTTCGAGGCCTTCACCGAACAGGCGCAGCGGATTGAGATTACCAAGGGGCCGGGTTCGGCGCTTTATGGCTCCAACGCGCTGCATGGCATGATCAATGTCATTACCCCGCCGGCCAATGTAAATGACGGTAGCCTGAGCGTTGAAGCCGGGGCCTGGGATTTCATCCGCTTTAATATTTCTCAAGGGGTGAAAGGTAAGCGCCACGGGCTTCGGGTTATGGCGTCGATCACCCATGACGGGGGCTGGCGGGATCAGTCGGGCTTTGACCAGCAGAAAATCAATCTGCGTCATGACTATTCCGGTGATGTCTGGGCCATTTCATCCAATCTCTTTCTCACCAATCTGGATCAGGAAACCGCGGGATTTATCACGGGGCTTGATGCGTTCAAGGATCGGCAAATATCGAAAAGCAACCCTAACCCGGAAGCGTTCCGCAAGGCAAAATCCTTGCGTTACTGGTCGCGTTTTTCCACGCAGGTCAGTGACGGCCTGCGCTGGCAGTTCACGCCCTATATTCGGGCATTGGATATGAAATTCCTGATGCATTTCCTGCCGGGCCAGCCGCTGGAAGAAAACAGCCAGACCAGTATCGGGCTGCAAAATGGTTTTTATTTTAATGAAGGCAGTCACCTTGAGATCATTGCCGGGGCCGATTTTGAATATACCCGTGGATCGCTGAAACAGACGCAGGTCAATCCGACAGAGGGGTCGTTGTTTCTGCGGACAACCATTCCGTCCGGCAAGCAATATGATTATGATGTGGACAGTCTTATGGCAGCGGCTTTCCTTCAGGGGGACTGGGCGATCACGGCTAAATTACACATGTTGGGCGGGGTCAGGCTGGAATATAGCCAGTATGATTATACCAACAATATGCTGTCGGGCCGGACCGATGAAAATGGGGTGGCTTGCGGTTTTGGCGGCTGTCGTTACAGCCGGCCGGATAGCCGTAAAGATGACTTTACCGCCTTTTCCCCAAAGATCGGGCTTTTATATAAATACCATGACAGCCATAATATATATTTGAATCTGTCACAGGGCTTTCGCGCGCCGCAGGCCACGGAACTCTATCGTTTACAACGGGCGCAACAGGTGGCGGACCTGAAGAAAGTCAGTCTGAAAAACATTGAACTGGGCTTTCGGGGTCAGCAGGATTTCATCAGCTATAATATCTCTTTCTATGCTATGAAAAAGGATAATTACATCCTGCGGGATTCGTCATTTTTCAATGTGGATGGCGGCAAATCCGACCATATTGGGGCCGATGTGATGGTCAAGCTAGATGTGAGCGATACTTTAAGTGTTCGGGGCAATGTGAGTTTTGCCCGTCATCGTTACGCGTTTGATTTTATCAGTGGCAGCGCAAATTTGAACGGCAATGATATTGATACGGCCCCGCGCCATTTCGGCAGCATGCAGGTCACATGGAAGCCCACCGATAAGATCATGGCGGAGCTGGAATGGGTTCATATGGGCGCCTATTATCTTGATCCGGAAAATCTGCATAAATATGAGGGGCATGATTATCTGAATCTTCGGGCCGCGTTTCAGGTTACGGATCGTTACGGGGTTTTCCTGCGTTTAATCAATCTCACCGACGCAAAATATGCTGAACGGGCTGACTGGACCAGATTTACAGATGAGCGGTATTTCCCCGGAAAACCAAGGGCGCTTTATATGGGCGTGGATGTTCAGTTTTAGGGTGCCGGGGGCTTTGATGGCGCATCATTAAATATACTATATTGCAACGCAGCATCTTGTCATATGCCGTCATAGAAGTTATAAACAAGTTATAAAAAAATGATGTTTTGTGAAATAATATATTAAACGCCAAGGATGCCGCCCTATGAGTGATGACATAAAACCCCGCAGAAGTGTATTATATATGCCCGGTTCCAACCCGAGGGCTTTGGAAAAGGCCAAGACATTACCGTCAGATGGACTGATTCTGGATCTTGAAGATGCGGTGGCGGCGGGGGCAAAGACAGAGGCCCGGGATCTGGTGACAGCCGCCGTGACAGCCGGGGGTTATGGCCAGAGAGAATTGATCATTCGCGTCAATGGCCTGAATTCGGAATGGGGCAAGGCGGACATGAAGGCCGCATGCAAAGCCGGGCCGGATGCGATCCTTCTGCCCAAAGTTGAATCGGCTGAGATGGTGAAAGAGGCCGAAAAAATGATGGCTGACTATGGCGCTGCGGATAAAACCAGAATCTGGTGTATGATGGAAACCCCGCGCGGCATGCTGAATGCGGCGGAAATCGCCGCAAGCTCGGGCAGGACTTCCTGTTTTGTCATGGGCACCAGTGATCTGGTCAAAGACCTTCACGCCCATCACACAAAAATGCGCCTGCCGGTTCTGACCAGCCTTGGCCTGTGTTTATTGGCGGCGCGGGCAGAGAATATTGATATATTGGACGGGGTCTATCTTGACCTGAATGACGAAGAAGGCTTTCGGGACAGCTGCCTTCAGGGCCTGGAATTTGGATTTGACGGCAAAACCTTAATCCATCCCAAGCAATTGGCGGCCGCCAATGAGATATTCGCGCCGTCTGCTTCTGAACTGGCCTTTGCTGAAAGAATTATCACCGCCTTTGCCGAAGCCGCGACGCAGGGGAAAGGGGTGGTGCTTGTGGATGGCAAGCTGATTGAAAATCTGCATGTGGAAAATGCCCAAAGACTGGTCACCATGGCCGCCGCCATTAACAAATTGGAGGATTAAATGTCCAAAGCATTTAAAGGCAATTATTTCGAGGATTTCACCTTGGGCCAAATTTTGTCCCATGCGACGCCGCGCACGATAACGCTGGGGGATGTGAGTCTGTATTCCGCGCTTTATGGCATGCGGTTTGCGCTGCAATCTTCTGATGATTTTGCGGAAAACGCGGGATTGGAACGCGCGCCCATAGATGACTTTCTGGTCTTTCATATTATCTTTGGCAAGACGGTGCCGGATATTTCCATCAATGCGGTGGCCAATCTGGGCTATGCGGATTGCCGGTTTCTTAAATCCGTTTATCCCGGAGACACGGTTTGTGCCACCAGCACCGTCATTGGCCTGAAGGAAAATTCAAATGGCCGCACGGGCAATGTTTATGTGCGCACGCGCGGCTTTAACCAAAAAGGCGAGGCGGTTCTTGAATATGTTCGCTGGGTCATGATCAATAAGCGCGAGGTCAATAAAGATGCGGCGTTCGAAGCCGTGATCCCGGATTTGCCGGATGCTGTGCCGGTTGAAAATCTTAACATCCCCGAAGGCCTGAATTTCGATAAATTTGACAATATTTTATCCGGATCAGATTATTTCTGGGAAGATTTTGAAGTGGGCGAAAAAATCAATCATGTGGACGGCATGACGGTGGAGGCGGCGGATCATATGCTGGCGACCCGCCTGTATCAGAATACCGCCAAGGTGCATTTCAATCAGCATGCCATGAAGGACGGGCGACTTGGGGAACGGATTGTTTACGGCGGCCATGTGATATCCATGGCACGGGGTTTGAGCTTTAATGGTCTGGCCAATGCCCAGAATATAGCAGCGATCAATGGCGGACGCCATGTGAATCCCTGCCTTGCCGGAGACACGATTTATGCCTGGTCGGAAATTCTGGACAAGGCGGCGTTAAAGGGGCGCGACGACATGGGCGCGCTGCGCTGCCGGCTTGTGGCCCTGAAAGACAGGACGCCGGATGGCTTTCCTCATAAAACGGATGACGGCAAATATGACCCGTGCGTGTTGCTGGACCTTGATATCTGGGTTTTTATGCCCAAAAGGAAAATATAAAATATTTTGCCTCAGGCCAATGTAGTCCTTGCTCTGGATGGATAATCGTTTTATGAACAAGGGGGAATTGGGTGACTGTAAAAGTATGGATGCTATAAGCCGTACAATTATCATTTAAGAGGGAATAGCATATGACAACCATTAAGCGGCCTACCTCGCCGCATCTTCAGATATATAAATGGGGCGCGCATATGGCATTATCCATATTGCACAGAGCCTCGGGCGTTGCCCTTGGCGGCGGCACGCTGCTGCTCGCCTGGTGGCTCATTGCCCTTGCCTCCGGCCCGGATGAATATGCCTTGTTTCAGGACTGCATGAGAAGCATTCCGGGCAAAATTGTCCTGATGGGCTTCACTTTGGCGCTGATGCTGCATTTATGTAACGGTATGCGTCATCTGTTTTGGGATATGGGCAAGGGGCTGGATGTTGAAACGACGGCCCGTACCAATATCATGGTGTTTCTGGGGACGGTTATTCTGACCGCTATTGCCTGGGGCATCGGCTACGGTTTGGTTTAGGGAGAGGGAATATGAGCTTTAACACCCCCATTAGCAAGGTTCGCGGCCTTGGTTCTGCGCGCAATGGCACCCATCATTGGTGGATGCAGAAAATCGCCGCCGTGGCCCTTATTCCCTTGACCGTATGGTTTGTGGCATCGATTGTTCAAATGACCAAGGCGGATTATTTTACCGTTATCTCCTGGTTGTCATCGCCCATACCGGCCATATTGATGTTGATATATATCGTGATTGCCATTTATCACCTGCGCCTTGGGCTTCAGGCGATTGTCGAGGATTATATCCACAGCGAGGGTATGAAGGTTGGCCTTCAGTTCTCTATTTTATTTGGCTGTACCATCATTGCGGTGGCATCCATTTTTTCTGTTTTAAAAATTGCATTATAAGGCTTGGGACTCATGAGCAAGACATATGAAATAATTGATCACGTCTATGATGCCATTGTAATTGGCGCCGGCGGCGCGGGATTGCGGGCGGCCATGGGTATCGCGGAGAGCGGCCTGAAAACGGCCTGTATTTCCAAAGTATTCCCGACCCGTTCCCATACGGTTGCGGCCCAGGGCGGCATTGCCGCGTCCCTTGGCAATATGGGCGAAGATAAATGGCAGTGGCATATGTATGACACGGTCAAAGGTTCCGACTGGCTCGGCGATCAGGATGCCATCGAATATATGGTTCGGCAGGCCCCGGAAGCGGTTTACGAACTGGAACATTTCGGCGTGCCATTTTCCCGCACCGAAGAAGGCAAGATTTATCAACGCGCATTTGGCGGCATGACCACCAATTTTGGTGAAGGCGATCCGGCTTTGCGCACCTGCGCCGCCGCAGACCGCACCGGCCATGCCATGCTGCATTCGCTCTATCAGCAGTCTTTGAAATATGACACGGATTTTTATGTGGAATATTTTGCCATTGATCTGATTATGGTGGACGGCGCATGCAAGGGCGTTATCTGCCTTGATATGAATACGGGGAAATTGCATCGTTTCCGCGCCCATATGACGGTTTTGGCCACAGGCGGTTATAACCGGACCTATTTCTCGGCCACCTCGGCCCATACCTGTACCGGTGACGGCGGCGGCATGGTTCAGCGGGCTGGCCTGCCCTTGCAAGACCTAGAATTTGTCCAATTCCATCCCACCGGCATTTACGGGGCCGGGGTTTTGATCACCGAAGGCGCGCGCGGCGAAGGTGGCTATCTGGTCAATTCGGAAGGGGAACGTTTCATGGAACGTTATGCGCCTTCTGCTAAGGACCTGGCCTCCCGCGATGTGGTCAGCCGGGCCATGTCCGTGGAAATTTCCGAAGGACGCGGCGTCGGCGAGCATAAAGATCATATCTTCCTGCATCTTGATCATCTGTCGCCGGAGATTCTGCATGAACGGTTGCCGGGGATTTCAGAATCCGCGCGGATTTTTGCGGGGGTTGATGTGACGAAAGAGCCGATTCCCGTGGTGCCAACGGCCCATTATAATATGGGCGGCATACCCTGTAATTACCACGGCGAAGTCTTTAACCCGACCCCGGAAAATCCGGATCAGACGGTGCCCGGCCTTATGGCCGTGGGCGAGGCGGCCTGCGTTTCTGTTCACGGGGCGAACCGGCTTGGCTCCAACAGCCTGATCGACCTTGTGGTCTTTGGACGGGCGGCGGCGCATCGGGTGGCGGAAGTGGTCAAGCCTATGACAGCTCATACCGCCCTGCCTGATGATCATGCTGATCTTGCCCTGGGAAGGCTGGAAAAATATCGTCTGGCCGATGGCAACACGCCAACCGCTGTGATCCGCGATAAAATGCAGCGATTGATGCAGGCCAATTGCGCCGTATTCCGTCAGCAGGACACGCTGGACAAGGGCTGCGAAGGCATCGACGAAATTTACGCCATGCTCGGCGATGTAAAAACCACGGACCGTTCTTTGATCTGGAACAGTGATCTTATTGAAACATTGGAGCTTGAAAATCTGCTGATGCATGCGGTCACCACCATGCATTGCGCGGCCAACCGCAAGGAAAGCCGGGGCGCACACGCCCGGGAAGATTTTCCGGATCGCCATGACGATGACTGGATGAAGCATACCGCCGCATGGCTTGTGGACGGCAAAATCCGCATTGATTACCGTCCGGTGCATGAATATACATTGACCGATGAAATTGACTATATCAAACCCAAAGCACGTGTGTATTAAGGGCTCAAGGATTTAAAGATGGCTGAATTTAGACTTCCCGCAAACTCCACAGTGAAAAAAGGTAAAAATTTTAAGGCCGAGGCGAATGCGACCAATGTCCGCAAATTCAATGTCTATCGCTGGAATGAAGATGACGGGGAAAATCCGCGCCTTGATACCTATGAAGTGGATATGGACAAATGCGGCCCGATGGTGCTGGACGGGCTTATCAAGATCAAGAATGAAATTGACCCGACCCTGACTTTCCGCCGGTCCTGCCGCGAGGGGGTTTGCGGCTCCTGCGCCATGAATGTGGCCGGCACCAATACCCTGGCCTGCACCATGGCCAATGACGAAATTAAAGGCGATATCAATATCTATCCGCTGCCCCATATGGAAGTGGTCAAGGATCTGGTGACGGATTTGACGCATTTTTATGCCCAATATGCCTCTATCAAGCCGTGGATGCAGACGGTCAGCCCAACCCCGAGCGGGGCCGAGCGGCTGCAAAGCCCGGAAGACCGCGCCAAACTGGACGGCCTTTATGAATGTGTGCTGTGCGCCTGCTGCTCCACAAGCTGCCCGAGCTATTGGTGGAACAGTGATAAATATCTTGGACCTGCGGTATTGTTGCAGGCTTACCGCTGGTTGGTGGACAGCCGCGATGAACATACGGGAGAGCGGCTCGATGATCTGGAAGACCCGTTTCGCCTGTACCGCTGCCACACCATCATGAACTGCACCAACACCTGCCCCAAGGGCTTAAATCCGGCAAAAGCCATCGCCGAGATTAAAAAGATGATGGTTGAACGGCAGGGGTGATTTTATGGGAAGGGGGGGAATATTCATAAATAATATACTGTCCCCGGATTTCTAGGATTTCTAGAAATTAATTAGTATTGTGTCCCCCGATTATCCCCCGATTATTGTCGAAACAAAGTGGCGGAGACAGAAAATCAAAGGCATATTGCGAGAAATCAAAGCAAAACACAATCAATCGTCTCTGACACCATTGATCCATGACTCTGACACCATTGATCCATGAGGATTCAGGGTATAATATAAGTTATTACCCTTTAGGTGGCAAAATTGATTAAGGCGAAATAAATGACTAACGAAGAAAGGCCTGTCAAACCTCAAGTTGTTAAGGGAACAGATTGGTTTGGAGTAATAATTGTAGCGCTTGTAATAGTCGTTATGAGTTATGCTTTATTTCAATATTACAACCAATTCGTGTTGAACAGCCAGATGGCATTGTCAACCAATGTAAATGACTGGGGTGTATTTGGTGATTATGTAGGAGGTATAGTCAATCCAATTGTATCATTCGCTGCACTTGTGTTTCTGTACCGTGCATACATTCTCCAAAGAAGAGAGCTTGCCGAAACGAAGAAAGCGTTACAGCAGTCAAGTAAAGAAGCTGAATTGCAAACAAAGGAGAGTGTCAAACAGACTGACATTTCAATTTATACGGCTCTTATCAACTCCTTGGTGGCTGCGTTACATGTCAAGAATACTCAGCTGGACCTCATGAATGAAGAGGTGAAGCATTTGGCAGCAGTTTCAGGCTCGACTTACACGTTCAGTGGAAAGAGAATTAGCTTGGCCGCCGCCGAACAGGAGATCAAGCGACTCGCTGGCAATAGGGAAGGCCTTGAGGACGAAATAGCTCAAATTATGACACGCATGGAGACGTATGAGGAGTTCCTATCTGTAAGGTTTAATGCAACCCATGGCAAAGGAGCTGGGACTCTTCCCGCTATTATAGGGGGCGGCGTAGGGACAGTTACGCCATCAAGATAACAAGCTACGGTAAGTTAATAAAATAAATCGATAAATCGGGACAATACGGTGACATAACCGCATTAACAAAATCCAGAAAAAATAACGTTGGAAAAGCCGATCTTATGGGGCAATAATATTGGGTTGACAGAATGCCTGTCATTGTTGATATAGTTATCCGGTAAATAACAGGACTGGATTAAAACATGATGACATTTCGACCTTTTGTCAGGGCATTTCATATGTTTCTCATCATATATATGGCCGCTACATTTCTCATGGTGCTTCTGGAACTTTTCAAGCTGGTCAGTGAAGGCTGGATGGTTTCCCATTATGCGATGTTCCTGACCATAGTCGGGGGCTTTTTTATCCTCGGCATGGTGATCAAATATGGAAAATCCCGGATCAGCCGTTAATAAGATAATGAACGGCGATGCCTGTTATATATCCCAGCAGAATCGCCCAGCTCCATTTCAAATGGCTGAAAAAGCTGTACATGCCCCGTGACTGGCCCATTAGGGCAACACCGGCGGCAGAGCCCACCGATAACAGGCTGCCGCCTATGCCGGCGGTCATGGTCACCAGCAGCCATTGGTAATTATTCATATCCGGATTCATGGTCAATATGGCAAACATGACCGGGATATTATCAATGACCGCAGACAAAATTCCGGCGGTTATATTGGCAATTGTGGGGCCATAGCCGCCATAGAGAAAATCCGAGACATAGGCGAGATAACCAATGGTTCCAAGCCCGCCCACACAGAATATGACCCCGAAAAAAAACAGCAATGTATCCCATTCCGCCTTGGCAACATTATTGAAAACATTGAATTCGCCCGTCGTATCGGCACGTTTGCGTTCGGAGAGTTTGAGGTAATAGGAGAAGAAAAACAGATAGGACAGCCCCGTCATCATGCCAAGAAACGGCGGCAGATGCAAAATCTGTTCAAATGTAACGGCGGTGGCGATGGTGCATAAAAACAGGAAACAGATGACCAATCCGCCTTTTTTAAGCGAATTTTTCTCCTGAGGCGGCTCGGGTATTTCCTTTGGAACCATAAAAGACATGATGACAGCCGGCACCAGAAAGGAACAGAGAGAGGGTATGAACAAAGCAAAAAACCCGAAAAACCCGATCTTGCCCGACTGCCAGACCATCAATGTGGTTATATCGCCAAACGGGCTGAAGGCCCCGCCCGCATTGGCGGCCACCACAATATTTATAAAGGCCAGCGACACAAAGGCGGGCTTGTCTTTTCCCACGGCCAGAACAACCGCCCCCATCAGCAGGGCCGTGGTAAGGTTATCCGCAATCGGGGAAATGAAAAATGCCAGAAAACCGGTAATCCAGAAAAGCTTCCGGTAGCTGTATTTCTGTTTGATCAGCCAGACACGCAACGCCTCAAACACATGCCTTTCGCTCATGGCATTTATATAAATCATTGCCGTCAGCAGAAAAAGCAGCAGGGCGGAATATTCCAGCAGGTTATAGTGGATGGCATTTTCAACAATATCTTTGGCCTGATCGGAATGCTTTGCCAGAAGAGCCACCAATATCCAGATCAGCCCGGCGGCCAGAAGGACGGGTTTTGATTTCCTGAGGTGGATAAACTCCTCAATAATCACCAGAATATAGGCCAGAACAAAAATGATCAGGGCCAATATGCCAAGGCCCGAAGTGGTTACATCAAGATGATTTTCTGAAATGGGCGCCGCCGATAGCGGCAGTGAGAAGGATATATAAAAAAAGATACCTGTCAGGAATATTTTTATCATTCACAATGACCTTTCAAATGGTCGTACAATTACCTAAGCCGCGAGTAAACCCCATGACCAGCCCCTTCGTCAAGAAAAGAATTTGACCGGGATGGATTATCAAAATGACTTCTTTTGCCGGTTTTTATTATGGTTGCCTATGGGGTCGACAGAACGGCTTTTCAGCCTTGGGTTTGATACCTCCCTGTCATCAGATTTCCGCCTGTTCCCATGCTGGGAATTATTTCTTGACTGGCGGTTCCCAATATGGGAACATAGCTATATGAGAATCATTGCCCGCAAACAATTGGTCGATTTTGGTCAGCAACATCCAGAGGCTAAAGGCGCATTGGACAGTTGGTGGTTATATGCCAAGAAAGCTGATTGGGGTTGTCCTCAGGATATAAAGAATGCCCTGCCCAAGGCCAGCATCATTGCCAATAATCGGGTGGTTTTTGATATTTGCGGCGGCAGCTATAGACTGATTGTTCAGTTCAACTATCCTTATCGCATAGGCTATATCAGGTTCATTGGAACCCATGCGGCTTATGATAAAATTGATGTGAAAGGCGTATGACCATGACAAATATAAAACCAATTCACGACACGGCTTCTTATGAGGCGGCATTGCGGCGTGTGGAAGCCCTTATGGATGCCGAATATAACAGCCCGGAAGGTGACGAATTGGAAATTCTGTCTACGCTGATTTCGGTCTATGAAGAAAGCCATTTTCCTGTGGATATCCCCGATGCCTTGACCGCCATTCTGTTCGTGATGGCCCAGCGGGGTTACGATCAGAAAGACTTCGCCGCCTTGATCGGCAAATCACGTGCATCAGACATTCTTAATAAAAAACGGTCCCTGTCAATGAAGCAGGCACGGGTTCTTCATAAAAATTGGGGCGTTCCTGCGGAAACCCTTCTGGCGGGTTAAAGCCTGTCGGGCCCGGTGTGATATGGGCGATGCGGGCTGTTGATGGAATAACGCCCGCCTGACTATTTTCTCTATTGGCTTTTGACCTGACTTTTTTATGGATTTGGTAATATATTATGGCTATGACTATGGGCCTTACATGCCCCCATAGTGAAAGAATGTTTTTGTCTGATCCTATAAGTCGATATAACCGAATGCTTCAGGCCGGCGAGCTTAGGCCGGATGAGCATCAGCGGCAGATTGTGGATAAGCTTCAGGCGCTTCATCTTGGCTTGATCGGTTATGAAGACAGAATGTCCCGAAAACCCGCCTTTTTAAACCGCGTGTTTAACCCTAAAGCCAAAGTGACCGCGCCCAAGGGCATTTATATTCACGGTGATGTGGGGCGCGGCAAATCGATGATCATGGATTTATTTTATGGCGCGGCGCCGGTGACGGCCAAACGAAGGGTGCATTTTCATGCTTTCATGCTGGATATTCACCGGGCCATGCATGACTGGCGATATATGGATGCCGCGGCCCGAAAAGACCTGTATGGCACGGATATGGATGACCCGATTCCGCCTTTGGCAGAAAAGATCGCCAAGGAAAGCCTGCTGCTGTGCTTTGATGAATTTCAAGTGAGCGATGTGACCGATGCCATGATTTTGGGGCGGCTTTTCGAGTATCTTTTTGACCTTGGGGTGGTGATGGTTCTGACCTCCAACCGTATCCCCGATGACCTTTATCTTGGTGGATTAAATCGCGAGCTGTTTATCCCCTCTATTGAAATGATCAAGCAGAAATTACAGGTGGCAAGCCTTGATGGCCCCATAGATTACCGCATGGCGCGAATGAAGGGAATTAAGGTCTATCATTACCCCCTTGGGGATAAGGCTACAAAAATATTATCAAAAGCTTTTTATAAAATGACCGACCATGAGGTTGCTGATCGATCAAAGGTCGGGCCAGAGGAAATACATGTCCAGGGCCGCATTATCCATGTGCCGGTGGCGGATAAAGGGGTTGCGGTATTCTCTTTTAAGAAGCTTTGCGGCGCGGCGTTGGGGGCGGCGGATTACCTGAAAATAGCCTGGAAATATCATACGGTGATTATGGTGGGCATTCCGCGCCTTGGCCCGGAAAATAGAAACGAAGCCAAGCGTTTTGTCACCTTCATTGATGTGCTTTATGAAAATAACGTCAAATTTTTCTGCTGTGCGGAGGTGGCGGCAGCGGATCTTTATCAAGAGGGCACCGGCCATTTCGAATTTCAGCGTACCGTATCGCGCCTGATGGAAATGCAGAGCGAGGAATATCTGGCAAAAGGCCATGCTGTGTAAGCCTATTCACGAAATTCTCGCGACATTAAATTTATGTTAGGGACTTGTTTTTATAGTAAGCGTAATTTTTTAGGCATTTAATATGAAAATAAGGACAGAAACGGTTGCGCGACCTGCTAAATCGCGCTACATGAAATTAAGGTTAATAAATTCTGCAGTTTATGTACCGATCGGTATTCTTTGTGCGAATTAACCATATAGGCCCTATTTTTTTAAAAACAAATTCAGGAGTATATTCATAATGGCACGTAAAAAGATTGCACTTATCGGCGGCGGACAAATCGGGGGCACTTTGGCCCATCTCGCAGGATTGAAAGAATTGGGTGATGTGGTCATCTTCGATATTGCCGAAGGGCTGCCCCAGGGCAAGGCGCTTGATCTGGCGCAATCTTCGAGCGTTGAGGGTTATGATGCGGCCCTGACGGGGACCAATGATTATGCCGACATCAAGGATGCGGACGTTGTTATCGTTACAGCCGGTGTGCCGCGCAAGCCGGGCATGAGCCGGGATGATCTTCTGGGCATTAATTTGAAAGTGATGAAGTCGGTGGGCGAAGGCATCCGCGATAATGCGCCAAATGCTTTTGTTATTTGTATCACCAACCCGCTTGACGTTATGGTTTGGGCGTTGCAGAAATTCTCTGGCCTGCCCGCCCAAAAAGTTGTTGGCATGGCCGGCGTTTTGGATTCGGCCCGCTTTACGTCTTTCCTTGCCGAAGAATTCAATGTTTCCGTTGAAGATGTTAATACTTTTGTCCTTGGCGGCCACGGCGATACCATGGTGCCTTTGGCGCGCTATTCCACGGTTGCGGGTATCCCGATCCCGGACCTGGTGAAAATGGGCTGGACAACACAGGAAAAACTGGATCAGATCATTCAGCGCACCCGTGACGGCGGCGCAGAAATTGTTGGTCTCCTGAAAACCGGGTCGGCTTATTACGCCCCGGCCACGGCCGCCATTGCCATGGCGGAATCTTATCTGAAAGACAAACGCCGCCTCTTGCCTTGCGCGGCCCTGTTGAACGGCGAGTATGGTGTTGATGGCATGTATGTCGGCGTGCCGCTATTGATCGGCGAGAACGGCGTTGAGAAAATTGTCGAGATAGAGTTGAACGAAGAGGAAAAAGCAGGGTTTGATCATTCTGTTGCCGCCGTACAGGGCTTGATTGATGCTGTTAAAGCCATTGATCCATCGCTTGTATGATTTTTGATAAACAACTATAGAGGGTTGAGATAAATGAATATTCATGAATATCAGGCGAAGAGCCTGCTCAAGGCGTTCGGCGCCCCCGTATCCCGGGGCGGCGTTGCTTATACCGCGCAGGAAGCGGAACAGATCGCCAAAGATCTGGGCGGCCCGGTCTGGGTTGTCAAGGCGCAAATCCACGCCGGCGGACGCGGAAAAGGCGGCGGCGTTAAAGTTGTCAAATCTATCGCTGACGTGAAGAAAATTGCGGGCGAAATGATCGGCATGACGCTGGTCACGCATCAAACCGGCCCCGAGGGCAAGGAAGTCAAGCGCGTCTATATCGAAGACGGCTGTGATATTGCCAACGAGCTTTATGTCAGCATTCTGGTCGACCGTGGTTCAAGCCGCGTCGCGATTATGGCGTCATCAGAAGGCGGCATGGACATCGAAGAGGTCGCTGCGGAAACCCCTGAGAAGATTGTGACCATATCCATTGATCCGGCCTCTGGCCTGTCGGGCTTTCATTGCCGTAAAGTGGCCTTTGGTCTGGGGCTTGAAGGCAAAACAGCTGGCAAAGCGGCCAAGGTCATCGCGACGCTTTATGAAGCTTTCATGGCCAAAGATGCGGCCATGCTGGAAATTAACCCGCTTGTGGTGACAACGGATGGTGACATCATTGTTCTGGATGCCAAAATGGGTTTCGATGGTAATGCCCTGTTCCGTCATCCGGACGTTGTCGAGCTGCGCGACCCTGATGAAGAAGACCCCATGGAATTGGAAGCGGCCAAGCATGAATTGAATTACATCAAGCTTGACGGCAGCATCGGCTGTATGGTCAATGGCGCGGGCCTTGCCATGGCAACCATGGATATTATCAAATTGAAAGGCGGCTCACCGGCCAATTTTCTTGACGTGGGCGGCGGCGCGACCAAGGAACGGGTGACCGAGGCGTTTAAAATTATCCTCAGCGACAGCAATGTCGAAGGCATATTGGTCAATATCTTTGGCGGTATTATGCGCTGTGATGTGATTGCCGAAGGTGTTGTCGCGGCGGCGCGGGAAGTTTCCCTTTCCGTTCCGCTTGTGGTGCGCCTTGAAGGGACAAATGTTGAATTGGGCAAGAAAATCATGGCCGACAGTGGTCTGCCAATTATATCTGCCGATGATATGGGCGATGCCGCCACAAAAGTTGTCAATGCTGTGAAGGAGGCTTCCTGATGTCTATATTTATTAATGCACAAACCAAAGTAATATGTCAGGGCTTTACCGGCGCACAAGGCACCTTCCATTCCGAACAGGCCATTGCCTACGGCACGAAAATGGTGGGCGGCGTGACCCCCGGAAAGGGCGGTACCAAGCATCTTGATCTTCCGGTTTATAACACGGTTGATGAGGCGGTATCCCGCACAGGCGCCAATGCATCGGTTATTTACGTGCCGCCGCCCTTTGCTGCGGACGCTATTCTGGAAGCCATTGACGCGGGTATTGAACTTGCCGTCTGTATCACGGAAGGTATTCCGGTATTGGATATGGTCAAAGTCAAACGCGCCCTCGAAGGCTCTAAAACCCGTCTGGTTGGCCCCAATTGCCCCGGCGTCATTACGCCGGGCGAATGTAAAATTGGTATCATGCCGGGTCATATTCATAATCCGGGCCGCGTCGGCATTGTGTCGCGCTCCGGCACCTTGACCTATGAAGCGGTGGGCCAGACCACGGCTGTTGGATTGGGCCAAAGCACCTGCGTGGGCATTGGCGGCGATCCTGTTAATGGCACAAACTTCATTGACGTCCTTGAAGGCTTTCTTGGCGATGATGATACAGATTCGATTATTATGATCGGTGAAATTGGCGGCTCAGCAGAAGAAGAAGCCGCAGAATTCCTCAAAGCGTCCAAAATCAAGAAGCCCGTGGTGGGCTTCATTGCCGGACGAACCGCACCTCCGGGCCGTACCATGGGTCATGCCGGCGCTATTGTATCCGGCGGCAAAGGCGGCGCTGAGGATAAAATCGAAGCCATGAGAAGCGCAGGCATTACCGTAACAGAGTCCCCGGCAGAGCTTGGAACGACACTGTTAGGAGTTTTGAAAGGTTAATCAGCTAAGGATAGGGTGCAATGATGGAATTGCACCCTGACCTAACAACATACGAGCCTGATAATATGAATAGCGATCTGGATACAGAAAGTATGATAAATGGTTCCAGCGGCGCCTTTGTCGAAGAATTATTTGCCCGCTACACCAAAGACCCGTCTTCCGTGGACAGTTCCTGGGCCGGTTATTTTGACAGCCTGGCGGAAGATGCCAAGGCCTTGTTAAATGCCGGCATAGAAAAACCCGCCGCCTCCTGGGCCCGTCCCAGCTGGGATCATAAGGTAAAATCATCAGAGGATGATTATATATCGGCTCTGGATCCGGGTTATGTGGACAGCGCGCCGAGCCATAAGAAAAAAACCACCGCGTCCGAGGCCGAGATACGGTCGGCCACGTTGGATAGCATTCGCTGCTTGATGTTGATCCGCACGTACCGTGTGCGCGGCCATCTGCATGCCAAACTGGATCCGCTTGAATTAGAAGAGCGCCCGTTGCAGACTGAACTTGATCCGGCCACCTATGGTTTTGGTCCGGATGATATGGATCGGCCCATCTTCATCGATAATGTCCTTGGGTTAGAGTCGGCCACATTGCGCGAAATTCTGGCCATATTGGAGCGGACATATTGTTCCAATGTCGGCGTTGAATTCATGCATATCAATGAGCCAGAGGAAAAAGCCTGGATTCAGTCCCATATTGAGGGACGGGATAATATCATTCATTTCACCAATGAGGGCAAACGCGCCATTCTCCAGAAATTGACAGAAGCCGAAGGTTTTGAGCAATATCTGGCAAAGAAATATATTGGCACCAAACGTTTTGGTCTTGATGGGGCAGAGGCCCTTATTCCGGCGCTCGAAGCGATCATCAAGACGGGCGGGCAGAACGGCGTGGAAGATATCATTCTTGGCATGCCGCACCGGGGCCGGCTGAATGTTTTGGCCAATGTGATGAGCAAGCCGATCCGGGCGATTTTTCATGAATTTCACGGCGGCTCTTATAAGCCCGACGATGTGGAAGGGTCCGGGGATGTGAAATATCATCTGGGGGCTTCTTCCGACCGTTCTTTTGATGGCAATGATGTCCATCTATCCCTGACGCCCAACCCGTCCCATCTGGAGGCGGTCAATCCGGTGGCTTTGGGTAAAACCCGCGCGAAATTAACCCACCGGCATGACACCACGGGCAATAGCGTGTTGACCCTGCTGCTGCATGGTGACGCGGCTTTTTCAGGTCAGGGTCTTGTGGCGGAATGTTTCGCCTTTAGCGAGCTGAAAGGCTATCAGACCGGCGGCACCATTCATGTGATTGTGAATAACCAGATTGGCTTCACCACGGCGCCCCATTATTCCCGTTCTTCCCCCTATCCCTCGGATATGGCAAAGGCGGTTCAGGCGCCTGTGTTCCATGTGAACGGAGATGACCCGGAAGCGGTGGTCTATGTGATGAAGCTGGCCACGGAATTTCGCCAAAGATTCAAGTCCGATGTGGTGGTTGATATGTTCTGTTATCGCCGCTTTGGTCATAATGAAGGGGATGAGCCATCCTTCACCCAGCCCTTGATGTATAAGCGCATTAAAAACCATAAAACGACCCGTCATCTTTATGCGCAGCGCCTGATAAGGGAAGGCCTGATTACCCAGGAACAATCAGATCAGATGGTTAAGGATGTCTATAATTATCTTGATGTGGAAATGAAGGCCGCTGATTCATATAAAGTGGACAAGGCAGACTGGTTCGCCGGTCGCTGGTCCGGCTATGAAAGAGATTGCGATGATGTGAGACGTTCTGCCGGTACGGGCGTACATACGGACGAATTGCAGCAAATTGGCCGCACGCTATGTGCCGTACCGGATGGCTTTAATGTTCACCGAACCCTGCAGCGTATTTTAAATGCCAAGGCGGCCATGTTTGATACGGGCAGCAATATCGACTGGGCAACGGCCGAGGCTCTGGCCTTTGGCAGTTTGATCCGCGAAGGTCACCGGGTGCGCCTTTCGGGGCAGGATAGCCAGCGCGGCACATTCTCGCACCGTCATTCTGTTTTCATCGATCAGGAAACCGAAGATCGCTACACACCGCTGCGTCATGTATCGGACGGCAGCGACCCCCATGCGACTTTTGAGGTCATTGACAGTGCCTTGTCAGAGGTTGGCGTTTTGGGTTTTGAATATGGTTATACCATGGCCGAGCCGGACGCCCTTGTTTTATGGGAAGCGCAATTTGGTGATTTTGCCAATGGCGCGCAAATGATTTTTGACCAGTTTATTTCCTCAGGCGAGGCAAAATGGCTGCGCATGAGCGGTTTGGTCATTCTATTGCCCCATGGTTATGAAGGTCAGGGGCCGGAACATTCAAGTGCAAGGCTGGAACGTTATCTTCAATTATGCGCCGAGGATAATATGCAGGTGGCCAATTGTACGACCCCGGCCAATTATTTTCATATATTGCGCCGCCAGATGAAACGGAAATTCCGAAAGCCATTGATCTTGATGACGCCGAAATCATTGCTGCGTCATAAAATGTCCGTGTCTGAATTGTCGCATATGGGCGAGAATACGGAATTCCACAGGTTGCTTTGGGATACGGCAGAAAGTGATCCCGCTTTAAGCATCAAGCTTAAAGCGGACAAGGATATCAAGCGGGTTATTTTCTGCTCTGGCAAAGTTTATTTTGACCTGCTCGAAGAACGCGACAAGCGGGAAATGTCGGATATCTATTTACTGCGGGTGGAACAATTATACCCCTATCCCCAGGAAGCGATTATCAAGGAATTATCGCGCTTTAAAAATGTGGAAACTGTGGTCTGGTGTCAGGAAGAACCGAAGAATATGGGGTCATGGTCATATATTGAACCCCTGCTCGAAGAAAGTTTGAACGCATGTGACATAACGCCGACGCGGGCGAAATATGCGGGCCGCAATCCCGCGGCGTCTCCGGCCACTGGTCAGATGAGCCGCCATATTCAACAACAAAAAGACCTTGTGAATCAGGCCTTGACAGTAAAATGATCGGGCATATTGACCCGAGTTAAAAATATAGATTTTAAAAGGAGTAGGGCTTATGGCCACCGAAATCCATGTCCCGGTATTGGGCGAATCAGTCGTAGAAGCAACCGTTGGCAAATGGTTTAAAGCTGTTGGGGATGCGGTTGCGGTTGATGAACCCATATGTGAACTGGAAACCGATAAGGTTGCCTTGGAAGTTAATGCGACAGCAAGCGGTGCCTTAACGCAAATCGCCGCGCAAGAAGGTGATACGGTTGAAGTTGGCGCCCTATTGGCCACCATAGATGAAACGGCTCACGGTAAAACGGCCCCCACAGCAACAACAGAAAAACAGTCTGCCGCCGGCCCGGCCCCAAAAGCCTCTGAGGAGAAACCCAAGGCGGCGTCCGCCGGCGGCGGCGTTCGGGCCTCTGCGGCGAAAATTGCGGCGGATAAAGCCGTGGATCTGAGCAAGATTACCGGCACCGGCCCGGATGGTGTGGTGACCAAGGCCGATGTGCTTAATTTTCTGGATCATGGCCCGTCGCCTCTGCCGGTTCCTGTGGCCCAGCCGCCTCAAGAAGATATGCCAACAGAAGAAATTGTCCCCATGACGCGGCTGCGCAGAACGATTGCCAGACGTTTGAAAGATGCCCAGAATACGGCGGCCATGCTGACCACTTATAACGAGGTGGATATGTCGGCGGTCATTGCCCTGCGCAATCAATATAAGGAAATGTTTGAAAAGAAACATGGCTCAAAATTAGGCTTCATGTCTTTCTTTGTTAAGGCGTGCGTTCAGGCCTTGAAAGAAATTCCCGAGGTTAATGCGGAAGTGCGTGATGATGCCATTGTCTATAAGAATTATTACCATATCGGGATTGCGGCCAGCACGCCTGCGGGCCTTGTGGTGCCGGTTGTCCGCGATTGCCAGAACCGCAGTTTTTCCGATGTGGAAAAGGAAATTGTCCGCCTTGGCGGGCGGGCCCGCGACGGCAAGCTTGGCATGGATGAAATGCAGGGCGGTACTTTCACCATTTCAAATGGCGGTATTTTTGGCTCCCTCCTGTCCTCACCGATTTTGAATGCGCCCCAGTCTGGTATTCTGGGCATGCATGCCATCAAGGAACGGGTCATGGTTGAAAAAGGTCAGATGGTGATCAAGCCCATGATGTATCTGGCGCTCAGCTATGATCACCGGGTGGTGGACGGCAAAGGGGCCGTGACCTTCCTCGTGCGGGTGAAGGAATGTCTGGAAGATCCCCAACGCCTTGTTTTGGATTTATAATTGTCTCGTATTTAATTAAGGAATGAAGAATGTCTGATAATTTTGATGTGGTCATCATTGGCGGCGGGCCGGGCGGATATGTTGCGGCAATCAGGGCGGCTCAATTAGGCTTGACGGTGGCCTGCGTAGAAATGCGCGGCACCCTTGGCGGCACATGCCTGAATGTGGGCTGTATCCCGTCAAAGGCTTTGCTCCATGCGTCTGAATTATTTGATGAAGCCAGTCATGGCATGGGCCAGTTTGGTATTACAACCGGTAAAGTCACCATTGATATTGCCAAACTTATGACCTCAAAAGAGGAAACGGTTAAGGGGCTTACCGACGGCGTTGCTTATTTGCTCAAGAAAAATAAAGTTGACTATATTGAAGGACGCGGCACCATCGGGGCCCAAGGATCGGTCAAAGTTGCTTTAAGCGGCGGCGGGGAGCGGCTGCTCGCGGCGAAAAATATTGTCATTGCCACCGGCTCCGAAGTGGCGGATTTGCCCGGCATAGACATTGATGAAAAACGAATTCTGTCCTCAACGGGCGCCCTTAGCCTGAAAAAAACACCAAAACATCTGGTGGTCATTGGCGGCGGGGTTATCGGGCTTGAACTGGGCTCTGTCTGGCAACGTCTTGGGGCAGAGGTGACGGTCATTGAATTCATGGACCGGATAACCCCGGAAATGGACGGCGAGGTCAGCAAGACTTTTGCCAGAATTCTGAAGAAACAAGGCTTTACCTTTAAACTGAAATCCAAAGTGACCGGCGTTAAAAAGACCAAAACTTCCCTGAGCGTGGCCGTCGAGCCTGCCGCTGGCGGCGATGCAGAGCAGATTAAATGTGACGCGGTTCTGGTGGCTGTGGGCCGCAAACCCTATACCCAAGGCCTTGGGTTAAAAGAAGCCGGCGTTAAAATGACCGACCGGGGCCAAGTGGAAATTGACGATCATTTCCAGACCAATGTCAAGGGTATTTATGCCATCGGTGATGTGGTACGCGGCGCGATGCTGGCCCATAAAGCCGAAGACGAAGGCGCGGCGGTGGCTGAAATTATCGCGGGCTTTGCAGGTCATGTGAATTATGATGCTATCCCGGGCGTGATCTATACCATGCCCGAAGTGGCCAGCGTCGGCAAAACCGAAGAAGCCTTAAAGGCGGCGGGCAAAGCCTATAACGCCGGAAAATTTCCTTTCACCGCCAACAGCCGCGCAAAAGCCAATCGCCAGACCGATGGCTTTGTTAAAATCCTCAGCTGCGCCGTCAGTGACAAGATTTTGGGTGCCCATATCATTGGGGCCGATGCGGGCAATATGATCGCCGAATTAACGCTGGCTGTGGAAAAAGGCCTGACGGCAGAAGATATTGCCTATACCTGCCATGCCCACCCCACCGAAACCGAAGCGGTACGCGAGGCGGCGATGGCTACTGATGGTCGTGCCATTCATATGTGATCTTTTAACCATTTTTCAAGATTCTGAACGTCTTTATCTGACCAGTCAAGGCCGAGTTTGCTTCTGCGCCACAGGATGTCTTCAGCGGTTATGGCCCATTCCCGGGTGATCAGAAAATCTGCCTCAAAATCATAAAGCCCGGGGCCGATAAGAACCGCGTCCAAACTTTCCTTGTCCAGCATATCGTCCATACGCTGGCCATAATGATGGGCGTATCTGGCGCAGAGGTCTTTGTCCAGCCAGGGGTATTTTTCCTGTTTGTCCCGAATGAACTTTTCCATATTCTGCCCCGGAATATTGCCGCCGGGCAAAGGGGCGCTCGCCGTCCATGGCCCCGCCATTTCGGGAAAGAATTCGGCCATTTTCTCCAGAGCTTTTTCGGCCAGATACCGGTAAGTGGTTATTTTGCCGCCAAAGATGGACAGGAGCGGCGCGCCTTTATCGCCGTTTCTGCTATCCCGGCGCAGGGCCAGAACAAAATCCCGCGTGACGGCGCTGGCCTCTTTTGTTGTATCGTCATAAAGCGGCCTGACGCCGGCATAATGCCAGACCACATCATCCGCCGACAGAGGATTGCCGTGGGGCAAGCCTGGCCTGAAATATTCATTGATATGGTGGCATAAATAGTCGATTTCATCCGCGGATATGGCGACCTCTGCCGGGTCACCGTCATAAGGCACGTCCGTGGTGCCGATAAGGGTATAATCCGCCTGATAAGGAATAGCGAAAATAATCCGGCCATCCTCATTTTGCAGGATATAAGCCTCATCACCGGCGAATAATTTGGGCACAATGATATGGCTGCCTTTTACCAGCCTGAGGCGATTATGGGCCGGCAGTGACAGGCCGTCATTGATGATGTCAGACACCCATGGCCCCGCCGCATTGACCATCGCCGCTGCCGTGATGGTCTGATTCCCGTTCTTTTCAGAAGTAATTTCAGCCTGCCAGTGATCGCCCCTGTTCTGGGCCGTGATAAAGCGCGTCCGGGTTAAAATTTCAGCGCCCAGATCCTTGGCGTCAAGCGCGTTCAGGATCACCAACCGGGCGTCATCCACCCAGCAGTCATAATAGGTGAAGCCATCGGTAAAGCGGGGATGCAGGGGGCTGGCGTCCGGCTGAATGTTGATCTGCCGTGATTTTCCGAGGCTGGTACGGACGCCCAGATGGTCATATAAAAATAACCCGATGCGGATCATCCATTTGGGCCTCAGGTGTTTTTCATGGGGCAGGATGAATTTCAAGGGATGAATAATATGAGGCGCGGCCCGCAATAATATCTCCCGCTCATTCAGGGCTTTTCGGACAAGCAGAAATTCAAAATACTCAAGATAGCGCAAGCCGCCGTGAATGAGCTTGGTACTTTTGGATGATGTGGCTGACGCCAGATCGGACATTTCCACCAACAGGACTTTCAGGCCCCGCCCCGCGGCGTCCCGCGCAATGCCCGTCCCGTTAATACCGCCGCCAATGATCAACAGGTCATAATCTGTCATTTATCGATGCCCATATTTGATGCATGAAATTTTGAATAGTCGTTGTATATTATTGTATATTACGCCCAATAGGAAATTTCACAATAGGGAGTTGCAGATGACGCATTATTTGATGGCCATTGATCAGGGCACCACCAGCAGCCGCGCCATGATTTTCGATGAACGGGGGGAATTGCATATATCCTGTCAGAAAGACTTCCCCCAATATTTCCCACATGATGGCTGGGTCGAGCATGATGGTATGGAGATCATCCAGTCCGTTATGGATGTGATCCGGCAGGCCTTGGGTCAAATGCCGGACGGCGTGGTTCCTTCTGCTATCGGCATTACCAATCAGCGCGAGACCACCCTGATCTGGGACCGCAATTCGGGCGAGCCGATTTATCCCGCGATTGTCTGGCAGGATCGCCGGACGGCGGACTTATGCCGGAAAATGCAGGAGGATGGCCATGAGGACAGGATTTCGGAAAAAACCGGCCTGCTGCTGGATCCTTATTTTTCCGCAACAAAAATCAAATGGATATTGGATAATGTCGCGGGCGCCCGAAACAGGGCGCAAAAGGGTGAATTGGCCTTTGGCACAATCGACAGCTTTATTCTGTGGCATTTAACAAAGGGCGCTGTCCATTATACAGATGTGACAAATGCCTCGCGAACCATGCTGTTTAATATTCGGGATCTGTCGTGGGATGCGGAACTGCTGGCATTATTTGATGTGCCGGCAGAAATTTTACCAGAGGTGAAAGCCTGTGACCATCATTTTGGCCATACGGACGAAAGCCTGTTTGGTCATGCGATTCCCATTACCGCCGTAGCGGGTGATCAACAGGCGGCTTTGATGGGACATCGCTGTTTTGATGCGGGGCAGATTAAAGGCACCTATGGCACCGGCGGTTTTATCATGATGAATATTGGCGATAAATTCGTGCGGTCTCAAAACAGGCTTCTGACCACGGTGGCCTATCAGATTAAAGGCAGGGTCGCCTATGCCCTTGAAGGCAGCTTCTTTTGCGCGGGCTCGGCGGTTCAATGGCTGCGGGATGGCCTTGAGATTATTGAAACCGCTCATGAGACGGAGGCACTGGCCCGTTCTATTGATAATAGCGGCGGCGTTTATCTGGTGCCCGCCTTTACGGGGCTTGGCGCGCCCCATTGGAATCCGGACGCACGCGGGGCGATTTTTGGGTTAACCCGCGCCACGGGCGTCGCTGAAATTGCGCGGGCGACATTGGAATCCGTGGGATTTCAAACGGCTGATCTGCTTGACGCCATGGAACAGGATGTGCATTTAACCTGCAAGAGTATGAAAGTAGATGGGGGGATGATGCAAAATGACTGGCTGTGCCAATTTCTGGCAAACATCATGCAGCTGGACGTTATCAGGCCCCGGATATCTGAAATAACGGCCTTTGGCATTGCGATGCTTGCCGGAGATATCATTGAAAACTCCGCCGAAACATCAGGGAATGTTAATGATGTATCAACGATATCATCATATTATCGCGTCACAAGGCCCAATGTGAATAAAAATACAATGGCCCAACAAAAGGATTCTTGGAAAAACGCTGTTAAATCAACATGTTACTATTCAGAAAGATAATTACCTGTTTCCTTTTATGTCCGAAAATAGGCTAATGCGGACTTTTTTGTTCACGAAATCGTAAAATTACCATATAAGAATCAATAAAAAAAAGTGATTTAAAAAATAAATCATTATTTAGCAGAATATAAAAAGGTGACTTAAATGCGTAATATCGTAGAAATGAGTGATCTGAATCATCTTCAGATTAACTCTATTGAGGCAGCAGATTTTTTAAAAACATTGGCAAATTCAAACAGACTGATCATTTTAAGCCGCCTTCTTGGCAAGGAAATGTGCGTTGGTGATTTGGAAAAGGATCTGGATATTTCCCAATCCGCATTGTCCCAGCATCTTGGCCGTATGCGCGCAGAAGGTATCGTGGCAACACGCAGGGAAAGCCAGCAGATTTTCTACCGCATTAAAGATGCGCGCGTGGCGCGGATGTTACGGCTGACCTATGACCTGTTTTATCTGGATAACCAGAATGACGTCGCGGACATGCCTTCAGCCTCCAGCATTATTATTTTCCCGCAAGCCTGCGTTGGTTGTGAACAGATGGCATAGGCCTGTTTGGTCGCGGCGTTTTTCTTTGACATAAGGTTATTTAAAAACATAAACTGCCCTCATAAAATAATTTATCGGGGGTGTTATGTTTCGCGGTTTTCTTTTCATTTTATATCTTTTTTCAATCGCCCCTGCAGCCGCCTACGCGCAGGCGAAGCCGTCCATCTCTGCCGAGGCCTTTGGCCAATTGCCGAGTTTTAAGAGTATCAAGCTGTCACCCGATGGCAACCGCATGGCTTCTTTGCGTAACTATAAGGGCAAAACAACATTGATTACCCAAAGCATGGATCCGGCTGAAAAGGGGGAGTGGCATGCCATTGCCTTTGATGAAGGGGAATATAAATGGTTTAAATGGCTCACCAATGACAGGCTTGCCGTTAGTGTCCGGATACCTGTGAATGAAAATGGCGTGAAATATATTACGACGAGATTATTTGCTCTGGATTGGGATAAAAAAAACCCCATAAACCTGATTAAAACTCAAAGGCGAACGGGAAAAAATATCAGAAACCGGGTAATGTCACAGTTTCAGGATAAAGTGGTAAGCTTCCTGCCCGATGATCCGGATCATATTTTATTAGCCCTTGATCATGAACGGGTAAACCACCCGTTTGTCTATAAAGTTAATATTCATAATGGTAAAAGAAACATCCATGTGAAGATTGCCTCCAGCATTGATCGCTGGATGGCCGATAAAAAGGGTGTGGTGAGGCTTGGCTTTGGGGGTCATAAAGTCAATAATCGGATTATTTATCGAGAATCCAAGGCCGCAGCATGGCAGGAGATTGCCAATTATGATGCCGTTAAAGATGACGCGCCATTTCATCCGGTAGGCTTCAGTCCGGATACTAAAATAATTTATGTGTCCGTCACGGCGGAAAATGGTTTTGAAGCCATATTTGGGTATAATATTGAAACAGAAGAATTTGTGAAGAAAGTCGCCAGTCAGGAGGGGGCTGACATTACCGATTTTTATCAAGATGAGCAGGAAAATATTCTTGGCTATCGATATTATGATGATATGTCGCATGTTGTGAATCTTGATCGTTTATGGCAACGCATAGGAAATATGACGGCAAAATTCTTTCCGGATCAGCAAGCGACAATCGCGTCACATAGCAAAGACAAGAAAAAATTTATCATCAAAGTAAGCTCCGCCGTGACCCCGGGAGATTATTATTTTCTGGATTTAAATACAAATAAAATTGATTGGTTTTCAGAGGCATATTCAGGCCTTGACGCTGAAAAATTATCACCCATGAAGTCAGTAAATTATAAGGCGCGGGATGGCCTTGAAATCCCGGCTTTTCTATCTCTTCCTATCGGCGCAGAATCCAGAAAAAACCTGCCAACGGTCATAATGCCTCATGGCGGCCCCTTTGCCCGTGATGAGTATGGCTTTGATTATTGGGTGCAGTTCCTGACCACAAGGGGCTATGCGGTTCTTCAAATGAATTACCGTGGTTCCACCGGGTATGGCGCGGCTTTCAAAGAGTTAGGCGAAAAAGAATGGGGCGGAAAAATGCTTGATGATATCAATGACGGCGCAAAATGGATGATCGCGCAGGGTTATGCCGACCCCAGCCGCCTGTGTATTTTAGGCGGCAGTTACGGGGGGTATGCCGCCTTGCAATCTTTGGTAAAAGAGCCTGATCTCTATAAATGCGCGGTGGCCATGGCACCGGTCACCAGTATGCTCAGGCTATATAAAGATTTTAAGAAATTCAAAGACTTAAGGGAAAAATACATGCCCTATATCCGAAGCGAGGAAGATTCGCTTTCCGACATATCTCCTGTTAATAATATTGATAAAATCAATGTCCCTGTTTTGCTTGTTCATGGCACAAAGGACCGGAGCGTTGACTATAGGCATGGTGAAACATTCGCCAAGAAGATGAAACAGCAAAAGAAAGACATCCGCTTTATCACTTTAAAAGACGGCGATCATTATTTGAGCCTGCAAAAACACCGCATAAAATTCTTTTCAGAAGTTGAAAAATTTCTTGAGAAGAACTTATAGAGGAGATTATGCGATCAGTAACAGCCTGATCCACATGGCGAGGACGATAACAAGACCGCAGGAAAATATCAGCAGGCGGTGATAAATATTATTGTAGGTGGTATGGATAAAAGCCTGCACGAGCCGAAAGCCCAGAAAGCTATAGGCCAGATAGACAAAAATGACATCATCAAGGCCCATGGCCAGAATCGCGGCACAGACCGCATAGAATAATACGGGAACTTCATACAGGTTGGCCCATTGCCGGGTTGCTTTTTGCATATAGCCCGGCGGGGTATCGTTATTATATTCCTTGAAATAACTGGGCTTGAGGTCGCCGGAACTGACGGCCTTTTTCCGGCTTGTGATCATTATGGATGAATAAAGTAAGGTGAAAATAGCCAATAGGCCCATAGGGAAAATAACGCTCATTTGCCAGCTCCTTCTGATAAGTTACCGGCGAGCTTAGCAAAAAAAACCGTAAAAGGGAAAAAAGTTTGGCTTTAAGGCTATTGAGGGCTAACTTTAGCCTCATGAAAGCGTAGCAGTGAGACAATATATATGACTGATTTTACCTGCCAAAAACATCTTTTTGATATTCCATCAGATGTGACCTATCTGAATGCGGCCTATATGTCGCCCATCTTGAAAGAGGCCGCCGCCCTTGGGCAGCAGGCCGTGGCCGGGAAATTACGGCCCTGGGCCATGGAATTGTCGAATTTCTTTGATCCCCCCCAAAAAGCCACTGCCCTGATGGCTGACATGATCGGGGCCGGGCCGGATGATATTGCGCTTATTCCGTCGGTATCTTACGGCATGGCCATTGCGGTTAAAAATTTGAATATTTTAAAGGGCCAGAAAATCATTCTGCTGGCGGATCAATTCCCGTCCAATGTCTACCCCTGGCAGGAAATGGCCAAAATTCATCAGGCGCATATAGTGACTGTTCCGCGGCCACAAGACGGTGACTGGACTACGCCCCTATGTGCGGACATAGATCAGGATACGGCCATTGTTGCCTGCCCCCATGCCCATTGGACGGACGGCAGCCGGGTGGATCTGGTCAAGGTTGGGCAGGCGGCGCGGCGTAATGGGGCGGCGCTGGTACTTGATCTGACCCAGTCATTGGGCGTGATGCCCTTTTCGGTGCGGGATGTGGATCCGGATTTTATGATATCGGCCAGTTATAAATGGCTGCTCGGGCCGTATAGTTATGGTTTCATCTATGTGGCCCCGCGTCATCAGGGGGGGGTGCCGATCGAAGAAAACTGGATCGCCCGTAAAGGGTCCGAAGATTTCGCGCGGCTGGTGGATTATCAAGGGGAGTA
>Ga0256839_1001379_pt1 | contig 29470 bp, 27 predicted proteins | sample 354166metaG_FD_185968 | JGI IMG/M metagenome (GOLD analysis project Ga0256839, IMG submission 185968) | Hydrothermal vent microbial communities from Mid Atlantic Ridge, Atlantic Ocean - 354-166 | ecosystem: Environmental > Aquatic > Marine > Hydrothermal vents | place: Atlantic Ocean: Mid... | reverse complement strand
TCAATGGGTTATTGCTATACACATTTTACCCGATCAGGAACCCCGATCCTCTCGTTTTGAACCCCTTTTTATCCGTATATCAATGCCTTGCGCTGACCGCTTGGGAAAATTGGGGAGACACTAGGAAAAAGTTCAATTTTTTTGCGTAAAATTTTGCTGTCCCGCTGGGATAGAGGTATTTAGGGTTTCGACCATACGATGGGAAAAAACAGAAGAAGATGTGGTAGGCTGCGTAACATGAAAATGGACACTGAAACAGGGGTGGAAGGATTTTGGTGAAACCGCTGATCAAAGGATACAGCTATGATGCGACGGAACTGATCGAGCACGATACGGATTCCCTGGCGCTGCTCCAGGATTGGAGGCACACCGACAGGGTGACCTGGATCCGAATCCAGGGGCGCCCCGATGCCGACTGGATGCAGGCGCATGGAGAATTGCTGGGATGGCATCCTTTGGCGCAGGAGGATATCCTGGAAGGCGGTCAGCGTCCCAAGATGGAGCCCTATGATGGTGAATTGTTCGTGGTCTTGAATGTGCCCAGCTACGATCGAGGGCAGGTCAGGCAGAAGCAATTGTATGTTTCCTTGCATCGGAATCATATGGTTACGGTCTTTGAAGACATTCCCGATCCTTTCGATGCCCTGGTCAAGCGGGTGCATAATCCCTGTGACAAGCTGCGGCGTATGGATCTGGATTATCTTTTCTACGCCTTAGTGGATGTGGTGATTGATCGTACCTTTCCGGTGCTCGAAATACTGGAGGATCATCTGGAGGATCTGGAAAAGGCGCTGATAGACGAACCGGACCGTCGTATGCTGGAACGGCTCTCCCAGGTTCGCCATGATATTCTGCTATTGCGTCGCAGTGCCTGGCCGCAGCGCGAGACACTGGGGCGTTTGCTACGGGAGGCGGACGACTGGATCAGCGAGCCGGTGAGGTTCTATTTGCGCGACTGCAGCGACCATGCCAATCAGATTATCGATCTGCTGAAGTCCTTTGCCGATACCAGTGCTAATCTGCTCGATATTTATCTTTCCAGTGCCAGCATGCGTACCAATGAAATCATGCGGGTATTGACTGTCATCGCAACCATTTTCATGCCGTTGACTTTTGTGACCGGTATCTATGGGATGAATTTTCGCTATATGCCAGAACTCGAATGGCGCTATGGTTATCCGGGAATTCTGGTTCTCTGTCTTCTCATCGCGCTGGGCTTGCTGATGTGGTTTCGACGCAAGGGGTGGCTCTGATCCCGGCCCCGAAAAGATGGAACTTTCTTGACAGCTCAGGGGATATTCGTAGAATGGACGTGTCGGCAAATTGCACGGCGCAAGTAAATCTCGAATAAATTCTTTAGAAAAAGGTAGGATGAGCAATGGGAGCTATACTCGATTTAGTTGAAAAAATGCGTACACCTGGCGGCATCGTCGTTACCCTGTTGGTAGTAGCGGGCGCGTACCTGTTTTACAAATGGGTGATGGCCGAGCCTGAAGACAAGGGCAACGACGGCGAATAAGCCGGAAAATTCTTGGCTTATTGGGATCGGATTTTCCTGATATCCAGCCAGATAGGGAGTCGAGAGGGTTGTCCCTGAGGCTTTAATGGAAGTTGAGTCTTCTCCCTTACAAAAAGAGCGGGATGCGTTCGCATTCCGCTCTTTTTGTATCAGAATCCCGATCGGTAATGGCTGTATGAAACAGTTGGCGCGGCATAGCGGGATGACAGGAAAACCTGGGGGTCACCTTCACAGGAGGGCTGCGAGATGGGATGGATAAGATTGCTTCTTTTGCTGGGATTCGTGCTGGGTGTCCAAGCTGCGGATGAACGGCCTCCAGCGCTCGAACCTCTGCCCGAGCCGGAAGTGGGAGAAGAAGAGCTCCAGCCTGAAGTCACCATTCGACGGGAAGGCAAGAACAAAATAGAAGAGTACAGTATTGGAGGAAGGGTCTATATGATCAAGGTGACTCCACCTATTGGCCCTCCCTATTATCTGTTGGATACCGATGGTGACGGCAACATGGACGTCCGCCGCAGCGATCTGGAGGAGACGTTGCATATCCATCAGTGGAAAATTCTCGAATGGTGAGTTCAGCGTAACGTTTCGACCACGTGGTTCCTGATGTCTTCGACCTGCTTTTCCGGGATGGCGAAACTACGCACCGATACGCCAGCCTCCATGACGCTGTCCGACTGCTTGCTGATGAGAGGATGCCAGGGAGGCAAGTGTTTGCCTTCCGCCAGCAACCGATAGGCACAGGTGGCGGGCAACCAGTCCAAGGGGGGGAATTCCTTTTTCAGATCCATGCAGTCGGGAACCAGCCGCTGGCGGATGCGGTAGCGGGTGCAACGCCCCTCCCCCAGGTCGAACAGATCGCACACGACATTGGTGAAGAGAATTTCTCCACTGTCGATGTCGGCGATCTTATGCAAACAACAGCGTCCACAGCGGTCGCAGAGAGATTCCCATTCCTCTTCGCTCATTTCCCGCAGCGTCTTGGTTTCCCAAAAAGGCTCGTTCATGATCTACCAGCGATACTTGCTGTTTTGCCTTGGGGTCTGGGCGACGTGTTCCGACAGATAGTCGGGCCGGTGTAAGGGGCCTGCCAGATACAGACCTGCCAGGAACCCTCCTGTATGCGCCCAAAAAGCGATGCCGCCGGCAGAAGTGTCGGCAAGGATGCCTGACAGAAGCTGGATGAGGAACCAATAACCCAGCATGAAGTAGGCCGGCACAGCGACGATGGTAATATAGAACCCCATGGGGATGATGTTTTCCACCCTGGCGTTGGGATACAGCCTGGCATAGGCGCCCATCACCCCGCCTATGGCTCCCGATGCGCCCACCATTGGAACCGTGCTGGACGGATCCCCCAGGATCTGGGCGCCAGCCGCCGCCAAGCCACAAAGGAGGTAGAAGAGCAGAAATCTTCCGCCGCCCATGGCGTCTTCCACATTGTCGCCGAAGATCCAAAGAAACCACATGTTGGTGATCAGGTGGAACCAGCTTCCATGCATGAACATGTGGCTGACCAGAGTCAGCAAGGGGGAGCGGTTTTCTATCACGCATTCCACGTCGGATCCCAGGGCGATGCTTTCTCCCGGTTTGAGGTTCCCCAGCAACTCGGCGGGTATCAAGGCCCAGTCACACAAAGACTGCAACAACGCCAGGGGATTGCCGAATCCCTGCATTCCCGCCCACACCAAAATATTGATCCCGATGATGAGATAGGTGGCGACCGGGGTGTGAATGACGGGATTCTCATCGCGGATGGGAAACATGGCTTGACCTCTTTCTTTATACCGTTCTCGAATCAAATTCCCAGGAAAAGGCGTTCCGGTGCTTCCAAGATTTCCTTGATGGTGCGAAGGAAAAGCACGGCCTCGCGTCCGTCGATCAAGCGGTGATCATAGGTCAGGGCAAGATACATCATCGGCCTGATCACAATCTCGTCGCCGACGACCACCGTCCTTTTCTTGATCGCGTGCATGCCCAGAATGGCGCTCTGGGGCGGATTGAGCAAGGGGGTCGAGAGCAAGGAGCCGAATATGCCTCCATTGGTGATGGTGAACGTGCCACCTTGCAGGTCTTCCAGGGCGAGCGTGCCTTCCCGCGCCTTGCCGGCGAAATCCGTGATCTTCTTCTCGATGCCGGCGAAATCGAGCCGGTCCGCATCTCTCAGAATGGGGACGACCAAACCGCGGTCGGTGGAGACGGCGATCCCGATGTCGAAATAGCCATGGTAGAGGATGTCCTCGCCATCGATGCTGGCATTGACCACTGGATAGGCCTTTAACGCCTCGATCGAGGCTTTGACGAAGAAACTCATAAATCCCAGCTTGATGCCGTGTTTCTTTTCGAAGGACTCGCCATGCCGCTGCCTGAGGGCGACGACCTGGGCCAGGTCGACCTCGTTGAAGGTCGTCAGCATGGCCGTGTTGCGCTGTACTTCCAGCAGTCTGGCGGCTATCCGGGCCCGTATCCGGGTCATGGGAACCCGTTGTCGCGGACGCGTGCCCGCCGCCTCGGTGGGGGTCACCTGTCCTTGTCCCCTTTCCGGGGACGCCTCTCGTTTCAGGTATGCCTGCACGTCTTCTTTGGTCAGTCTGCCGTCGCGTCCCGTCGCCGGAATCCTGGACGGATCGAGCTGATGCTCCAGAACGAGCCGGCGCACGGACGGGCTCAAAGGGATCTCCGTCTCCGCCTTGGGGGCCGTTTCGGCCGTTGCAGGCTCCGGTTCCGTTACGGCGCCCTCGCCGGGCTCGACCACACCCAACACTTCACCACTTTTGACCGTGTCCCCCTCGGTATGGAGAATCTCTCGCAGTGTCCCATCGACAGGTGAAGGCACTTCCAGGACCACCTTGTCGGTTTCCAGATCCACCAGCTTTTCGTCCTTGCGTACGAATTCTCCCGCACGTTTGTGCCAAGTGGCGATCGTGGCGTCGGCCACCGATTCGGGTAGAGGGGGCACGCGTATTTCCATGGATTAGCCTGCTGCCTTTTTCAGTTCGACTTGGGAATGGAGTGCGGCTTCAATGATAGCGCGTTGACGTTCCACGTGCATCGGGAAAGTTCCCTCGGAAGGTGCCGCAGCCGGGGATCTTCCCACATAGGTCAACTTGACCCTGCTGTCGATGCTCTCGAGGAAGCGGTGCCGGATTTGATACCAGGCGCCCTGATTCTTGGGTTCTTCCTGGCACCAGACCAGCTCTCTCAGGTTGGGATAGCGACTGAGCGCCTCGTTCAGGGCTTCTCCGGGGAAAGGATAGAGCTGTTCCAGTCGCAGGATGGCGATGTCGTCGATGCCTTCCTGGCGGCGGTCCTCAAGCAGCTCGTAGTAGATTTTTCCGCTGCAGAGAATGAGCCGCCGGACCTTTTGGCGATCGATGGGATCGATTTCGTCGATCACCAGCTGGAAGCATCCGGCGCTCAATTCCTCCAGAGTCGAGACGGCGAGCCGGTGTCGCAACAGGCTCTTGGGCGTCAAGGTGATCAACGGCTTGCGGTAAGGGCGGAGCAGCTGGCGGCGCAACAGATGATAGATCTGCGCCGGCGTGGTGGGAATGCACAACTGCATGTTGTCTTCTGCGCACAACTGGAGGAAGCGTTCAAGCCGGGCGGAGGAATGTTCCGGTCCCTGCCCTTCATAACCATGAGGCAGAAAGAGGGTCAGGCCGCTTTTGCGGCCCCATTTCGCTTCACCGGAACTGATGAACTGGTCGATTACCACCTGGGCCACGTTGACGAAGTCACCGAACTGGGCTTCCCAGATCACCAGGGCTTCGGGCTCTGCGGTGCTGTAACCATATTCGAATCCGAGCACCCCTTCCTCCGACAACAGGGAATCGTAGAGATGGAAGCGGCTTCCGTACTGATAGGCGATCTTCTTCAGGGGAATGAAGGGTTCGCCGGTACGATAGTGATAGATGATGCCGTGGCGGTGGAAAAAAGTCCCCCGCCCGGAATCCTGTCCGGTGAGGCGGACCGCCTTTTTTTCCGCCAGCAGGGTGGCGTAGGCCATGTTCTCGGCATAGCCCCAATCGACCGGTTGCCTGCCTTCGGTCATCTTGTGACGGCTTTCCCAGATCTTGGCGACCCGGGGGTGGAGTTCGAACCCTTCCGGCAGTTGTAACCACAATTTCGCCAGCGCTTTCAGTTCGTCCAGAGGGAGGCGGGAGTCGTAGGGTGAGTCCCAGCCGCCTTTCAGATAGGGATCCCAGGCGACCCGGTTCCTGAAGGTGTTCTTGGGGAGTGTCTGGCGTAACACCGGCCCACCCCGTTCCAGACTCTCGGTATATTCCCGCTCCAACATGTGGGGTGTGGCAGAATCGATGACGCCTTGATCCAGCAGGCGCTTGGCGTAGAGAAAGGCGACACTGGGATGTTGCCGGATCTGGCGATACATGACCGGTTGGGTGACCGCGGGCTCGTCGGCCTCGTTGTGACCATGGCGGCGATAGCAAACCAGGTCGATGACCACGTCGCGGTTGAAGGTCATGCGGAATTCGAGTGCCATCCGGATCACGTACAGCACCGCTTCCGGATCGTCCCCGTTGATGTGGAAGATGGGTGCCTCCACCATTTTGGCGACATCGGTGGGGTAAGTGGTGGAGCGCGCATCGAATGGATTGCTGATGGTGAAACCGATCTGGTTGTTGATCACCACATGGAGCGTGCCGCCGGTATGGAAAGCGCGAGTCTGCGCCATCTGCAGGGTTTCCATGACCACACCCTGGCCGGCGAAAGCGGCGTCCCCGTGGATCAGCAAGGGCAGGATCCTGTTGTGTCCTTCCTGGCCGATCCGGTCCTGGCGCGCTCTGACCGATCCTTCCGCCACCGGATCGATGATCTCCAGATGGGAGGGGTTGAAGGCCAGGGCCACGTGGACGGGACCGCCCGGCGTCGGGATGTCGGAAGAGAATCCCATGTGATATTTGACGTCGCCTGTGGTGCCCTCCGTGATCCCGCTCTTGCCTTCGAATTCGCGAAACAGGCTTTCGGGCTGTTTTCCCAGGATATTGATCAGGACGTTGAGACGGCCCCGGTGGGCCATTCCCATGACCACTTCGCGAATCTCCTTCTCCCCGGCACGCTGGATCAGCTCATCCAGCAAGGGGATCAGGCTTTCCCCGCCTTCCAGGGAAAAACGCTTTTGTCCCACGTAGCGGCGATGCAGATATTTTTCGATGCCCTCGGCGGCGATCAGCAGTTTCAACAGCCAGCGCTTTTGCTCCAGCGGCAGCTCGATCGTGGCCCGGGTGGTTTCCAGCCGTTGCTGAACCCAGCTGCGGATATCTTTGGCGAGAATATGCATGGTTTCGCTGCCGATCCTTCCGCAGTAGGTCTGCCGCAGGCGTGCCAGAATCTCGCGCAGGGGCAGGCGGGTGCAGCCGGCCAGTGCGGAGGCATCGAACGTTCTGTCCAGGTCGCTCTCGTCCAGTCCGTGATAGCCGGGATCGAGTTCGGGCAGATAAGGCTTGGGGGTCAAGGGCAGGGGGTTGACGTCAGCGACCAAGTGCCCGAGCAGCCGGTATTGATCGATCAGGCGGTTGACCGCGATCTGTTTGCTGCAGCGGGTTTCCCCGGCAGCGGCATGAGCGGGGTGAGAGCCCGATGTGAGATGGCGGAAACGGCTGCGGATTTCCTCGTGCGGGATTTCTCCCTTGGCCGGGGTGGCGCCGCGAAGCGCTTGAAAGCGTTGTCGCCACGGGGGCGGGACGCTTTTCGGATCGCGCAGGAAGCTTTCATAAAGCGCTTCGAGGTATTCCGCATTGCCCCCGTAGAAACCGGAAGATTCGAGAAACCTTTCGAATGTATCGTCCATGGCACTCATAAAGATGGCAGGTCGGCTGTGTAGCTTGAGAAGCGTTGGTACAATGAATGTTTCGACAAATGAGAACCCTCCCTCAAATGGCCTCGATACCGCGGAATGACTGGATCGATCCGTTCCCCAACGCAGATAACGGAAATTATAGTGAGATTGTCGGCTTTACGGGGATTTTCTTTGCCGGACAGGGGTGGCCGCGACGCGTGTCCCCGCAAGCTGTCGGTGGCATGGCCCCGCTGACTGAAGGACCAATGGGTGGAAGACGGAGAGGGAGGTTTCGTTGAACATTCTGTCGTTGCTTTGTCTCGATCGCTATTTGATCCAGGAGGTTCTTCGCCCTTTTGCGGCCACTTGTGGCTTGTTCATCCTGCTTTTTGGCGGTTACACCAGCGCGGACTTGCTCTCGGATGCGGTGGCGGGGCTTCTTCCCATGGACATCGTATGGAAGCTGATCGGCCTTAAAATCACCATCGCGCTGGAGGTTCTGCTGCCCATCGCCTTGTATTTGTCCGTGGTGATGGGATTGGGCAGGCTCTATTCGGATTCCGAAATGACGGCCATGGCCGCGTGTGGCTATGGCACAGGCCGCGTCGCCTGGACGGTCTTTCGCCTGTCCCTGGTCGTGGCGGTCATCGTGGCCTGTTTTGCCATCGTGATCCGTCCCTGGGCCTACGAGCAGAGCTATGTGCTCAAGAATCTGGGGCAGGCACGGTTCGATATCGACAAGCTCGAGGCCGAACGCTTCCACGTCAACGAGGACAGCGGCTATGTGATTTTTGCCGAAGCGGTGGATCATGAAAGAGAACGGTTGAGCCGGGTCTTTTTCAGTCGTCCGGGGGAGGGCGAAAAGCTACAGACGATCTATGCCCAATCCATGCATCAGTCCGACCGGGACGACGGCGCGCTCACCCTGGTGTTTCAGGATGGCTACGCCTATGAATTGGACCCATCCGGCAAAGGCGATCTGGTGATGCGTTTTCAGACCCTGACCTTGTTTCTGGCCGCCGCCCGGGAGCCATTGGGCTACAAGAGCAAGGCGGCGACGATAAAGCAGCTCTGGGGATCTTCCAATCCCAAGGATATCGCCGAAATCCAGTGGCGGTTGTTGCGTCCGGTAAGCGCCATCCTGTTGGCGTTCCTGGCGGTGCCCCTGAGCCGGACCGCGCCGCGCCGGGGGCGTCATGGCAGAACGGTGCTGGCGATCATCGTGTTCGCGGTCTATTACAATCTCAGCGGCATGGCCAAAACCTGGGTCAAGGAAGGTGTCGTGGGGCCGATGCCGGGCGCATGGTGGCCCGAGGCCGTGATGTTACTGTTGCTGCTGGGGTGGTATTTTCCCAGTATCATGATCTGGTGGCGTGCCAGGCGCTTTGCCGCCGAGTGGGGAAACGCTTAGATGGGCATTCTGGAGCGTTACCTTGGATATCATTTTCTCAGAGGATACCTGGTGGTTCTTCTGGTGCTGCTGGCTTTGTTCGGCTTCATCGATTTCGTCGATGAACTGAGCGAAGTGGGGGAAGGCCGTTACCGTATCGCAGACGCCTTTCTCTATGTCCTTTCCACCTATCCCAGCAAGGTGCTGGAATTTTCCGCCATCTGCAGTTTGATGGGGGGCAGCCTGGCGCTGGCGGGATTGGTGCGCGGCAGCGAAATCCTGGCCATGCGGGCGGCGGGGATGTCTTTGGGAAGGGTGATCCTGGCGCTGGCCAAGGTGATGGGGCTGCTTGCGGTATTGTTGATGATCGTGGCGGAGTATTTCGCGCCGATGAGTCAGCAATGGGGCTTCATCCATCGACAGGAAGCCCTGGAGGGAAGTGGGGCTCTGCGTACCGAGCATGGTTTCTGGTCACGGGACCGGCGGAAATTCCTGAATGTGAGGGCGATCGTTCACGGCCGGGTACCTGAGGATGTGGATATCTATCATTTCGATCCGGCGGGAAAGCTGCTGGCATTCATCCATGCCAGGCAGGCGGAGGTACGCGAGAAGGGAATATGGATGCTGGAGGGGGTGACGATCAAAACCTGGAATGACGGTATTTTGCAGACCAGGCGGCAACCGGCACTCAGTTGGCGTTCGTTTTTGACGCCCCGTCAGCTCAAGACCCTGGAACTCCCACCGGAAACCCTGGCGATCACGGATCTTTGGCATTACGTGCGCTACCTGGAAGCGACCGGCCAGGAATCGGAGCAGTATGAACTGTTGTTCTGGCAACGGGTCTTGCTGCCTGTGAGTATGGCGGTGGTATTGCTCTTCCTGCTGCCCATGGCGGCCACCAGTCCCAGATCCGGCGGCTTCGGCTGGCAGGTGGCGGTTTCCATCGTCATCGGGGTATTCTACTTTCTGGCCACGCAGGTGGTGGCCAATCTGGGGTTGTTGTGGGATCTTTCTCCTCTCATGACGGCGCTGGCGCCCACCGTTGCGGTTCTGTTGCTGGCCGTGGCCATGCTTCGATGGGGTCGAAATTAGCCAGGGCTGGCCAGATCGAAGCGTCCTTCCTGGATGAAGCCGTTTTCTTCGGGGTCGAAACCGCGGATTTCCACTTCTATCCGCCATTTTTCGGCGCCGGGATGGAACCTGTAGAGATGATAGCGGGCCCGATAGCCGCGTCTGCGCCCCACCGCCGAAGCCGAGGGTACGCCGATGAGGGGAATGGGGCAGTGCGGTCCAGGCAGCCAATGCAATTGCCAATGGTGGCTGTGGCCGTGAAGAACCAAGCCACAGCCATGGGATTTCAACACCTGGACGACTCGTGCGGCGTCGATGAGACGTTTGCGCCGCTTGGTGGCTTCCGGGTGGGGGGGGTGATGGATCAGCATCACCCTGAACCTGTCCCGGCTCGAGTGCAACCGCTCGGCCAAGCGTTGGCACTGGTCGGGGCCGATTTCACCGGTGGCAAGGAAAGGTGCTGTCGGAGGAGAGGAATTGGTGCCGATGATCGCCAACGGGCCGCGGATTCTCAAGGATGGGAAATCGTCACCGCGCTGATCGGATTGGTAGTAGGGGCGCCAGAGAGACAAGGTGTCCTGGCTGGGGGCGGCGACATAGCGGTCGTGATTGCCGGGTATGAGCGTGATATCCTCGGGGCTGCCCAGGTTTTCCAGCCATGCGCGGACCTGGCGAAATTCATCGGGCAGGCCGATCTGCGTCAGGTCGCCGGTGATCACGGTGTGATCCGGGGAATGTTTTTCAATGTCCCGGCACAAGGCCGCCAGAACGGAAGCGCGGTGTTCGTGGCGGCGCCGGAGATTCCATGACAGATAGCCCAGCACACGCTTGTTGGCGATGTCGAGCGGCGTGGCGAGCCTGGGTTGGCTCAAATGAGGGTCGGAGAGATGAGCGAGACAAAAAACGGGCTTCATGGGTTACGTTCCTGGATGGAGTCGGTGACATGCACGCCAGTGCCCGAGGCAGTGACGCTGTTGGCCGGAGAAGTGCGCAGCCGTCATGGCGAGGGTGTCGAGGCCATTGTCATGTACGGTTCCTGTCTGCGCAGTGGCGATCCTTACGACGGGCTGGTGGATCTCTATGTGCTGGTCGAGGATTATAACAGGGCTTATGAGCGCCGCTGGCTCGTCTGGGCCAACCGCTTGTTGCCGCCGAACGTGTTCTATCACCAAACGACCCACCAGGGGAAAACCATTCGTGCCAAGTATGCGGTGATTTCCTGTGAGGATTTCGCCGCTGGCATGAACGGTTGGTTCCATTCCTACCTGTGGGGGCGGTTCGCCCAACCTTGTCGGCTGGTGTGGGCGCGGGATTCGGGCCGCGTGACCTGGGTGGCCGGGGCGCTGGTGGCGGCCGCCGCCAGATTGGTGGCCGAGACGGTGCCGATGTTGCCCCCGTGTTTCGACTGGAGGAGGTTGTGGCAGACGGGCCTGCGGCTCAGTTATGGCGCGGAGCTCAGAACCGAAAAGGCCGAGGTCCGGGCGCGGGAACTGGTGGCCCATTCGGCGGACTTCTTTCGACACCTGACCCCCGCATTGTTGTTCTCTCTGCCTTATGCCTGTCGAATGCCCGGCCAGGGCCGGTTTTGTATCGAGGTGCCCCGGTTCGTGCGTTTCAAGAAGCAGATCCAATGGAAGCTTCGGCGGTTCCAGGGGAAGTTGCTGTCCTTGTTGCGCCTGATCAAGTCCCTGTTTACCTTCCAAGGTGGCGTGGATTACATTCTCTGGAAACTGGAACGGCACAGCGGCCGCCGGATCGAGGTTTCGCCAAAAGTGCGGCGCCATCCGCTGCTCTATGGTTGGGGGGCGTTGTGGCGGTTGTACCGGGAGGGGGTGTTCCGGTGACTGGTGTTATTGTTTCCAGTGACTCAGATCCCGGCCGATCAGTTTGCCCAGCAGGTCGATGTCGGCGCTGAAATAATCGGTCAGCTCCTTGCGGATTCCGGCCGGCAGGGGTTGGCGCGGCTGATAGACTTCATTTTTGCTGATCAGCCATTTGCGCAGTCTTTTGAGGGGGGGACGTTTCTTTTGCTTCTTGCGCCGTTTCTGGCTGTGGAGGACAGCGACGAAACTGGCCATCCGGGCCGGTGGGCGCTTTAGAACACGTTGCAGCCATTTGAATCTGGGATATTTGTGGGCGGCATTGGGTGGGAAGTCGGTGCGGCCATCGTATTCCACCCCGATAAAGCCGAGGAGGGTTTCATAGGTTTCCAGGGGGTTCTTGATGAAATCGTCAAAGACAAGTACCAGACACTGTTCGCGCGGCGCCTGACGGAAGAGTTTTTTCAGGTGTTTTCCCACCTGGCCGATCTCGCCATATTGAAGCAGGAAAGGATTCCGGCAGGCCTTGGGGATGCTTTCGCCCCGCGCACGGATTTTCTGGAGCCGCCATGCTTGGGTGAAATCCTCCTCGTCCTCGTCCAGCAGGGCCACCAGACGGCTGTGGTAGGAATGGACCAAGTCCACGGGGTTGCGGACCATGACGATGAATTTCGCAGTGGGATTGAATCGCAGAATTTCGCCTAAGGCCGCTTCGTCGTACAGGTAGGATACCGAGCCTTCGCCCAGGGCGCGATGCTTGTCGGGATCGAAATGCCCATAACAATGGTTCAGATAGTCCTCGACCGTCATTTCCGGCATCAGCTTCCGCAGCAGGCTGAAATAGTGCGGCTCCTTGGGCGAGGAGAAACACACCTGGGGATGGTGCTTGAGATAGGTGCTCATGGCCGTCGTGCCGCAACGGGGCGCGCCGATGAGGAAGAAGTCCGGAAAGAAGGGCGGAGCGGTTTCCGCAGTGGCTTCCAAGGGGGATGACGGCACTTCAACCCTCCGGGGAAACCGGTCGATTTTCCATGGCCTTGAGCGCCGCCGCGTAACGGTCTTCCCACTTGCGCATGTTTTTGAGCCCATCCTTGAAGTACGGGGAAGCCTTGATGAGACTGACGAGCATCCAGCTAACCAACCGTCCCAAGGGCTTCATGGGGCGTTTGACATGCACCAATAACACGACCCTGGGCTGATCGGTGTCGTTGCGTACCTCGTGGTCGAACGTATCGTCGAAAACGAAACATTTGCCTTCTTCCCAGGTCAGTTTTCGATCGGCCACCCGCAGATAACAGCGATCCTTGTCGTCCGGGATGATCAGCCCCAGATGGCAGACCAGAAAGCTTTTGCTGGGGCCCCGGTGGGGGGGGATGTGATAGCCGGGGTCGATGATGGAAAACCACGCCGTGGTCATGCCCGGAATCTGTTCGAGTACCCTGGCGGTCTGTGGGCAGCGGGCGCAATTGCTGTCGACCCGGCGGCCGAATCCATACAGGATGTGGGTTTTCCAGTGGTCGCCTTTGGAGATTTTGCTCTGGTCGGGGGAGATTTCGTGGAAGCAGGGGATCAGATCACGCTCCTGCAGGAGCCGCTCCGCTTCTTTCCTGATGGGGGTGTAATTCTTTTCCAGGGTTTGAACCCAGTCGAACTGTTTGGGATCGAAGGACGGCCGATCCCCTATCCGTGACTGGGAGGCAAGGAAGCGGTCGATGAATCGGGTGAGCCGCTTGCCCAGTTTGATGATGCCTCGGCGTTTCAGCTGATTCAATTGGGCGATGGCGTTCATGTTTTCCCCTTGAGTCGTCGAGATTCGAGAAAATGAGAGTCAATTTGAGGAAATTTTACCTGATATGACAAAAATAGTGGTGGTTTTGGTGAATTCTTGTTGCCATAGAGCAAATTATGAATGGGTCGGCAGCCATTTTTCGCGGAATTTCCACCAACGTTTGCGTGCTCTGCCTGCCAGAGCATACATGCGCCACCTGTGTTGGATTCGTTGAACTCGTTTCAGATAGTCTTGGGGGGCCGGCCCGTCCTTGAAGAGATCGGCCGGTACCTGAATGTCCTTCCTTTCGGGTTTACGTGCGATGGCAGTGATGACGCGGTTTTGCCCCGTGGCATAGTGTGGATCGATGCGACATTGGATCAGCTCGAATCCGGCGGCCCGCAGGTACAACGCCATGGTATCCCGGGTCAGATGGTATTGGTGGGCCGTCCCGCTGGAGAAGGGGGTGGGGCGGGCCACATTGTAATTGGGGCGCAGGACGTCTTTTTCCATGAGAAACAGCCAGCCGCCAGGCCTCAATACCTGCAATGTCCGTTGCAGGAATTCCCCTGGCGATTGGAGGTGGGCGAGCAGGTGGATCGTCATTGCGGTGACGATATCGAAAGATTCTTTACCGAACCCTTCCAACCGATGGATTTCGGTCATGGGGAGTTGCCGGGCCAGGGACAGTTTCCGGCGTTCGCGCGCATATTGGACGTTCGCCGTAAAGGGGTCGATGGCTGTGACCCGGCCGCCGGCGGCGGTCATTGCGGCCGCCAGGGCGCCGGAGCGCATTCTGAGATCGAGAATGTCCTTGCCGGCCAATGTGGCGTGTCGTTGAATCAAAGGTAGTGACCAGCGTTTCACCCGCCTTTCCTCTGAACGGACCTTTTTGGTCGATGGTGTGCCATCTTCCCTCGCGAGAGCATTGGCGCCCGCGTCGCCGGTAAACTCGTTGCCATAGAATCGTTCCAGCGCCTCCGCTTCCAGTCTGGGGCTGGCGAAGAAGAGGCCGCAACGGCGGCACAAGGCGATTTTCCCCTGCAGCGGGTTAGGGCCGGAGACGATGACCGGGTCAGAAGTTTGGCAGAGATCACAGATATCTGTCATCAGGCTTTCCCTCCAGATTCCTCCGGATACTGATGGAGGAACTCGGCGAATGCCAGTTCGATGGGGTCATCGATATTGGCGGTGTATTCCTCGATCACCACGCCGGCGCAATTCCCCTCGACGATGCGGCGCCGCTCGACGATGGTGTCGCGCCAGGCTGCGTAACAAGCGCCGGTACGGTAGTAATACGTGGGTGCCTCCTGGCGGTTGGATAAGACGGTGGTGTTGGTATAGGGTTGGACCCGGCCGTCGTCATCGAGGCGCAGAATTTTCTCGGGCACGAAATGTCCGGGAACCGGTGCGATGGTGGTCGCCGCCTCGTGGGAGCCTGAAAGCAGCGCCCTGAGTGTGCGGGTGATGTGTTCCGGCTGGCGTAGGGGAGTGGTGGGTTGGAGATAGACCGACAGGTCGAATCGCTGATTCCAGTGTTTTTCGGCGGCCAGCCAGGCGTGGCGCCAGACGTCGACTCCCCGGGCAGTGTCGGTGGCCAGTTCCGGCGGGCGCATGAAAGGAACCTCGAGCCCCACCCGTCGGCCTTCGGCCGCCAGTTGTGAATCGTCAGTGCTCAGCAACGCCCGGTCGATCCAAGGCAGTTGGTGGATGGTGTGGGCGGCCCAGCCGATCAGGGTACGTCCCCCGACCCGGCAAAGATTTTTGCCGGGAATACCCTTGCTGCCGCCACGAGCGGGGACGATGGCCAAAACGGGTTTATCTTCCCACATTGGCTCGGATCCGGTAGAGGTTGGTGGCAAGTCCGGTTGCCGACACGTTGTGAAAGCGGTCCAGCAGCGTGGCATAGGAATGGATGCGTTGTTGTATCTCTGCGACCGGTGTCGGAGGGTACAGGTCGGCGAAGGTTCTTGTCAGGGTTTCGCCGCGAGCTTCCCGAATCCGGTGACGCAATCGTTTCCGGTAACTTTTCAGCCGGGCTTTCATTCGCCGCTGCCAGGGAGGGGTGGGCAGTGGCAAAGTTTCCAGTACCTGGGCGATGCGCTCACAGGCCAGCTTTCCCCCCTCGGGGGCGAGGTGGCGTTGCAGATAAGTTTCCCGGCGTTGTCGCGCCTGTGAATCCGGACCCGAGATGAACGCTTGTCTCATGATTTCCAGGAGGGATTCCAGGTCTTCGGCCTGGATGCTCAGATGGATCGGCAGGGGAGGGTCCAGGTCGTCATCGCGATAGGGACGGTAGCACACGACGGGTTTACCGAGCACGAAAGCCTCCACTGCGGTGGTGCAACTGTGGTGGAGTACCGCCTGGCTGCCCAGGATCCAGGGAACGGCTTCTCCTTCGTAGAGCACCGAACAGTTCGTAAGGGACGTGGTGACCTCACGCCAGGGGCGGGGGTTTTCAGCCGGATGGGGGCGAATGATGAAGTGAATATCGGGAAAAGCCCGAGCCAATTCAGGAATGGCGTCCAGGTAGGCGCGGAACAGGCGGATGCGGTAACGGGCTAATTCGGGATTATAAAAGCGAGGGATCGGGAACCGGCCCGAGGCCACGTCTTCCGGGTCCGGGAGGCGGGTGGCGGCGCCCCGGCGGGTGTTGACCCAGTGGAAGTTGCTGTTGAACAGGACGTAGGGGCCGTAGCGGGTTTTCAGCTCGTCGGCTTTTTCCCGATAGATTTGGCGCAGGGGCGAACGGAGAAGATCGAAACGTGGGTTTCCGGTGACATGGACACGGTTGGCCGTTTCGTCCAGTTCTTCCCGCCAAAGGGTGGCATTTTCCTCCCCCCAGGCGAACAGGGCCTGGGGAAGCCGGATCGTTTCCGGGCCAAGACGACGGGTCCGATAGATTTCCGGCGAGTAGATCACCAGCCCCTCCTCGTCGAGAGCTGCCACGCCATGTCCCAGATCGAGGAGGTGGCGGTAGTATTTCCCCATTTCCCGGGTGACGCTTTTACCCAGATATATGCTTGAGTGCAGGCGATGAACACGCGCTTTGATCGTCTCCCGATCGCCAACCAGCACTTCCATGTCCCTTTCCGCCAGAAAGCAGGCCAGCAGGATCATGGCGTCGAGTTCACGGGTCTTGATCTCGACCGGCAGGAGAATCCGGCGTGTCGGGTTCATTTGTGGTGACTCAAGGGTTCGGTGGCCAGGAGGTTGGCGATACGTTTCCCCGCCCTGCCGTCACCATACAGCGGGTCGGAAGGTGGCCGTGGCCGCTTGTGAAGGGAATGGATGGCGGAGAGGATGTGCCTGCGGTCGTGCGGAACGTCGATGACATTGGCGCCACGATCCCGGTTTCGTTGGCGGTCACCGATGTTGATCGCCGGCACTCCCAGAAAGGCGCATTCGCGAATGCCCACGCTGGAATTGCCGACGATGGCCCGGGAGTGGTATACGAGGCGGAGGAAATCCTCGGGGGGGAGGTTCTTGAAAAAGTGGATGTTTTCGGGCTGACAGCGCTCCCGATAAGCCCGGATGGCGTGGGACGTGGCATCGGAACCGGCATCGATATTGGGCCAGAACCAGAAGGTCGGCAGAGCGCTTTCATGGACCGCGTGCAGCGTCTCGTCGGCTTGGCGGGCGGCGGCTTCGGGTTCGGTGGTGACCGGGTGTTGGAGGACGACCAGATAGGGACGGTGCCACTCGATCCGGGGGCCGACACCTTTGTAGGCCTTGAACAGGTCCACTTTGATCTCGGGGTCTTTCAACACAGTGGCGGCGATGTCGATGGAGGGGCAACCGGTCACGTGAACCTTGTCCGGATGCTCTCCCATGGCGATGACCCGTTGCCGGGCGGGTTCCGAGGCCACCAAGTGAAGATCTGCCAGTTTGGTGATGGCGTGGCGGACCTTGTTGTCGATATTGCCACTGATCTCTCCGCCCTGGATATGGACGAGTGGTATGTTCATATAGGCGGCCGCCACCGCAGTGGACAGGGTCTCGAAACGGTCGGCGATAGTGACCACCGCATCCGGGGATAACGTTTGAAAAGCGGAGGCCAGTTCGATGATTCCCAGGCCGGTGGATTTGGCCGCGGTGATGAGGTTGCCGCCCTCAAGCATGGTATGGAGCTTGACATCGATTTTGATTCCGTCAGCTTCGATGACCTTGTCGGGGAAACCGAAACGTTCGAGGATGGCCGAGGCGGCGGTGATCACCTGCAACTCCAGGTCCGGATGGCAGGCAATCGCTTCCATGGCGCTGCGAAAGCGGGCATAACTGGGGCGCGCCGTGATCACGACACAGATTTTTCGTTTGGCCATGATCAGTTTTCAAGGTCGTCGTGAGAAAGAAGATGACCCTTGGGGACGGCATGGCGCAACCGTTTACCCACAAGGGACTCCAGTTCATAGGGGGGGATGCCGGTACCCGGCTTTTTGATTGCCAAATGATGGTGTTCCAGACAGGTGCCCGCGGCAAGAGGTTGACGGGTGACTATGCTCTTCATGAAGATATCGCGCAGTTCCCGCACGTGTCCCGGAATTCGGGTTTTGTCTACCGGATGGGATAGCATGGTTTCGGTGTAACGGATGCCCTCCACCAGCCGGGCCAGTTCCTCGATGGTCACCGAGGCGGGAACGTCCGGGCCGAACATGTGGCGACTCAGGGTGACGTGAACTTCCACCACGCGGGCGCCCAGGGTGACGGCGGCGAGACCAGGGTAGATCGTGCCGGAATGGTCCGACAACCCTGCAGTGCCATAGCGCTGAATGAACAGGGGGATATTGTTCAGGCCGATGTGTTCGGCATGGCAGGGGTACTCGGAAGTACATTGCAGAACCGCCAGGGGATTACCGAAAGGTTTGAGCCATTCGACCGTCCGGTCGATTTCTTCCAGGGCGCTCATGCCGGTGGACAACAGCAATGGCAGACCGGTGCGGGCCATCTTTTCCAATAAGGGACGGTTGGTCAATTCTCCGGAGGCGGCTTTCCAGCCGGCCACGCCGATTGCCTGCAGCAGTTCGAAGGCTTCATCGGAAAACGGGGTGCTGAGGAACAACAGGCCCTTCTCCTCGCAATGGTCCTTGAGTCCCTGCCACTGCCCGGGGCTGAATTCCATTCGTCGCCAGTAGTCATAACGGGTGTCGTCTTGTAAACTGAAGCGGGTTCGCCAGGGCTCTCCCGGCGTGCTTTCCGCAGCGGCGATGTGGGTCTGGAATTTGACTGCATCCGCGCCCGTTCCGGCAATTGCATCGATGAAGGCATGGGCCATGCCCAAACTGCCATCGTGGGCTTGAGCGACTTCCGCGATGATAGTGCAGGGGGCATGGTCAGATGGCTGTTTCAGCCAGGTCATGAAAGTGGAATCAGGATTCATCAAATGAGTGATCGGTCAAGGCGAAGTCCACGTGTATGGTTATTGGTCGGTGACAAGCTGGGCGACAATATTCAGGTCAGGGTAATCGCCGATGCGCTGGGATGGCCTGTGGAGTGGAAGATTGTCCATTGTAAACCGCAATATGTCAAAGGAAAACCGTCTGTCCGGCCATCCTTGCATCACCTGGACCTGGCCCGTTCGTCCCCGTTACACCCCCCTTGGCCGGATCTGATTATTACCATCGGCCGTCGGCCGATGAGTGCCGCCCTCTGGGTCAAACAGCAAAATGTCAAGACGAAAATCGTTCTGCTTGGAAGACCAAAGGGAACCTGGGAGCAGTATGATTTGATTATCGCTCCCTCCCACTACCGGATACCATCGGATCCCCGCCTGCTGAACCTGAAGTTGCCGTTGATTTATCCGGACCGGAACAAGGTCGTGGAGGCCAGGGAAAAGTGGGCCTCCGTTTTAGGGGGGCTGCCGAGGCCTTTGGTTCCGGTGCTGGTGGGTGGCAAGACCCAGCCTTATCGTTTTGATCGTGAAGTGGCTGAGGATTTGGTCAGGCGTAGCCAGGCCCTGGCCGGAGATGGGACAGTTTATTTCTGCACCAGCCGGCGGACTTCTTCGCAGGTACGAGCGGTCATACGGAACAGTGGCTTGCCCTATTACGATTGGCAGGAGGGTGGGGAGAATCCCTATCATGGTTTGTTGGCCTGGGGCGATGTCTTCGTGGTGACCGGAGACAGTATATCGATGATGTTGGAGGTGGCCAGACTGGAGCGGCCGTTGGCGATTTATCCGTTGCCCGTTGCCCATCCTCGCCGCTATGGGGCTTATCGATGGTTGACCAGTCAGCTGCTCCTGTCGCCCTCCCCTGATTCACTTCTGGCGAGGTTTGGGCGGTGGCTGTTCACCGTGGGGTGGGTCGGTTACGGAAGAGAGTTGGAGCGGATCCATGAGCAGTTGTACGAACAAGGCAGGGCCGTGTTTTTGGGTCAGGGAGATGTGTTTTCCATGTCATCCGTTCCGATAGAGGATGAAGTGGCGGTCGTGGTAGAGCGCATCCATCGGCTGATGGAATTGTGAAAGAGGGAGTGGGGTTGCCGTAGTTCGTGGCTGATGGCCAGCCCGAAGGGTAGCCAGAGGAAGATCCAACTTTCCCTTTTACCGGTCAGCAGTTCCCATTCGTTGGGTGTGATGCATAAAATTCCATAGATCAACAGGGAAAAATGGAAAAAGCTACGGTAGCTGTGGGCGTGTCGAAAGGTGATGCAAAGGGCGTAGCCTATCGTCGCCAGGGCGAGCCCCAGGGCAAGGATGCCGCCACTGCGCAGATTGGCGATGAAGAAACTATGGGAATCGCCGTAGGGAAAGAGCGAGCCGTCCGCGAGGATTGCGATACCGCTGGTGCTGGCGAGGTAACCATGACCGAACCAGGGGTGATGGAGGGCATGTTTGAGGGCATCCAGCCAGATGTAGGGGCGGTATGGCATGGCTCTGAGCAAATGATCGGTGAGGCCGGGCAGGAGCCATAATGTGGTGAGAAGTGTCGTCGCAATGATGGCAAGGATGGTCAGGATTCGCCGCTCGGGACGTATCAGGAGGGGTAGGACCAGGGCGGTGACAAGGGAGAGGAGTACCGTTCGGCTCCAGCTCAGACCGATGTAGATAAGGACGATGGCGAATACCAAACCATAGCCCAGGCGCCGTGAGTCATGCAGGTTAGGTTGTAGCAGGTGATGCCAGGCCACCAGGGCGAATACGCCGAAAGCGGCGGTACTGCGGATGGGGTGGCTCAGATATCCCAGTCCCTCCATGCGTGAATCGGGGGGGTGGGTGCTGTACCAGATCATGATGACCATCAGAGCGGCGCAGCCAACCCAAAATCCCAAATACTTCAGATAACGATCGAATTCGACCGGCATTTTCAGGCGCAGCGCGGCGGTTAACAGAAGAAAATGGCTTATGGTTGCCGCTCCGGCGAATCGGGCCAGAAAGTGCTTGAGATCAAACTTCGGTGACCACAAAGCGCTCAAGAGGAGGTATGCCATATAGACCAATAGCAACCAGAAGAGCCGGCTGGTTTTTACCGCTTGCCACAATTGTGGAAGCACGGGGAGGGAAAGGGGAACGACGAGGGCGGCATACAAGATCCAGATGAGCTTTCCGTGAGGAATGAGAAATAAAAAATTGCTCGCCAAAAAAAGGTAATAAACGATCAACAGCCATTGTGGCTGGTCTCGCATAAGTTTTGATGAAAACATCCAAGAATTAGAAATGGCGTTGGTGAGTTCCGGTCAATACTGCTTCCAGTATATGTGCTTCCATGGCCTGTTCCAGCTCTTTTTTCGGGCGGCCCAGATCCGGAAATAACGGCAAAACGCTTCATTGAATTTCTACCTGGGTTGTCATGGCTTTTCATTCCGGGCGGTGAGCCAGGGTCAATCTGGAACAAATGGCGCTGGAAGTCAAGGTGGTTGGGTGCGCCGTGCATTGGCATGGGGCCGAAGTGCGGGTTCGCATGGCAGGGTATGCCGGGTTTTCGCTCGAAGGGGTGTTTTTTTGGTGAAACTTTCTCCAGGCAGGTGGTCGAATATCTTCGCCGCCGAATCCCGAAATCTCTCTGCCTTGGCGGTAGGCCATCGGAGGTTGGTGTCCGGTGGGATCTGCCAGAGAAGTCCACGAGGTGGCAGCTTTCTGGTGTAGGCTGAGATCCATTGATGTTCGAGGAGGTGCACCGATGGTTGATCTGACCCGATCCGAGCATGAAAACCGGGAATCATTCCAGGATGAGATCGACAAAGAGCTGGAAGCCATGTTTTCCCGCTGGCGCAATGAACGGGAAAAACTTGCGGCGAGGCGCCAAGTGGAGCAATATCTCGAACTTAGGCGGCTACAGGAACAAATCGGCGATGTATTCGATCTCGATGGTGGAAAAGGCACGCGGGAATTGTAGTGCTTGTCAGTTAGTGACATGTTTTCCGGGAGCCACGCGAGAAGAGCGTGGCACGGCTGTGTTGAATTCCCCGGAAATGGCCGCATAATCATGATGGGATTCCCGTTGGGTGTGGCCAAACAGCAATCTGGCGTTGGAGTTGACCGGTGCGTCACATCAATTAACACGACTGAAAAAGGGGGAGAAAAATGGAATTGAATGAATTGTTGGAGACTTTGCAGCAAGAGCGCGACGAATTGAAGGTGAGGATGCATCTCGCCAAGATGGAGCTTCAGGATGAATGGGAGGAGCTGGAAAAGAAATGGCCTGAATTCAAGTCAAAGGCCGAAGCGCTTCTGGAAGATACCAGGGAAGTGGCCGAGGATGTTGCAGAATCGGCCAAGGTTGTCGGCGAGGAGCTGAAGAGCGCCTATCAAAGGATTCGGGAACGTTTGTAGATTCTTGGATTCGTCATGTGAAAGATCCGACCACGGCCGCCCTCTAAAGGCGGCCGTGTCTTTTGCAGTATAATATCGCGTTTTATTCATTTCCGGGTGAGTCGTTTCATGTCAGGAAACATCAAGAAAGTCGTTCTGGCCTATTCAGGCGGGCTCGATACATCGGTCATTCTCAAATGGTTGCAGGAAACCTATGGTTGCGAAGTGGTGACTTTCACCGCCGACATCGGCCAGGGGGAGGAGCTCGAGCCGGCCAGGGAGAAGGCCGCTGCCATGGGGGTGCGGGAAATCTATATCGATGATCTGCGTGAAGAGTTTGCCCGCGACTTCGTTTTCCCCATGTTCCGCGCCAACGCCATCTACGAGGGGGAATATCTGCTCGGCACCTCGATTGCCAGACCCCTGATCGCCAAAAGGCTGGTGGAGATCGCCGAAGAAACGGGCGCCGACGCCGTTTCCCATGGGGCGACAGGAAAAGGGAACGATCAGGTTCGTTTCGAGCTGGGTGCTTACGCCCTCAAGCCGGACATCCGGATCATCGCCCCGTGGCGGGAGTGGGATTTGAATTCACGCGAGAAGCTGCTGGCGTATGCGGAAAGTCGTGGAATTCCCATTGAAATGAAGCGCGGCAAGGCTTCCCCCTATTCCATGGATGCCAATCTGCTCCATATTTCCTATGAGGGGGGGATTCTGGAAGATCCCTGGGCCGAACCGGAGGAAGCCATGTGGCGCTGGACCTTGCCTGTCGAAAAAACCCCCGACCGTCCCGCTTATCTGGAGCTGACTTTCGAGCGTGGGGATGTGGTGGCTATCGATGGGGTCCGCAAGACCGCGGCGCAGGTTCTGGCTGAATTGAACCGGATTGGCGGAGCGCATGGGGTGGGCCGGCTCGATATCGTGGAGAACCGTTATGTCGGCATGAAATCGAGGGGCTGTTATGAAACCCCTGGCGGCACGATTCTGCTCAAGGCGCACCGGGCCATCGAATCCCTGACCCTCGATCGTGAGGTGGCGCACATGAAGGATGAGCTCATGCCCCGTTATGCCGCTTTGATTTACAACGGTTACTGGTGGAGCCCCGAACGCCGGATGTTGCAGCAGATGATCGATGCCTCCCAGGTGCCTGTCAACGGTGTGGTGAGGATCAAGCTCTTCAAGGGGAACGTGATGGTGGTGGGCAGGAAGTCCGAAACCGACAGTCTGTTCGACGCCAATATCGCCACGTTCGAGGATGATGCCGGCGCTTACGACCAAAAAGATGCCGAAGGCTTCATCAAGCTCAATGCCTTGCGTTTGAGGATTGCGGCGCGCAGGAGGAAATAACGGGAAAACCCACGGGGAGAGGGGCCGCCTCGTGGGTTTTTGCCTGTTTCAGGTCAAGCCGTATTTCTGCATTCGATACAACAGGGTGTCCCGGGTGATGCCCAGAAGCCGGGCGGAGCGGCTGCGGTTCCCCTGGGTGCGGCACAGGGCCTGGCGAATCAGCTCGATTTCCACTTCTTCCAGGGAAAGGCCGCTGGAAGGCAGTTCGATTTCCAGCTGCTTGGCGGGCGTCTGGCCGGGAGTCAGCTCGATCGGTAGATTGTCCGGGGTGATGGTGCGGCCCGCCAGCAGGATCGCCAGCCTTTCGCAGACATTGCGCAGTTCCCTGACGTTGCCGGGCCAGTCATGATTCTGCAGCACCTGCAATGCCGACTTGGAGAAGGTGGCAGGTTCCATGTTGTGCTCTTTGGCGAATGCCTCGAGGAAATGCCGGGCCAGCAGGGAGATGTCTTCCTTCCGCTCTCGCAGGGGGGGGATTTCCAGCGGCACAACGTTCAGGCGATAGAAGAGATCCTTGCGGAATTCCCCGCGTTTTATCTTCTTCTCTAGATTGGCATTGCTGGCGGCGATGATGCGCACATCCACTCTTTCGGTCTGGGTGGCGCCCACCGGCTGGCATTCGCCGGTTTCCAGGAAGCGGAGCAGTTTGGCTTGCAGGGAGGCGGGCATGGAGTCGATTTCGTCCAGGAAAAGTGTACCGCCATCGGCTGCCTGAAGCTTGCCTTGCTGGTGGGTGTTGGCGCCGGTGAACGCGCCCTTGCGGTGGCCGAAAAGCTCCGATTCGGCCAGGGATTCGGGAAGGGCCGCGCAGTTGATGGTGATGAAGGGCTTGTCGGACCTGGGGCTGCATTGCTGCAGCGCACTCGCCAGCACTTCCTTGCCGGTTCCGGTCTCTCCCGAGATCAGAACGGTGACATCCGTCGCCGCTACCATTTTCGCGGCGCGCAGCACCGACTCGAAATTCGGCGATTGGCCAAGAAGTGATTTGAACTTCTCCATCAGATACACCCTGTTTTTCTTTATTTGCATAACCATTGGGTTGAGTTGTGGAAAGGCCGCCATCAACGCCAGCATCACCATCACGATCCCTGCGAAATGGCGAAACCTACGCATCCTGGACAGGCGGGCCATCCAGTTGGTCATTATACCCACCCCCATCACCGCCGGTAAAGTTCCCAAACCGAAGGCGGTCATGGTCAATGCCCCTTGGGTGGGGTTGCCCGAACTGGCCGCCAGGGCGAGCGAGGCATACACCAATCCGCAGGGCAGCCATCCCCAGATCATGCCGAACAGAAAAGCCTGGGAGAGGTTGGTGACCGGGATGAGTGTGCGGCCAATCGGTTCCAGCCGGCGCCATAATCTGCCTCCCGCCCGTTCCAGATAAGCGAATCTGGGAAACCAGCCGCCGACATAGAAGCCCGCGCCCGCCATGATCAGGGCTGCGAACAGTTGGAGTGCGCGATATGCCACATCGTGGTCGAAAGGCATCTCCAGCACGTAACGCAGGCTACCCGCGAGCATCCCCGCCATGGTGTAACTGAAAATCCTTCCCAGGTTATAGCTGAACACGAAGGGCGTCAGCAGTCTCTTGCGCTGGCGGATTTCCTTGTCGAGGCTGAGCGTCAGGGCGCCGATTATGGAGCCGCACATCCCGAGGCAATGGAAACTGCTGAACAGCCCCATGAGCAAGGCGACCAAGTGAATGGGGGAGAAAACCTGCTGCATCATCATGACGCTAAACCATATCACAAAGTGATATTTCCAATGGTTTTCGTGACTGTGTCATATGCCTCACCAAGTGTGGCATATGACACAATGAAAGAGGCGTGAGAAATCACTCTGAGTTGAAAACTCCATCTGAATCATATAGGTATGATGTTGGTCTGGAATGTGCTTGCCTATATTGATTTCGAACACTTTCATTCAGTGACGATGAAGCAAATGAGGGAGAGCACAATGAACGGAAAAAATAAACGGAGATGGCCCACATTGCTTGCCGCCGCGGTGGCGATGCAATGTCAGCATGCGCTGGCCGAGTACGAAGAGCTGCCGACGCTGGTCGTGGAAGGCGAAGTCATGGAGGCGGGGACGGCCTCTATCCAGCCCGGGGCGGCGGGGACGCTCGATGCCGCCGACCTGTTGAAACGGGTACCCGGCGGCAATGTGAACCGCAACGGGCCTCTCACCGGGATCGCCCAGTTCCGGGGATTGTACGGAGACAGGGTGCACGTGGCCGTTGACGGGATGGCGCTCAAGAACGCAGGTCCCAACGCCATGGACTCGCGGATGAGCGCCATTCCTTCGGCGCTGATTCGATCCGTCAAGGTCTATCGGGGTGTGACGCCTGTTTCTGTGGGGCTGGAGACCATGGGGGGGGCGGTCATGGCCGAGAGCCGCAGGGCCGAGTTCACCGATACCGCCGAATGGACGCCCCAGTTATTCGCCACCGCCGGTTGGAGCAGCGTCAACAGCGGCGTGTATGGCGGCGGTTTGCTGGGTGTGGCGAACAAGAATTACCGTTTCCACTTCTCCGCTTCCCATGAAGATGGCGATAATTACCGCTACAACGACACCGACAACGTCAAATACACCAATTACGACCGCCAGACCTATCAGGCGGGATTTGGCCTGCGGCGCGGCGGCCACGAGTTCGGCGCTTCTTACGATCATAAATTCACCGGCAGCAGCGGTACGCCGTCGCTACCCATGGACATTCGCTGGATACGGACGGACGCGGTAAACGGCAACTATTCCTGGGCGCTCAGCGACCGGGTCAAGCTGAAAACCGCCATGTTTTTCCAGGACGCAGATCACGAAATGACCAATTATCATTTGCGCGACGCGCCGGCTGACAAGACGCGGTGGCGCCGGAACAACACCGATGTGACAGCCGGTGGGTACAAGGTGGCGCTGGTATGGTCGGGGATCGGCGGCGGAGAACTGGAAGTCGGTGTGGATGGGGATCTGGCCACCCACAATGCCTTTGTCACCAACCCCAATAACGCCGCCTTTTTCGTCAATCTGTACAACGACATCAACCGCAACCGCTATGGCGCCTACGCCGAATGGCGTGGCGAGCCGGTCGAAAGGCTGTCGCTGACGGCGGGGGTGCGTTACCGCTACACCTACATGGACGCCGGCAAGGTGGATGGAACGCCCGCACGCTTGATGCCCGCCGCAAGGATGTTGAGGGACCGCTTCAATGACGGGGACCGGCGTCAGGATCAGCACGATGTCGACGTCTCGTTCGATTTCAACTACCAGTTGAATGAAAGCCTCAATCTGGCGCTGGGGCTGGCGCGCAAGACCCATGCGCCGACCTATCAGCAGCGCTATACCTGGTTGCCGCTCGAATCCACCGGGGGGCTGGCGGACGGCCGGGTATATGTGGGAGATATGGGGCTGGACAGTGAGAAGTCCTACGAGGCGGTGGCCGGTTTCGATCTCCATCTGGACAGAATCGGTTTTCTGGAAGGGGTTTACTTCGAACCGAGGGCGTTCTACCGCTATGTCAACGATTACATTCAGGGACAACTGGAAACCGACCCTACCGTGTTGATGGCGGCCCGTATGATGCTTCCCAACGGTTGTCCCAACAATCCTTCCGGCGATACCGACAACTGCGTGATGCGCTGGACCAATATCGATGCCCAGTTGTACGGCGTGGACATGCAGGGCGGGTTTTCCGTGGGAGACCATTGGCGGGTCGATGGTTTGATGACCTATACCCGGGGCGAGAAGATCAGCGGCAAGGATGACAATCTCTATCGGATCGCGCCCCTTCAGGGGCGGGCCCGGCTGACCTATTCGATCTGGGATTTCGCCTTCTCCGGCGAGTATGTCGGCGCCCTGAGCCAGGACAAGGTGGCCGATTACAACAACGAACTCAAAACCTCCGACTGGAGCGTGGTCAACGTTCGCTTCCAGTATCAGCCTTCCTACAAGTATGTCCAGGGGTTGAAGCTGGCGGTGGGGCTCGACAATATCTTCGACAACCGCCACGCCGACCACTTGAACGGCATCAACCGGGTGCGGGAAAGCAAGGTGGGGCTTGGAAACCGGGTGCCCAATCCTGGGCGTAACGTCTATGTGACTTTGAACTACACTTTTTGATCACCTGCAACGGTTTTGTCCGATCTCTCGTGCAAGGCGCGCCTTCCGGCGCGTCTTGCGTTTTTCACCGTGCGAACAATTCAGTGATGGTTTTCTGAATGGCGGTCGCGGCCGCCTTGGGATCGGCCGCATCACGAATGGGACGGCCGACGACGATATGGTCGACGCCGTTTCGAAAAGCCTGTTCCACCGTGACGATGCGTTTTTGATCGTTCGATGGAGTGCCTTCGGGCCGCACGCCGGGGGAAACGATCAAGGGCGTCTCTCCCACGGTCTCCCGTATGGAGCGCGCCTCCAGGCCGGAAGCGATGACCCCGTCCAGCCCTGCCTCCCGGGCCTGTCTCGCCCGTTGCAACACCAACGTCTCCATTCCTTCCCGGTAACCCATTTCCCGCAGGGCCTCGTCGTCGAGGCTGGTGAGCACGGTCACCGCCAGCACCTGTAGCGCTCCCTCTTTGCCGCGGGCGGCGGCCTCCATAATGGCCCGGTCGCCGTGGACCGTGGCAAACCGGACGCCCGTTTTGCTCAATGCTCTGACGGCGCGTTCCACCGTGGCGGGAATGTCGTAGAACTTGAGGTCGGCGAAGATCCTCTTGCCGCGCCGCTGGAGCCAATCGATCAGCCCGAAATAATCACCGGCCATGAACAGTTCCAGGCCGATCTTATAGAATGTGACTTCGTCTTCCAGGGCTTCCACCAGGCGCTTTGCCGCTTCGTGGGTGGGGAGGTCCAAAGCGACGATCAGTCGGTCACGGGGGGGGATGGGTTTGCTGGACAAGGGCATGAGGTCTCCTGAAGTGAAGGGCATGGAAAATTCAATGATACAAAATTTGTCCGCAGGTGCTGGAGAAAAGGCGTGTTGACCGTTCTGATCGAGATGTTCCTGTTGATTCTCTGTGGCGCTGGGTGGCGTTTGCTTCGTCCCGCGGGACTGGATGGAGAGCAAACCCGTAAGGTTTTGACGGCGGTGGTGTACTATCTGTTCCTGCCGGCCCTGATCCTGAAGCTGATGAGTCGTTCACCGCTGGATCAGCAAAGCCTGAAGATATCCCTTTATGGCGTTCTGGTCATGGGGTGCGGTGCGTTGCTCGGTACGCTGTACGTGTATGGGCGCAGGCTCCCCGGGCGCCAGGCGGGGGCCGTGTGGCTGGCGGTGAGCTTTCCCAATGTGACCTTCCTGGGGTTGCCGGTACTGTTGGAAATCTTTGGCGACTGGGCGGCGCTTTTGGTCATTCGGCTGGATCTGTTCGCCTTCACCCCTTTGGTGTTGTCGGTGGGGATTTTCGTGGCCAGGTATTTCGGCCGGGGGGGGCGGGGCAATCACTTGGCCGCGCTGCTCCGGGTGCCCCCTCTTTGGGCCGCCGCGGTGGCGCTCGGGGTGAACATGAGTGGTTGGCAGTGGCCCCTCTGGATGTTGGAATTCTTTGATCTTTTGGCCAGGGGGGTGACGCCGTTGATGTTGTTGTCGCTGGGGCTGGCATTGGACTGGCGGGCCTTGACCTGGCGCTTATGGCCACAAGTCTTTCCGGTCATTTTGTTCAAACTGGGCGTGGTGCCCTTTTTCGGCTTTTGGCTGGCCTCATGGCTGGGATTTTTCGGGGACGAGGCGATCGCCCTGGTTCTGGAGGCAGGGATGCCCAGCATGTTGTTCGGGGTGGTATTGTGTGACCGTTATGGTCTCGACAGCAGGCTCTACGCCGTTTTGGTGACGGTCACCACATTGCTTTCCATGGTGACCCTGCCTTTGTGGGGAGCGTTCATGGGGCTGGCATCCCTCTAGTGTCTCCCCAATTTTCCCAAGCGGTCAGCGCAAGGCATTGATATACGGATAAAAAGGGGTTCAAAACGAGAGGATCGGGGTTCCTGATCGGGTAAAATGTGTATAGCAATAACCCATTG
>Ga0256839_1001378_pt1 | contig 29471 bp, 9 predicted proteins | sample 354166metaG_FD_185968 | JGI IMG/M metagenome (GOLD analysis project Ga0256839, IMG submission 185968) | Hydrothermal vent microbial communities from Mid Atlantic Ridge, Atlantic Ocean - 354-166 | ecosystem: Environmental > Aquatic > Marine > Hydrothermal vents | place: Atlantic Ocean: Mid... | reverse complement strand
TCAGCGTGATGGTCTGGGTAGCTGTAGCTTGGTTGCCGCACTCATCGGTGGCCGTCCAGCTGCGCACGATGACTTGATTGCAGGCCGTGCCCATTTGGCTTTCGCCAAACGTCACGATTACATCGTCGTCGCAGTTGTCCGTAGCAGTCACAGTGGGCGGTGGAGGCACGTCGTCGCACTGTGCTGTCATGTCGGCAGGTACGCCCACCAGCACAGGTGCTGTTTGATCTTGCACAATAATGGTGAGGAACAGCTCACTTTCGTTGCCACAACAGTCGGTAGCGATCCATCCGCAGTTCAACAAATAGAGGTAGCCATCGGTCAAACAGTCACCGTTGCTCACATACTCGACGAACTCCACAGTGGTGCTGTCGCAACAGTTATCGGTAGCCACCACACTGCTCATATCGAATCCAGGCAACTGATCGCAGCTCACGACCAAGGTATCGCCATCGGCTAGTGGGCCGTATATCGGGTGATCAAGCGTGATCACTGGTCCTGTAGTATCTACGATAGTGACGTATTGGACGTGGATGCTTACATTGCCACACGCATCTACTGCCTTCCACTGGCGTTTGAGCCGGTAGAGGCAGCTGTCGGGATTGCCAATGGTTTCCTGTGCAAATAAGATGTCCGTCACATCTGAACAATTGTCCACAGCCGTCACGTCTTCTGGATAAGGAATGGCGTCGCAGCTCACCGTAATATCGGCAGGAGGATCGACAAATTCGGGTGGCGTGCTATCGACTACGCGCACATACACGACGAAGGTAGCACTATGGCCACAGCTATCGGTGGCTGTCCACGTCCATTCGGTGAGGGTCAGGAAGCCATCAGCTCCACAGCTGTCGGCATAGGTCGTACTTGCCGAAAGGCTGATTGTGATCGCGCTCTGCGGGCTGATGTTGTCGGTAGCGACGACGTCCTGTACTTCAAAAGTAGGTTCATCGCCACAGGTTACGATAAGCGTATCGCCACTGGCCAGGTTGTCGATCAGCGGATCTATCGGTACGATTTCTGGCACGGCGACATCCTTGATGCCCGCATCGACTCCCGTGATCTCGTCGCCAAAGAGGGCTACTTGATGCGATTCCCCTGAAAGCGGATCCGCATCGCTATCGGTAGCATCATCTCCAAGATTGGGTTGGGTAAACATCACCTGATCGAGATAGTCTGGCAAATCAAACACGACGGTATAGGTGCCGGGCAGCAATTCCTCAAAGATATAAGTGCCATCGGCCGCAGTAGTCGTACTCATATTGACGGGATCGCCGTCGGTTTCAGTGCCGTTTAGCACGACAGGTACTCCTTCCAATAGCTGCTCATCAGCTGTACGCTGCCCATCTTCGTCGCAATCGAACCACACCACTCCAGCGATGCTACCACGCGGTAGCTCAAGCAACATAATGGGTTCGTAGTCGTGGTCGTCTTCGTCGCCGTTTTCGTTGTGGATAAAATCGTTGCCACCTACAAAATCGTCGTCTACACCATCGGGCGTAGAGTCTTCATCCTGTGGCGGCGCATTGTTGGGGTCGGTATCGTCGTCAGCTGCCATGATCTCAGCTTTGTTGATCAGCTTGGTCGAGTCGGTCTGGCTGTCCACAATGAGAATGATATCCACCGATTCGGCATCTCCCGGATACATGGGGCCGGGGATGGTATAAGTGGCATCAGCAGCCCAATCGTAAGGATTAGACGTCATCAAGGCCGTATTGAGCGCCGGGTCAAAGATCAGCTCGGCAGGCAGATAGTCCTTGATCTGGACGTTGTAGGCGAACAGCGTGCCCTGATTGTACACCACAATGGTGAAGCGCACAGTATCTCCTGGCTCTACGGACTGGGGTTGCCCTGTAGCCAGCTTCTTGATGAGTGCCAAGTCGAAGCGCTGATTGACGGATATGCCTTCAATGTCGTGATCGTCCTCGTCATCATTACTATTGTCTGTGATGTCATTGCCACCTACCGTATCGTTATCGGGATTGCTATCTGGTGTGGCGTCGATGTCTTCGGGCTGGTTGCCCGTATCGCCTTCGAAGTAGCTGATCTCGGCCACATTGGTCAGCGTGTCTTCCATAAAGAGGTCATCGATCTTGAGCTGTAGGCTGAGCACAACCGAATCGCCTGGTGCCAGCGAAGCGATAGGCGTGGCGGGCGTGAGCAGGCCACCATTGTCGATCCAGCCGGCATCCACCAGCTGCATGCCTGTCGGCAAATAATCGGTCAACTCGATCTGATAGGCTGGCAGATTGCCTTGGTTGTACACCGTCAGTTCGAATAGCAAGGTATCTCCCTGCTCAAAGATCCCCGTGCTGACCAGTCTTTTCACCAGTGCCAGATCGTGGCCCTGTACCAATACAGTGGCATAATCGTGGTCGTCTTCGTCCACAGGTGGTAGCTCGTTTACTTCATTGTCGAGTACAGCGTCGTTAGCTGGATCGGTATCGGCTTGGCTGTCGCGATCGTCAAAGGTGCGATCGTTGCCTGCAGCGTCTTCACTATGCACAATCTCGGCCACATTCTGCAAGGTACCTAATACGAGTTTATCGGGTAGTCTCAGTACAATTCCTACAGTATAGTTGTCACCAGGCATGAGCGGGCCAGGCAGCGTGAGCGAAGCCGTGCCATCACCATTGTCGATCCAGCCATTTGCATCGTTAGGGCTGAGCACGAAACCCGGTGGATAGTGGTCAATTAGCCCAATCTGATACATGGGTACAGAACCCTGGTTTACTACTTCAATCTCGAAGATCACGTCGTCGCCATCTTCCACGGGGGCAGCGTGATCAGTGGTCTTGCGCAAAGCCAAGTCGATAATCTCTACCTCTACTGGTGCCACGTCATGGTCGTCTTCGTCGGCGCCATTTTGGCCATTGCCCGTGATTTCATCGTCGGTCAGATTGTCATTGCTAGAATCGTCATCTGGTGTAGAATCCAGGTCGTCATGTGTGCGGTCAATGCCCCCCAGCTCTTGGGCAGTGCGAATTTCAGCAGCATTGTAGAAAATACCTGCCTCAGCAGTGGGCAATACGCGCAGCACGATGTCGATGCTGGCCGAATCACCTGGTGCGATGGGGCCTGCGATGAGCGCTACTGCAGCACTATCGCCCTGAGCAGTCCAGCCAATAGCATTGGGGCTCAATTCGAAGCCCTGTGGTAAATAGTCGATTAGTTCAACTTGCTCAGCAGTGAGGCTTCCCTGATTGAAAACAGTAAGGGTAAAGGTGACGTCGTCGCCCACGGTGATAGGTGTAGCTTGTGCTGTGGTTTTGCGTAAGGCCAAGTCGAATATAGGCACACCTTCGACGTCGTGGTCGTCTTCGTCATCGGGCGGTGTAAGGTCAATTTCGTCGTCGATCCAAACGTCATTGTTAGATACTTCATCGGGTTGACTGTCGCGGTCGTCGTCAAGGCGTGAAGTACCACTGCCATCGATGGCTGCGATCAGTTCGCCGCCATTGAGTACATTGTCGGGACTTGCCTGAGGCGTCACGCGCAGTACAATGCCAATGGAGACCGATTCGCCAGGCATGAGTGGGCCCGCAATGAGGTTGTAGGCTTTGTCGCCCACAAGTGTCCAGCCGTTGCCATCGGCAGGGCTCAGTTCGAATCCTTCAGGCAAATAGTCCACTACTTGGATGTCGTAGAGCGTTACGGAGCCTTGGTTGAACACCTCAAAGGCAAAGTGCACGTCGTCGCCGATGCGTACAGGCGCCATGTCTTCAAAAGTGGTGATTTTGCGCAAAGCCAGGTCAATGATCTCCACCTCGACAAAGGCCTTGTCGTGGTCGTCCTCGTCAAAGTCACCATCATCATTGATCTCATTGTCAACCCAAGCGTCGTTGTTCGGATTAGTGTCGTATTGCGAGTCGACGTCGAAAGCTGTTCGATCATTGCCCTGATCATCTTGAGCCGCTGTGATTTCTGCAATGTTTTCAAAAATTCCAGCCTGTGCATCGGGCTGTACGCGCAACACGAGCGGGATGACGAGCGAGCTTTGGGGTGCGATCACAGCAGGCGAAGTGAGCGAAACCGTGCCGTCGCCATTATCGATCCAACCATTGCCATCGGCAGGGCTCAAGGCAAAACCTTGCGGCAAATGGTCGATTATTGAGACGTTGGCCGCAGGCACTGATCCCTGATTAAAGATTTCGATATGAAAGGTCACGTCGTCGCCTACAGTGACTGGTGTGATCACACTAGTGGTTTTGCGCAAAGCCAGATCGAAAACATCTACAGAGGCGATGTCGTGATCGTCTTCGTCGCCTCCGACGGTAGCATCCTGGTCGATCACGTCATCGACTATATTGTCATTATCCGGGTCTGTATCCCAATCCGAGTCAACGTCGTCGCCAGTACGGTCTTGTCCTTGATCGTCGAAGGCTGACAGCACTTCGGCGATGTTGTCGAAGGTATAGGGTGCAGCTCCCTCTTGCACGCGCAACAAGATAGGCACGCTCAGCGAATCGCCAGGCTGCAACAAGTCGGGAAGCGTAAGGGTAGCCTGTGCTTGGCTGGCATCGTAGACCCAGCCGTTAGTGTCGTTGGGGCTCAGGGCAAAGCCCAGCGGCACGTGATCCAACACGGTGATATTTTGCAGTGCCCGTGAGCCTTGATTGTACAACGTGATATAGAAGAGCACATCTTGCTGATACAGCACAGGATCGAGCTGGTTTGTAGTTTTGCGCAAAGCCAAATCGATGATTTCGACTGCTACAGGTGCGGGGTCGTGGTCGTCTTCGTCCATTCCGGGCACGCGGCCCTGTTCGTCGATAACGTCGTCTTTTTCCACATCATTGGCCGGATCGGTGTCGGGTTGGGAATCATAATCGTAATTAGTGAGGTCTCGTCCGTCGGTATCTGCAGCTGCTGCGATCTCGGTGCGGTTGAAGTATGTGCCCGCAGGCGTGTACTTCTGTACTTGTAGCAAGATGGGCACCGAGAGCGAGTCGCCAGCTGCAAGTGGGCCAGGCACCACCAAGGTGGCTGTGCCGTCGCCATTGTCAATCCAACCATTCGTATCATTGGGGCTGAGGGAAAAGCCCGCAGGAATATAGTCTACCAATTCAATTTGTTGGGCTGGGAGCTGTGGGCTCTGATTGTAAAGCGTAATGGTAAACGATACATCTTCAAACCACTGTGCCGGTGCGGTAGTGTCGGGCGTTTTGCGCAAAGCCAGATCGAACAAGTCGACACGGGCCAGATCGTGATCGTCTTCATCGGCAAGGCCACAGTCGTTGATCTCATTATCCACAAGGAGATCATTAGTGGGATCCATATCAGGCGTCGAGTCGAGATCGTCGGCAGTGCGCTCATTGCCATTGGCATCTTGGGCACTTTGTATTTCGGCAAAGACCGTCAGATCGCCCAGATGGGCAGTAGGTCCTACTTCGAGCCAAACCATGAGCATGGCCGAGTCGCCACGAGCGACTATATCGGTCAACAGATTGGACAGGGTGCCATCTCCGCTATCGGTCCATCCGTTGGTATCGGCGGCACTCAAGCTAAAGCCTTGCGGCAAAGTGAGCTTAATACCGATGTTTTTCGCCCGAATGTTGCCCTGGTTAAATACTTTGATGGCATAAGCTACCGTGTCTCCAATGCGCACAGGCAAAGTGCGATCGGTAGTCAGACGCAGTGCCAGATCAAATACGGGTGGTTCTTGTACGTCGTGGTCGTCTTCGTCGCCACCATTGAAGCCATCCTGATCGATGACGTTGTCCACCACATTATCGTTGATGGGGTCTTTGTCGGGATAAGAATCGATGTCGTTGCCGTTCTGATTGACCCCAAATTCGTTTTCCTGACTGGTCACTTCGGCGATGTTGACGAGATCTTCGAGGCAATAGTTGGCCTGAGCTCGAAGTACGATGTGAATTTTGAGCGAATCGCCAGGCTGAATCAGATCATCTACTTCCATGCGGACTTTGTCGGGTGTACCGGCGTAGAGCCATCCGTTGTAGTCATTGGGGCTAAGCACAAAACCGGGGGGAATCCAGTCGTATACTTCGATGTCCTGCATGGGAATAGTACCCTGGTTGTAGATCGTGATCGTGAAAGCCACATCATCGCCCCAGTGGATGGGCAAGGTGTCATCTACTGTTTTGCGCAAAGCGATGTCAAAGACTTCATACATCACGTATTCGCCGTCGTGGTCGTCTTCATCACTGCCTAAGAAGGCATTGCCGTCGATGTAGTCGTCTTCCAAGAACTTGTCATTCGACAGATCGGCATCCATGTCGCTGTCTTGATCTACAACGGGGAAGCCATCGCTATCGGTGGCCGAGCTGATTTCGGCCCAGTTCCACAGGCGGGTGCCTTGCGGCAAAGGATCGGGCACTTTCAGCATGATGGTTACGGTATCGGCCTGGCCAGGAAGTAAACCGCCACTTGGCAACTCATCACCGGCGTTGAGCAGGCGCGTGGCAAGATTGCCAGTAAGTGTCCACTCCACATCCATGAGTGCCATACCGTTAGGGATCGAATCAGTCAGTTCTATGTTGTCGGCAGGGATCTGGCCTTGATTGACGACGATCAGCTGGAAGGTGACGAGATCGCCAGGCACTACAGTGGCATCTTGACCAGGTGCCAGTTGCTTGTACAGCGCCAAGTCAAATCCCGCCACAGTAATGGCAGCGCCATCGTGGTCGTCTTCGTCGCCGCCATTCTTCCCATTGCCGTTGATCTCGTTATCGCTCAAATAGGTGTCGTTGTTGGGATTAGTATCGGGGGTAGAGTCGTCATCAACCTGGCTGCGGCCAAATACATCCTTGGCCGAAGTGATTTCGGCATAGTTGACAATTTCAGTTCCTCCTATGATGGGTGCACCAAGTATCGTAGTGATGTCTACACTTACTTCAGCACCAGGCAGCAAACCGCCACTAGGCAGCTCATCTCCTACTTCAAGTAGGCGAATGGCATCACCACCACTGGTCGTCCAATTGGCATCAGCCAAAGTCAGCGCTGCAGGCAGGTAATCGCGCAACCAGATGCTGTCCGCTGCTACTTGGCCCTGGTTGACGACGTGAATGGTAAAGGTAACTGAGTCGCCCGGCACTACTGTAGCACTTTGGCCACTACCCAGTTCTTTCCAAAGTGCTAAATCAAACGGTTTGACCACCACCAACGCATCATCGTGGTCGTCTTCGTCGCCATTTTGCTTTCCATTGCCATCTATATCGTTGTCTACCAAATAGATATCATTACCCAACGTACTATCTGGTGTAGAGTCCCAATCGGCGAAGAGTCGATTATCTGCCGTTTTTGCGTAAGCAATTTCTACGTTATTCCGCACAGAGGTATTGGCATCGAGAGGCGCATTCAACAACAAGGTGATATCGACATTGACTGAGTCGCCAGGGGCCAAGCCAGCTGCATCTAGTGCCTGGCCAGCCACGAGCCATATATAAGCATTGCCTGTCGAAGCTTGCCAGTCGGCATCACTAAGGGTAGCTTCGGAAGGTAGGTAATCGTAAAGCAGGATGCTATCGGCATAGTAGTCACCTTGGTTGACGACGGTAGTTCGGAAAGTAACTGTGTCGCCGGCATCAACCAACTCGCTTTGCCAAGGGGCCAATTTTTTGTACAAAGCCAGATCGAAGCACTTCTCTTCCACGATGACGGGGCAGCACGAGCCCACACCGCAAGTACTCACTACCGAATCGGCCGTCCAGGTATATCGCCCAGCAGCCGTAACGTAAAAAATAGAATCGGTACCGACCAAGGTCAGCCCATCGAACCACTGGTAATTGGTCAGACCTGGAGGTGCCTCTAACTTCACCGTATCATTTGCCAAGGGACAAATCTCAATGGGTACAGAAGTACAAGCCGTGGCAAGGTCATCTTCAAGGTAGTCGCCGTTGTCAGGTGTGGAGTCGTCATCGGCTTGGTCCATGGCAGTGATTTCTGCTTGCGCAAAAACGATTCCCTCAATGCCGTCGAGTACTGTTGCTTGAATGGTCAATGTCTCCGAAGAAGTCGTATTAACTATGGATCCCACATTCCAGACCCCAGTAAGTGCATCATAGGAACCAGCCGTAGGCGTTGCAGACTGGAAAGACAAGGACGCAGGCAAAATAGCTCGAACCTGTACTCCCGTCACAGCGGTAGCTCCCTCATTGTTCAACCCAATAGTCAAGCTCACCACATCTCCTGCCCGCACGCTATCTGGTGAGATGCTCATAGTGAGTGACAAATCGTGTTGGGCATGCAAAGTCACATCACCGCATAGTGCTACACAGCACGCGATCAAAACTAAGTACCACGAAGCACGCACACGCTGCTGGCACCCCTCTGACTGAGGATAAGAACTCTGCGCACAACCAATAAAAGAGGGAGTCTGGAGTTGCTTTCTCATAGCAAAAAGTTATTTCTATGTGGCACATGGACTACATCACGCAGCCCTTTTGTTGGGCGCGTTTCTCAATTCGTTCGATCAATAGTGATTGTCATTGGATGACAAATGCTGGGGGGACAGTTAATGCAGTTAGCGATGGGGCCTACAGACAATGTGGTAGCACAGGCATCACCATCGTCCAAATCTCTTATAGTAAGGGCATATACCGTTCCATTAGCCTGAAGCTCTCCGTTTTGCCCTATTGTCACGGGAGTACCGTAGTCAGTACCGCCAGGGTTGAGCACAGTGTTGCCGAGCAAAACCTCGTATTTGCCGGAAGGCCCTGCATCATTGGCCTGAGCAGTAAGCGTGACTAAGAAATAATCGTCAGAAGTATCGCTGCCTGTACTTCCATTTCGACATTCGGTGCTCACGACAGTGGCCGAAGTAATACTACACACACGTATCTCTACAACGGCGCGGTCGTGATCATCTTCGTCTTCCCCGCCCTTGCCATTGCCATCGATATAGTCGTCTGTGGTATACTTGTCGTTCGACTGGGTATTGTCAAACCAAGAATCCACATCAGGCAATGTAGTACGCAAATATTCAGTGGCATAACTGACCTCTGCCCAGTTAGTTAAAGTCGTATCGGGCAAGGGGCTGGCATCAATGTGCAAGGTAATGGTTGTGGTAACCGAATCACCCGGCAAGAGCCCCCCTGCAGGCAGCTCGCCGCCAGCCACCGAGAGGGTACGCGAAGCAGTAAGCCCTGTAGCTATCCAGTTGGCATCGTTGAGCGCCATCTGAGTGGGAAAGTAATCTACGATCTGGATGCTATCGGCAGGGAGCAACCCCTGATTGAACACCTTGATGTCGAAGGTGACATCATCCCCTAAATCAAATTGAGTAGGTTGGCCCGAGGTGAGCTGCTTCTTCAACGCCAGATCGAAAAGCTTGAGCAACACGCCCACCTTAGGTGGCTCTTCGGCACTCACCTCATTGGCATTGCGCGCAAAAGAGTTCCAAGCCACTGCCCCCGTATAGGGGAAACTACCTTCTGGAGCCATCATCTTGAAGTCGAACATAAAAGAATCGGCCGGCATCAACGAATCGGTAAGCACCAACTTGATGGCCTGCACCGTAGAAAGATCGGTAGGTGGTGTCAAGCTCCAGTCATTGACACAAGAGGGCGTAGCATTGACGGGATTTACTTCGTCTCGGCACGGATCCGTAGATTGGCTGTAGTAAATATCCACACCAGGTGTAGGTGGTAGTGCTTCGACTAAATAGGGACGCCAGCCCGTCTCGCGGGGCGTATCATTGAGTCGTACACCCACATCACCAATATGGGGGAAAATGTCTATGAGCACTACATCTGTCAATGGCTGGTTTCCAGAATTAAACAACACCAGACGCCACGATACGGAGTCGCCAGGAAAGGTCCGTGCCGTGTCGGGCAAAGTGAGATAGGCCGTATCACAAGCACCTTTGACGTATTTGCGCGAACCCAAACTCGTGATACTCGGTACATCGAAAGAGGCTGTAGTGACGCAAAATGTCTCAATTACATCCCCATCGCCATCTAAATCATATACATCGACCTGAGTGCTACCGGTACAAGTAAATAAATGCTGATCCGTTTGGCCGTACAGCTCATTGGCTATATTGCCAATGGCACCTGGTAAGATGGCTGCTTTGAAACGCCAAGTGACACTCGTATTGATGGGAAACTCGCCGGTATAAGACCAGCGCAGCAAAGTACGGCCCGTACCCGCATAATTGGCAATCACTTCAACCACAGGATTGGTACCATCATCAGTAAAGCCCAAACCCGTATTGTCAGCTACGAGCACCATGGATCCAGGTACAAATGACAACTCGGGGGGCAACAAGTCCATGACAACCGGATCCGGTAGCACATCATTAGCCATCTGAGTATTTGAAATGGTCACTTCAAATTCGAGTGTGTCGTTAGAGATGCCAGCATCTGCTACATCAGTACCTACAGGCGCATACGGCCCTGGCGTAAGCAAGGATTTAACCAAATCAATATCTGACAAGCTATCTGCTACTGTGAAAGAAGTCGTTTTGCAACACATCTCACTGATACCGGCAATAGGCACAGTGGGGTTGGACGTCTGCCCAAAAAAGTCGGTCAGATTGGCGGAAGTCGTCGCTCCACAGCTTTCTTCATCACACAAAAAGGACTGAGCTGCACTTAGGCAGTACTCATTGGTAACCGTCGTACCTGAAGGAGTATTATTAGGAATATCTACATTGTAGGCAATCTCGACGTATTGTCCAGGCAAAAAATCGCCCGTAAAGTACCATCTCAGTAACGTGCGCCCCGTACCATTAAAGTTATCAATCTGCTCAAAGACAGGATTGCCACTCAAAGTGTCGAAACTAAAACCCGCACTTTGATTTGAGATCACCCACGTCCCCGGCACATAGTCTACTTCGGCTGGCAAGAGATCTGCCGCAATGGGATTGCGTAACGTATCAAAAGCCTGAGGGCTGGACAAGCTGCCATCGGTGCCATCAGCGCCGTCGTTTTCGACGCGAATGGTGTATTTCACTCGGGCACCGGCAAAATACGGATTGCCCGTAGTAGCATCGCCAGGTGGTGGGCTCACATAATCCTGCACTTGAGACTTGGCAGGGTCCAAACGGGCCTGCTCTGCCACCACACACATATCGTCGGTAGCTGTCACTGGACCAAGTAAGGCGCCATCGACAGGGCGCACTGCTACGAGCGAAGCTGTATTATCAATGGATGCACCTGGCGTAATGGGGTTGCCCGCATTGTCGGTAGTCAAAGAGTTGGGCGTGACCACGATGTCCAGCTGCCCCGAAAAGCCAGCAGGCACCGTACCAAAAAAGATGCGCAATGTGCTCACATAATCCACTGCGGGATTAAAGCCTGGTATAGTCGCTGGATCGTAAGTTTGATTGGTGCCCGTAGCTGCTCCTGACACCCAGGTAATGAAAGTACCCGAATGGTTGAGCTCTACCTCTACGTCATAGCTCACCCCTGAGGGGAAGTTTTCCACCTGCAATTCGACGAGGTCAAAAGCATCGGGGAAGGGATCTTCAAAAGTGAAGCTATCCACAGGCACAGTGCTGTTGTTGCTCAGATTGATCCGGAAATAGTTGGTCTGATTGGCAGGTAAAATGCCCAGATCCTGAGCGCTCTTCACAATGTCCACTGCGTAATAGGGCGGCAACAAGTCTTGTGTCACACTCCCTGTAGTGGTATACACACCGCCCCCCACTGGTGCTCCCTCTAAATAAGCTACATTAGTTTTTGGAATGGGGGTGGTCAGCCCCGTATTGTTGTTCGGATCAGAAGCAGGGTATTGCACCGTCAGGAAAAAGCTCTGCGTACCACCAAGCACATCCAAATCCGTCACCATCCAACTCACCGTATTACTTCCTGCATCATAAGTACCAGCAGGACTCGAACTCACGTAGACTGCTCCTGGCGGCAGCGTATCCACGATTAATATATTGGACAAGTTAAGATTGCCTATAGTCGTGAGCGGTGATACATCCACGCGGTAGGTCACATCCGTATCGTGATAAATATCGCCTGTAGTCACCACCTTGCTCACATCCCATTGAGGTGAAGCCGATACTGTACTATTAGCCGTATCTGTAGTGACATTGGCATTATCAGAAAGCACAATCTTATTTGATAATACCACGCCATTAGGCACTACCCCCGCCGGAATAGTGCCCTGCATCGTCATCACCGCACTAAAACCCGCAGGCAAGCCGCCTTCTGGCAACCCTGTGAAATCCCATGTCACCGTATGGCTACCCGCATCATAGTTCGGATATACCGGTATGTTACCACCAATACTCGTAACTACTACCGGATCAGCCGCATCGAAAGTGAGATAAGTCGGTAACGTATCTACGATAACGGCACCTACACAAGGAGCTACTAAATCCGAACAACCAAATTGAATCGTATAGGTAAGCTGCTGCCCCGATTGTGGATTGGCTATATCTACCACTTTGTCTATAGACAACTGGGCAAAAAGCTGCCCATACATACCGTTTATAGACAAGTATACAAAAAGAAATCGGGCAAAATATCTCGTACAAACAGCACGAAACTCTTGGAGAGTTGTGGTAGGGGTAGGAGTTCCCATAGTATGTTTTTTCCAATACAACAATGGTCTATTGCCGGAATCACATGTACACTCTGCTGCATGCTAAACACAGCATTACACATTTAGGCAAGGGGGGATACTACTCCTGTTTAGGCAAAAACTTTGCCATATATAATATACAATATTATATTAATATATATAAAAGGTAGCCATCAATTATATATAAAAAACAGGAGAGCAAAAGGGAACATATTCAACACCTGCAACTAAACTATCGTTGAATCTGCACATAACCCGAATAGCGGTTGCCCTCACCATCGTCAAGTAAGTAAAAGTACACCCCATCGGGTAGGGGCACACCTTTCCAAGTGCCATCCCAGTCATTTTGGTATTGAGTAGCCTCAAAGACCACATTGCCCCATCGGTTGTACACCCACAAGCGATGATTGGGGAACTTGTCCAACCCTTTTATTACAAAAGTGTCGTTAATGCCATCTTCATTGGGTGAAAATCCATTGAACACGGTAATACCCGTACATGCTACCCATATGAACACCTGAGCCGTATCGCATCGGGCACTTTGGCATATGACATAGGAAAAGCTATCGGGCAACTCATCATTGCAATAACCTTCATCGGGCACGTAAGCTACAGTACCGTCGAGCATCAAGGTAAGTGTGCCAAACTGTGGCGAGGAAGCGATGAAAAACGTGTCGAGCTGGGCAAAAAAGTCATTGCCCTGTACATCAATAATGACGGGTTCATCAACTAAGGTAGTCACTGTATCAGGCCGGGCTATCAGAGTAGTATCTCCAGCTTGAGGCACTTGTGTACAAATAATGGTTGTATCGCAAAGCCCCAAATCGTCGCACAAAACGATGCAAGCAGTGTCACTGCCTGCTTTATACGCCTCGACAATCACGCAGCTATCTATCAGGGCAAATACCGCTGTAGTGCCATTGAGCATAGGGCAAACATCAAATTGTTCTACCAGTGTGCCCTGCAACTCAGCTGTCAGCAAACAGAGGGTATCGATTTGGCCTACCACCTGCTCGAGGCATACGGTGTCGGTGCCCATACACGCTACCGTCGTTACCAGCGTGTCTCGACATCCCGTAAGCGTATCGACCACCTGCAACGTATGCGTACCCAAAGGCAAGTCCACTGCAGTGCCCAATGGCACAAATGCTGCACTTACCCCCAATACCGCCTCTGCTCCAGTAAGTTGTTGGACGACTACCAGTGGCCCATACGTATTGCTGGCCACTCCCCCGAAGATGGCAATATTTCCATTCTGTTCGCTCCACACCCATTGGCCAGCCGGATCCCAAATATTCATAGAATCGACCAACTCTTCTACATTATTGAACGTCCCTGAAAAACTTTGCCCATTAACCGTCCACATTTCAAGTGTATAAGGACCTAGCTGCCCGCCATTAGGCAATAGCGAATAATTGATGGAATAGGTCGAGTCAAAATTGCAGCCTACTACAGGCCCCTGATACTGCACACCATTTACGTATATTAGCTTGTGCTGCATGGCCATTAAGCTGGCAGATAAACACAAGTAACCACTGGTATCTGCCATGCAGTCAATGCCTGCTCCTACTGTAGGAGCTGAGAAAAGAGGCATACAGGGTGATGCCACCTCTACAAAAAGGTGAATGGTATATAGCACTGTACCTTGGTACAGCTGCAGGCACATAGAGTCGTTTCCTGGCAAAAGCCCTTCAATGACGACACAACCAGTAAGGGGATCGACCTCCCAGCTGATAAGCCCTTCAGGTACTTCACAGGTATCCAAAGAAGAAAGGGCTGCTTGATCAATGCCCCAATCGTCGAAGCAGAACGCTAGCACTTGGCCTTGGGGCAAAAAGGTATCTACCAAAATTTGATTTTCCGAAAGGCAACCAACCCACAGCTCAAAGCTGTCTATACATCCCAAAGTAGTGTCTAACAAAACCAGCTGGTGCATTCCAGTATCGAGCCACACAGCTGTGCTGCTTGCAGCACTATCACAAGCGAGTATAGGACCAGCAAAAGTCTCGCCATTGTCCGTCCACGTTATTTGCGAGGCCAACGCAAGCGGTACATCTATACAGAAAGCAGCCAGGCTGTCACAATCATCAAGCATGAGCGTATCAGGACTCAGGTTCAGATAAGTACAAGGAGTAGGGCAACGCAGATCTAGATAAAGCGTATCATAGCAGTGAGCTGCCGTATCAGCCACAATGAGTAGATGTTGGCCCGTGTCCAGTTGTATGGCTGTGCCTGTAGGATAAACGATTATATTGGCCTCTACTACTGCTGAGGCATTGGTCGGCAAGTGCGTAATCGACATATTGCCATAAAGACGACCAGGTGCTCCACCAATGATGAATAATCCCATGCTGTCGATCCACTGCCCCTGAGGATCCCACAAATTCATCGAATCGACCAAGGCCGTCAAATGATCGAAGCTACCACTAAATAACTGCCCATCTACCGTCCACTCATCCAGCACATAGGGGCCACTGCTGCCCTGTCCTGGCACGTTAAAGAAAGTATAGGTAAAAAAGGTATCGTTTTGACAGCCGATAAAGGGGCCCAAAAAGGGCTGACCATCGAGACTGAGCTGTAAATAAAGCAGGCTATCGAGGCTAATGGGCAAGCACAACTCATAAGTAGCTTGACAATCAGACAACATGGCTGATAGCGTATCCGTAGAAAACCAATTAGCACAGGCCGCACCTACAGAGAGAAATAACCAAGTAGTATCGCAAAAGCCCATGGTGTCGCACACAGCCAAGCAAGCACTATCCATGCCGACAAATCCGTTATCGGGCAACCACGTAAAGCAGTTTGCCGCAATGAGTAATTGGCCGTCTTGGGGAAGCTGACAGACCATCGCCGTGTCAAACAACGCAACCAATTCGGCAGTATCGAGGCAAACAGGTGTGGTAGGTTCGTTCTGAGGCGTGCTCAACCACAGGCTGTCGGGCCGAGGCTGTACGCGAATGACAAAGCGCGTCGAGTCGCAGCGTTGAGGCACCAACCCATCACATACGACAATGCAAAGTGAGTCAAATCCAGTAAAACTGGGCTGAGGCAGATAGCTGATGCAAGAATCGCTGAGCACCTGTGCACTGCCATGCTGGGGCAAGGCACAGAATCCGAGCATCTGAGCAGCGCCGCCCAAGCTCGACGTACTAGCGCAAATCGTGTCAATGGGTTCATCTACAAGTGTGATTAGATACTCTATGCCTAGCGTGTCAGGAGGCGGCACTGCATCGAGTTGTAGCCATAGAGAATCAGTACAACCCAAACTGTCAGCTACGATCAACAAATGAAGCCCAAAGGAAGGTACAGCAAGCGATACGCCACCCGCACAGCTATCGGGAAAAATAGACTGGCCGTTTAAAGTGAAAGACCACGTAGTATTTGCCGAAAGGCAAAAGTCATAAGGTAGCTCCCAACTTTGTGCCAATAAGGTGTCGTTAGACAACAACTCCCCACAGGGAGGTATGGCGGGCATCACTTCCAATACAAGTACAACGGTATCGCAAAAAGTGCTATCACAAAAGCGCAAGCAAAAAGTATCCTGCCCGCTCTGATGAGCCTGTAGCTGCATGCAACCCAAATCAGAAAATGCCAGCTGCGCAATAGGCGAAGAAGTATCGGCACACACTTCCTGATGGGCAGCAGGCTCGGCAAGCGATAATTCGATAAAGCCCAACAGGCAAGTGTCCAGCACAGTCGTATCCAGCATGCTCAGCACCACTGTATCAGGTCGAGGCAATAAGGTGAGCACAAAGAAAGTAGTATCACACCAAGCTGGATTGCCTCCATCACAAGCCAACAAGCAAAACGTATCTATAGCAGGCTGTAATCCAGCCTGATAGGTTACACAGGGGCCGTCCACATCCGTAATGGTGCCCCAGGCAGGTGTGTAGCACAGGCTGGTATTGCTTATACCCCAAGTGATTTGAGTCGTATCGGCACAGCTCATTGGCAAAACGCCTTGTACGTATACGCTATCGTATACAAAAGAGGTAGTGGGCAGTTGGCCCGTTACGACAATGAGCAAGGTGTCGGCACAGCCCGTAGTAGTGTCAATGGCTACCAAGGGATGTACTCCCGGATTGATCAGCTGTATTTCCGTGCCGTTGAAAAAGATGGTGAAATTGGTCATGAGCAAAGCCGATTGCCCCGTCTGTATTTGACTGATGAGCATGTTGCCATATTGGCTATTGGGTGCACCGCCACTAATGGTCAGATTGAGCGGGTTGTACATCCATGCGCCGGCCGGGTCCAAAATATTGAGCAGTGCAACCAGTTCATCGATGTTGTTGAAAAAGCCAGAAAACGACACGCCGTTGACTTGCCAACTCACTAGCTCATAGGGGCCTACATTGCCCAGCCCAGGCAAAATTGCATAGGAATAAGCCACCAAGGAGTCTCCATCACATCCACCAAGGGGCTGATTGGAATACTGCCCATCGAGGATGAGTTCTAGTACAATGGCTTTCGATAGCGCTAAAGGAGCACACACTGACATGGGATTGCCTGAAAAGGGTACCACTACCGAGTCGGTGCTAAATAGAGGGGAACAGCCCTGACCCGATACATTAACTACAATCCAGGTCGTATCGCACAAAAACAGATTCTGTTCGTAGCAGTGCAACGTGCATATGGTATCGGGCGAAGGCCCCACAAAACCCGAAGCGGGGACCAAGTCCAGACATGCACCTGACAGATTAATAGCTTGTACAGTAGCCGCTGATCCACTGGCACAAAAGCTTGCTCCCGTAATAGGGCCTTCTATTTCCAGTACGGTACTGTCCAAGCACAAAGAGGTAAGTGTATCAGCAGGGATAGCTACAACGATCGTATCCGGAGGCATAGCATGTAAAGCTGTCCACAGCGAACTACACCATATGAGCCACGCCCACCACAAACTATGTCCCACAACCTGGGCATTATTCATCTTCTTGCTCCGCATACCAGCATTCATCAGCATGATTCACCTTGAATTCGGCAGGCAGCCCTCATGGACAGCTGTAACATACACCATTGTAAGCAAAATGGTTCTTCAATTTTCACAATTGTCATAGATGATTCCAAAATTTATACCAACCCCGATGCTGATCCACTAAAGATCAGCCCATTGAAGGGGAGAAAGACACAGGTGGATGTGTGGGGAAAGAACAGCTATGAGCTCAGCAAAAGGCACTATAGACAGGCCAAAGGTAATCATTTATATTTATTACGTGCATCAAATCAGATAGATACAACTATACAAAATACCAGTTTATGTGACAAGATGAAAAAAATCACACTTTATCCACCATGGCTCTGTAGTCCTCTAAAAGGCTCATGGGATTTTTTGTACAAAAAAGGAAAACAGCGTTTTTCCATAACGCCGCACTTGCTCAAAGTGCGGGTGGGTGTCGAACTGATGGTTATCGGTGTGCTCCAGCACAAACCACCCACCAGGCAGCAACAGTTGATGCTCAAACACGAGTCGGGGCAGTAGCTCCACAGTGGGCAAGTCGTAGGGTGGGTCGGCAAATATATAGTCGAATTGGATACGGCATGCCTTGATAAAGGCAAAGGCATCAGCCCGAACAACTCGAATCCGATCGCCCACGCCCCACGCAGCAGCAGTCTGGCTGACAAACTGCACGCAGGGGCCATAGTGATCGACATAAGTGACTTGTGGGCAGCCCCTCGAGATCAACTCCAAACTATGTGTGCCCATGCCGCCAAATAGGTCGAGTACGCGCATTTGGGCAAAATCCCAGTGATTGGCCAAGATATTGAAAAGACTCTCTCGAGCCCTATCTGTAGTAGGGCGAGTAGGCCATTTTTTGGCAGGCGGGCGCAGCCGTCGTCCTTTGAGTGTACCACCAATAATGCGCATCAGTTCTTTTTTGCTCTGTTCTACTTGCCCAAAAGGTGCAAATGGAACAAAGTATAATAGAAATGCGTGGGAATATGCGCAAAAAGCTCCTGATTGTCGAGAAAGTCTGGCATAGCTACCCATTCGATATGGTGCACATAGCGAGCCAACTGCTTCACTACATTAGAATCAGAGAGCACATGCCCACAAATCCATAGAGGTACTTCGAGTGGATCGAGATCCACCATCTTGTAGGCGAGTATAGTGAAGTACAACACATCTTTAGCATGCTGCACTTTGAAAGTGTTGAAAAACTGCAGCTGGCCCTCTTGCACCAAGGCTATGCGCAACTGCTGGTGTTGTAGCTCGGCCAAGGCAAAAGTTTCGTCAACTTGGATGCGTTGCTGGTACAGCGCCAACAGGAAGGCATGGCCCAAATGCTGTACCTGAGCCAACGGAAAATACTCGCGCAATAAAGGCCTTATCTTTTTGGGAAGCGCATAAATGACCTGTATTCCTAGAGGATCGACGGGGTGCGCATGTACTTCCTCATCTGCTTGGGGTGAGGTGAGTGCATAGAGCAATTCGCTTTCCTTTCCCTTTTGAAAGAGTACTCGTGGCACCACTATTATGCGCTTGGTGTCAAGCGCCACTTGCACTTGCCCATAATTGGCACGAATGAAGGGATCCCGAGCCGTCGCTGTAGCTAATGTAGCACTGAGATGCTCTTGGTCATTAGGGTCAAACTGCCAATGCCGCAAAAGGATCGGGCGCTTCAGACTGTCAATGATACAATACACCAAGCTGTCTGCCCCTATATGGACAGACAGCTTGTAGAGATTGGTCAATTTGCGGTTAAACCGCGAATCTGTGATATCTGCAATTATCTTTCCCAATTACCTGCCAGCGTAGGACGATTCAGATCTCCAAATTTAATTACACTTTCTGGATCGTAGCGATTGTCATAGCGCTTAAAGCGCGGATCACCCCATGGGCCCATAAAGACCTTGCGCTTCACACCTACTTCCACTACATTGACCAAAGTACTTTGGTAAGTGAGTGTATCAGCCTTGAGATTGAAAACCGCACCGTTGCCGTAAGGCACATACTCAAGTGAGTCGAGGTTGATCCCCAACTTCATGACGCTGTCGTAAGCAGGTTTGTATATAGTATCGTACCTCACCAGATCTTGCTTAGTAGGATCATCCGGATCGCCAAAAACCTGAACAATCATGAAAGAATCGTAACGCAATACTTTTTTCAGCGAATCCCAAGTAGGCGCAAAACCACCCTTTACTCCTCGAAACAACTCCTGCGCCTTGCGAATTTCAATGAGCTTGTTGATTACAGCCAACTCGCGCTTCTCCCTTTCATTCTGAAATTTAATTGGCTCGCGAATGCTTTCGTACAGCACGTAGAAAAGGAAGAAGATCAAGATCACCAAAAGGAGGTTGAAAATGACACGCTTCTTCATTCCGGTTTGTTTTGATGCAAAAGTGAGAGTTTTTTAGTAGAAGTGCCGGCAAAATGACCCTGCAATTATAGGGCAAATGCCCGATAAATGGTAACTATACCCCAATCACATATTTCAGCACTTCTACTATCCAAAGGTTCATGGTTGGCATGTCATTCTACTTGCCTCCTGCAGATAGCACATTCTCAACAAAAAACAGATTATTGAATAGATGTAATTCGACTCCTCACTAGCTATTGTACACATAAGATTTATTTGTTGTCCTTACATACAAAACACTCTCCTTCATAACGCCCGCCTTCATCTACGATAAGCTGCATAGCCACAATATTGCCCAATAGGCGCCCCGTACTGCGAATGTGCAAAGTGCCCTTGATCTTGACATCTCCTTCTACCCTTCCCCACAACACCATCTCGCCAGCTTCTACTGTACCTTCTATTCGCCCCTGCTCTCCAACAGCCAAACGCTTGGCACATTTCACCTGGCCCACAATAAGACCGTCTACTCGTACGTTTTCTCGCGCTTCAAACTGGCCTTCGATTTCCGTACCAGCAGCAATGAGGCAACTGGCTTCTGAATTTCCCTCCTCCTTCTTGAGAGGAACTTCCTTGGAGTACGTTTGCCCCTTTTCCGAAGTGTCTTGCTTCTTTCGGGCAGTTTTTGCCGTAGCAGTGAACCCAATCATAATTTTTTGCATTTATGAGTGAACAAATATTGGTGGCAATCTTTAATGCACGCACAACAAGCTACATGCGCAACAAATACGCATAAGAGATCCTTGCATAAAAAGACCCAATCTACTGTCTTTTAAACCACATCCTGAGCATCCTTCTTCTATACCATTATACCATGGCTACACATACACAATGTGGTATCCAAAACAGCAAAAAAGATGCTCAAAACTCGAAAGAGCCTTCTCTCAAAGTATGTTTGCAGGGAAGTAAAAGGTGCGAATGGAACCCTAAAGCTACATATGAGTTTTAAATTTTCATATAAATGAAAGCTACAATTTTATCAATTGAATCTTCCTGTGATGATACATCGGCAGCCGTGATACGCGATGGCAAGGTGCTGAGCAACGTAGTAGCCAACCAGGAAGTCCATAAAATGTACGGTGGTGTAGTGCCAGAAGTTGCCTCTCGAGCCCATCAAATACACATTGTACCCGTAGTAGATGTAGCACTTCAACAGGCTGGGGTAGACAAAACGCAACTCGATGCCATTGCCTTTACACGAGGACCCGGGCTTATTGGTAGCCTTATGGTGGGAGTCACATTTGCCAAAGCATTGGGGCTAGCACTCGACATTCCCCTTATCGAAGTAAATCACATGGATGGACACGTGATGGCGCTCTTTGCCGAAGCCCCTACTCCACCCTTTCCATTCTTATGCCTCACAGTATCTGGTGGGCACACCTTCATCCACAAAGTACATGCGCCCTTAGAAATGGAACTGCTGGGTCAAACTTTAGACGACGCCGCAGGTGAGGCTTTTGACAAAACTGGAAAACTATTAGGTCTGGATTATCCTGCTGGGCCACTCATCGATAGCTGGGCCCGAAAAGGTACTCCTCGCTTTTCCTTTCCCAGGCCCGAAATAAAGGGTTATGATTTCAGTTTCAGCGGACTGAAAACGGCTATCCTTTATTTTTTACAGCGTCAACTAAAACACGACCCCGATTTCGTGCAAAAAAACTTAGCCGATATTTGTGCTTCTGTACAACACACCATCGTGGACATTCTCATGGACAAGCTCAAAAAAGCAGCCAAAGACACCGGCATCCGCCATGTAGCAATAGCAGGAGGTGTGTCAGCCAACAGCGGTCTGCGTCAAGCGCTCCAGCAAACGGGACAACAACTGGGCTGGACTACCTACATACCAAAGTTTGAATACTGTACAGACAATGCAGCAATGATTGGCATTGTAGGATATTACAAGTTTTTAAAAGGTGAATTCACCCATCAGGAAGTCACTCCCGTGGCACGCTTTCACCAGATGTAAAGTGCTGGCCAAGCTTTCACTGAAATATAAAATTTGGCGACATGTTTTACGAATTCAAGGGTTTTAAGCCTGTAGTACATCCTTCTGCTTTTGTACATCCACAAGCTGTCGTAACGGGTAACGTCCTCATTGGGCGCGATGTGTACATCGGCCCAGGTGCCGCCATTCGGGGCGACTGGGGCGGTATAGTGATTGAAAATGGCTGCAACGTGCAGGAGAATTGTACAATTCACATGTTTCCCGGCATTACCGTCACACTACGCGAGGGGGCCCATATCGGGCATGGAGCCATTGTCCACGGCGCACAGATTGGCCGCAATTGCTTGGTAGGCATGAACGCCGTGATTATGGATGAAGTGGTACTGGGCGACGAGTGCATCGTAGGTGCATTAGCCTTTATCAAGGCAGGCGAGCAGATCCCCCCACGCAGCTTGTTGGTCGGCAATCCAGCACGTATTGTGCGCCAAGTCAGCGACGAGATGATCGACTGGAAAACGCGTGGCACACGCCTCTACCAACAACTGCCCGAAGAATGCCAGCAATACTTAAAGCCTTGTGCGCCATTGCACGAGATGCCCACCGATCGCCCTCGACAAGAGGTCCTTTATCAAACGTGGAAATCGGTCAACAAATAAAACGATACTCAGTGCATAGGGCAAGCTCAAGTGCTCGCCCCTTTTCACTTATCTATTAATCTGCACGTATCCAGTAAACTTGTTGCCTCGACCATCTTCAAAGATGTAGAAATAGGTGCCATCAGGCAAGTCTTTGCCGTTCCAGGTGCCATCCCAGTCATTTTTGTACTCATATGCCTCATAGACCTGATTGCCCCAGCGGTTGAAGATGAGCAAATGATTGCCAGGCAAGCGCTCCACACCGCGAATGGTAAAGAAGTCATTGATACCATCTCCATTTGGCGAGAAGCCTGAGAAAATGATGAACTCTTCGCAGTCTACCGTCACATACACCGTAGCAGTATCACAGCTCACTTCATTGCAGAGCACATAGGTAAATTGATCGGGCTGAATGGGATCGCAGTCACTGCCATTGGGTTGATAAGTGGCCGTGCCATCGGAGTTGATCGACACGGTCCCGAAAGCGGGTGGATCGAGCAAGAATAGATCCGTCATCATCCCATTGATCGTGTCGTTGAGCAATATCTCTAGCTCAATAGTTTGCTCAAGCCACGTAGTGCCCTGATCGTCATTGGCCATGGGATTAGACCCTCCAGGTATGACATCTACAGATACGTACAACGTATCACAATAGCCCATTTCGTCGCAGATCGCAATACAAGCTTGTTCACTGCCTACAGCTATGCCTTGGAACACAATGCAGTTGGGCGGCAAGAAATCTAATAGGACGAGCTCCCCAAACTGATCAGGACAAATATTTTGCATAAAAATACTGTCACCAGGCATCCAACTTATATCGATACAGAGCGTGTCGGCAAGTCCCAAACCTACGGTATCGGTTAAGGTGGTGACTTGTGTACAGTTTACCTGTACTTGAACGGTATCGCTACATCCCGTAGCCAAATCTTTGACTACCAGCTGATGAAATCCCGAGCTGAGCAACAGCTCGGTACCCTGGGGTACCAAGTTGAGATTGAGTGTCAATACAGCAATAGCTCCAGAACTCATCTGCCTAATTACCAGATCACCATAAGCACGCCCCGCCACACCACCACTGATTGTTTGAGTGGTCACATCGAGCATCCAATGCCCAGCTGGATCCCATTGATTCATCCATGACACCAGTTCATTTATGTCCTCGAAGATAGTTTGGGCAAAAACTTGACCATCGACTTCCCAATGCTGTAAATGATATGGGCCTTCATATCCGCCACCGGGCAATGCAGTAAAGGTATAAGTCATGGTGCTGTCAAAGTCACAAGCTACCAGACGGCCACTAAATAGGAAGTCATTGTCATAAATTTTATAGTCGTCAAGCTCCATAAAAGGCACAGGCACACAATACCACGCTTCTTCGCACGCCACTGCCCAAAGGGTATCCTTTGCTTCCACAAACAGCGCCGTACAGGGAGTCGATTCGTTCACTTCAATGAATACGGCCACTGTATCGCAAATTGCACTGCTGTCGCAAACAAGCACACAAGCAGAGTCGACACCTATGTATCCCGTGTTCGGCACATATTGAATGCAGGAATCCGACAAGACAAACATTCCATTGAGTGGCATGCCGCAAACATCTATCGAAATCATCACCACCTCTACAGAGTCTGCAGGACAGAACACCTGCGGCGTATTCATTTCCGTGACCACAAAAATAGTGTCTACCGTGCCTCCTGGAGGAATGACGCACTCATCCGGAACATCCACTACCAACGTATCCGAACATCCCACACTGTCGCGAACCACCACCACATACGTACCCGCCAACACGTCCTCCCGATCCTTCGGATCGTCCACTCCCGGTAAGTCTTGCCAGTCGTACACATATCCGCCCGTGCCCCCACTCACCGTCAACTCAATGCTGCCACCACCCGCACAGCTCGCACCACTCACCTCGGCCACCACCTCCGGCGCACTCGTCGACAAAATCTCTATCATCACCTTCACAAAGCAGCTGTCCGGTGCCGATGGGTCCGATATCCGAACCTCGTAAATGCCACCCAACAAACCCGTAGCCTCTGGACCTGTACTCACCTCAGGATGCCAAGTGTAATCAAAACCCAAACTGTCGTTGGACAACTCGATCGTCGCCGTACCTACCGCCATGCCGCAGTACGCAGGCGTCGTCGACACCGACACCACCACCGGCTGATTACAGCCACCACCACCCGAACACTCATCCGGAACATCCACTACCAACGTATCCGAACATCCCACACTGTCGCGAACCACCACCACATACGTACCCGCCAACACGTCCTCCCGATCCTTCGGATCGTCCACTCCCGGCAAGTCTTGCCAGTCGTACGCATATCCGCCCGTGCCCCCACTCACCGTCAACTCAATGCTGCCACCACCCGCACAGCTCGCACCACTCACCTCGGCTGTCAGCTCGAGCGGATCTGGCTGAGCCACTTCGAAGCAAGCTTGCGCCACTTCACATTGGTTGCCATCGAATAATGTGATGCAATACGCACCGACGCCCAAGTGGCCATCCTCAACCAGCTGCCCCAAAGCATTTCTAATTTCAATAGAAGCTGGGAGTACAAAGCTTGTATCTAACTCGTAAGTATAGTCGGCAAAGGCATCGGCCATACCAAAGCAGCTTACCTGGACATCATTTGCCGAAAGGCTGGCTAAACTCAACGTTTCCTCTATTTCCACAGTCAGCTCAGCGGCACAGCCCAATTCGAGATCGGTGATGGTGACTATCCAGCTGCCAGCAGATAGGCTATCGCGCAGGGCCTCATTTGCCGAAAGGCCATCACTCCAATCAAATTGGAAACTACCTGAGCCGCCATCAATGGTCACGCTCACAATGCCATCACTTGCCTGGCAATGTGGTTGTTGTACGACAACTAATTCGGCGCTGAGCATGTCTGATTCGGGAACCACGACCTCGAGCAAAGTAAAACAGCTCAGGTCTAGCGGATCATAAGCAGCTACTACATAAATACCTGCTGCCAAATCGTCGCGCACGGGTGCCACCTCATTGTCTGCCATCCACTGGTAGATATAGTTCATGGGCATGAAGCGCACCTGACCGTCACTCGCACCGCAGCTGGCCGGCTGTACTTCAATGTTGGCTGGCTGGGGTCCATCTTCTGTATTGACTAAGATCTGGATTGTGGTATCACAATTGATATCGCTCGCCCGCGCAATTGTCACGCTGTATATGCCAGGTGAGACATTGTGAGCTTCTGGGCCCATAGCAATAGCTGGCGACCAAGTAAAGGTATACAACGAGGCATTACCCACCATATCGATGGAGATATGGCCATTGGCTTGACCACAATCAGCCATGGCCACTTCAATATTTTCGATTACTGGCGTTTGGCACACCTCACAGGAGTCAGCTACCACGAGGGAATGCAGTACTAATCCACAACCATTGGCATCAGAAATGGTCACATCATAAGTACCAGCAGCTAAGCTATCACGTGCGAATTGAGTCGTAACTGTATCCAAGTCAGACCAGGTGAAGAGATACGGTGGAGTGCCGCCCGACAGTTCGAGGATTATTTGTCCTAATTGGGTACAGATTTGGGGAAGCGTAGTGACTGTAGCCTCAAGGGCAGGAGGCTCAAAGACCGGGAAACACCCCTCGCCAGCCAGACAATAGTTGCCATCGAGTACTTCGATGCAATAGTTTCCAGGTGGTAGCTGCCCGTTTTCGTATACATTGCCAACCTCATCGACGATGATTACAGTAGGCGGCGCAACAAAAGTAGAGTCGTAATGAATACTATAGTTCACCCAAGCATCAGCCATACCCGGACAGCTCACCCATGCGGCTTCTACCAGTACCGTTGCCTGCCCTATAGCTGCATCGGTAAGGGTAAACAGTACTGTGTCGGCACATTGCGTGCCTTGGTCTACTACAGTGACCTGATACGTACCAGCTAAAAGCCCTGTACGGACTGAATCAGTTAATTGCTGGCCGTCATTCCACAAGTAGGTGTAGGGGCCTGTTCCGCCCATTAGGGGCATGATTGCTACCTGGCCATTAGCTTGCGCACATGTGCTCTGCTGTACGATCTGTACATCTGCTATCAAGGGATTGTGGGAATCGACTTGGACAATCAAGGTGGTATCACAATTAACTTGACCTGCCACTGATAGGATAACTTGATAAGTGCCTTTCGGCAAATGCGATCGCCCTAATGCACCGTCGAGCGGCATCCCCACGTCGGGTATCCAATTGCTGACTAGCTGATCGGGATTATTTGTCCATAGCTGCACCAGGCCATCTGCTGCCTCACAAGTAGCGGGTTGTACCGCTATACTATCGAGCACGGGGGGTTGACACAGACAGCTGTCTACTATCTCAATCTCGTCGAATGCGATCGTGCATCCATTGCCCGTCACGGTCACGCTATAGGTACCAGGAAGCAATTCCGTGCGATCTTGGATGTCGTCGGTACCGGGCAGGTCAGCCCAGTTAAAGGTGTAGGGTGCATAAATGCCATTTGCTGAAAGGCTGATAGCACCACCTCCATCACAATCAGCTGCTTGCACTGTTAAGCTCAAATCAGCTGAAAGATCCACTACCTCGACGAACACCGAATCGATCAGCACGCAACTATCCTGCTTGGCCTGAACATAATACCAGCCAGCATGTTGAGGAGCTGCATGATCGATCTGTACTGCTGCACCAACTGCTTCGAAGCCATTAGGACCCGTCCAAGTAAACGTCTCAGCAGTGCCATTTGCCGAAAGGCTGATCGGCTCTCCGCTGCACACAGGTGTAATAAGCTTGGGAGTTACGGTGGGCATCTCCAACACGATCACGGTAGCTGTGGCCGTACCTGTAGCTCCCATAGGATCACTTACCGTCAGCTGGATCTGGTGCACTCCCGGAATAGTCTGGTAATAAGTAACTTGCTGAGCTGTAGAATCGTCGAAAAAGCCGCTATCAGCTCGCCACAGATAGGTATAAGTGTCACTTGCAGGCAAGGCATTCAACGTGAAGGCGCCGCCACCACAAAGAGCCTGTTGGATCACTACGATCTGTGCTGCAATGGGTTCGAGTACCACCACAGTCATTTGATCCATAGAGGTATTACCACAGCTATCTACAGCCGTCCACTGATAGAGAATCTGATAACCACCCGGCAAGCTCTGTTGGCTTTCGCCAAATGTAATTTGAGGCTGGGGATCGCAGTTGTCAGTAGCAGTGACAATAGGCGGAGGGGGAAGCGTGTCACCAGCACCCAAATTAATTGTAAGATCGGCAGGCATACCACTAAGTACTGGCGCTTCGTCATCGATCACCGTAATAGTTTGTTGCGCAGTAACTGTATTACCACATAAATCTGTAGCTATCCAGGTCCGTAGCAGCTGCATACCGCAAGGCATAGCGACACTTGTCTCTTCAAAGCTGAGTGGCATCTCACCAGCACAACTGTCGATGGCTGTAATGTCATTGGGCACTACTGGCACCATCTCGTCGCAGCTAATAGTTACGTCAGCTGGGATGCCTCCCAGTAGCGGCGGCGTATCATCAACTACTTCAATTTTCTGCACTGCCTGGGTCACATTACCGCAGTCATCCGTAGCTGTCCACGTACGAATCAAGGTATAGCTGGCCAGGCAATCACCTGGTGTAATTGTTTCACTCAACAATACTTCCACTTTGACATCACAGCTGTCGATGGCCGTCACCAGTGCAGGATCAGGAACTTGATAACAAGAGACAGTTATATCTGCAGGAACACCAATTAGTTGAGGTGGACCATCATCCCCTATAACAATAGTCTGGGTAGCTACACCTTCATTGCCACAAGCGTCGGTTGCAATCCAGGTACGCACTATGGTTTCACCACAGTCATTGGGATATACCTCTTCAATAAACTGGATGGACACATCTGCCGAACAATTATCGATAGCTGTTACCGTGCCAGGCGGTGGCACATCAGGGATTTGGTTGCAGCCTGCACTGATGTCTTGCGGTACACCCTCTAACACTGGCGCTTCTGTATCTTGTACTATTACCGTTTGCTCCATTACAGCAGTGTTACCACACGCGTCCGTGGCTGTCCATGTGCGTATCAGCGCATAGTAATCGGGGCAAAGCTGCGGATAAAGCGCTTCATTTAGTTCAATAGTTACTTCGCTGCAGTCATCTACAGCTTCTACTTGAGGAACAGGTGGCACACTATCGCATTCTACAGTAATATCTGCAGGCATGGTCAAGAAAATTGGCGCCTCCGTGTCCTGAACCACAATCACCTGATCGGCCATCGAACTATTCCCACACTCATCCGTAGCCACCCACCGGCGAATCAATGTGTACTCACCCACACAAGTGCCCGGCAAACTGTCCTGAACATATAATAGCTCCGGCTCACTGTCGCAGTTATCCGTAGCCACTACGTCTAACGGCACAGCCGGTATCGACGAACATCCCGCCGTAATGTCCAAAGGCACACCCGTGATCTCAGGCGGATCCGTATCACCTACCTCTATCACCTGCTCAGCCTCCGAACTGTTCCCACACCCATCCGTAGCTATCCATCGACGAACCAATGTGTAGCTGCCCACACAACCGCCCGATATCGAGTCCTGAGTGAACAGCAAAACTGGAGCCTCATCGCAGTTGTCCGTCACCACCACCACACCCACACCAGGCACCGCCGGCACCGCCTCACAGCCCACACTCTCATCCAAAGGCACACCCGTAATTACCGGCGCCTCCGTGTCCTGAACCACAATCACCTGATCGGCCATCGAACTATTCCCACACTCATCCGTAGCTACCCACCGGCGAATCAATGTGTACTCACCCACACAAGTACCCGGCAAACTGTCCTGAACATATAATAGCTCCGGCTCACTGTCGCAGTTATCCGTAGCCACTACGTCCAACGGCACAGCCGGTATCGACGAACATCCCACCGTAATGTCCAAAGGCACACCCGTGATCTCAGGCGGATCCGTATCACCTACCTCTATCACCTGCTCAGCCTCCGAACTGTTCCCACACCCATCCGTAGCTATCCATCGACGAACCAATGTGTAGCT
>Ga0256839_1001377_pt1 | contig 29479 bp, 17 predicted proteins | sample 354166metaG_FD_185968 | JGI IMG/M metagenome (GOLD analysis project Ga0256839, IMG submission 185968) | Hydrothermal vent microbial communities from Mid Atlantic Ridge, Atlantic Ocean - 354-166 | ecosystem: Environmental > Aquatic > Marine > Hydrothermal vents | place: Atlantic Ocean: Mid... | reverse complement strand
TTCATCTGGCAGACGCAAAATTCCTTACCTTTGCTCCCGATTTTCCTGTGAGGGGGGGGATTTGAGCTTGTTTGTATTTCTAACGCATAAAAAAGCTTTTTTGCTGCCCTCCCGCATGTTTTTTTTGCACAAAAGATGACAAATTTTTCCTTATGCGTCTCAGATTTGCTCCCAGCCCCACCGGACCTCTTCACATTGGAGGTGTACGCACAGCTCTGTACAACTACCTGCTGGCAAAAAAAACAGGAGGAACTTTTGTTTTACGCATCGAAGACACCGACCAAACCCGATATGTAGCCGGGGCGGAAAAATACATTTTGGAAGCACTACAATGGTTGGGCCTGCAAGTTGACGAAGGTCCTGAAACCGGAGGCCCTTATGGTCCTTATCGCCAGTCCGAACGAAAAGACATCTATCGGGCTTATGTAGAAGAACTTGTAGCCCAGGACAAGGCCTATTATGCTTTTGATTCGGCGGAAGAATTGGATGCCCAACGCCGAGCTTTTCAGGAAAAAGGATTACCGCCTTTTAAATACGATGCCAAACAGCGCATGCAAATGCGTAACAGCCTCAGCCTTTCGGCAAATGAAACCCGTAGCTTAATCGAATCGGGTGCCCCTTATACCATTCGCCTGAAGGTTGACCCGGGAGAAGAAATTCTCATCAACGACCGCATACGCGGGGAAGTGCGTTTCAAGAGCGAAGAGCTGGACGATAAAATTTTATTTAAAGCTGACGGCATGCCCACTTACCACTTGGCCAACGTGGTAGATGACCACCTCATGAAGATTACACACGTAATAAGAGGTGAGGAATGGCTCCCCAGCACAGCACACCATATCTTACTCTATCGGGCTTTTGGTTGGGAAGAAGACATGCCGGCTTTTGCTCACCTGCCCTTAATCCTCAAACCCACCGGTAAAGGAAAACTCAGCAAACGCGATGGCCTCAAGCTTGGCATTCCGGTCTTTCCCCTATCTTGGAAAGGAGAAAGTGAAGAGGAATCTTTCAAAGGATTTCGAGAATTTGGCTTTGACCCTCGGGCAGTAGTTAATTTCCTGGCTTTTCTCGGCTGGAACCCCGGCACCGAGCAGGAAATCTTCACCATAGAGGGACTCATCGCAGCTTTTTCTCTGGACAAAATCGGTAAGGCCGGAGCCCGCTTTGACTACGACAAAGCCTTGTGGTTCAACCAACAGTACATACAAAGTAGTGACGATACTCAGCTCGCTAAGCAAATTGCTCCCATCTTGGCCAAACACGGCCATCATGCGGAACCGGCCTGGCTTGAAAAGTTCTGCCACTTGCTCAAAGAACGGGTTTCCCTCTACCCCGAATTTTGGGAACAAGGCAAATACCTTTTGGAAGCGGTACGGGAATACGACTCCAAGACCGTACGGAAAAAGTGGAAGCCCGAGCGCCGACCACTGTTTTTAAAGCTGGCAGAAGAGCTCGAACAATTGGACAACTTCACCGCGGAAAGCACGGAACAACACGTCAAAGCATTTGCCGAAAGGCACGAACTCAAAATCGGTGAAATCTTCCCCCTTCTTAGGGTTGCTCTGACCGGAACAACTCGCGGTCCCGGCATTTTCGACATCATGGAACTGCTGGGGAAAAAAGAAAGCATACAACGGCTCCAAACAGCTTTTAACTCCTTTTGATCGTTCAAAAGGGTAAGATGATAAGCTAGTTGCGAATAATGGGTAAAGCTGTGCCCTAACACATCGTTGACACAGCAACTTAGAAGCAAAACACCAAGGGGGAAAACCGTCTCCGCTGAAAAACAGCTGACAAAGACAGCTTAAGTTAAGCTTAAGCTTGGAATCCAATGCCTATTTTTCGGAAAATTCCAAGGAGATGTGTAGCTTTGTTGCCTTAAAGTCGTCTTAAATATTAAATTAGGCGTTCATATTCCCCAACCAAACCCCGCAAAATCCCTTTGCATGAAGAACCGATTACTCTTTTCTTACATTCTGGGTGCCCTTTTTACTTACCTGTTCGCAAATGCAGCGCAAGCTCAGTTCAATTTCACCCCCAGCCCCGACACGCTTTATTACTTAGATGCTAACTGCCAAGATGTTTTAGACTTTAACGGCATGCCACCCACCGTCAGCAGCACTGTCGGTGCCAACATCCTCACTCCGCCTACCGGTGTAGATCCAGCTCTCACGGGTTATGCCGTAAATGACACTATTAATGGAGTTACCGACATCACCATAGCTTTTATCGCAGCAGATGATGTCGGCAACCAGGATACTTTCTACTATGACATCCACTTTTTAGACACTATCCCTCCGGTCATCATAGATCCCATACCTGCCGACACAGTGGTATCTTGTGCGGGAGATGCACCCGCAGGCTTCCCGCTAAACGCCACAGATAATTGTGATGGCAACTTACTAGCTATTCCTTCCGATAGCCCATCCATACCTGGAGCTGCTTGCGGAAACTCACCCACTACCATTATCCGAACTTGGACCGTCAGCGACGCTTCAGGCAACACCACCACAGCTACTCAAACCATCACCATCTTACCCGATACCATTCCTCCTGTTATTGGCTTTTTACCTCAAGACCAAATTGCTATTTGTGACACGGCTAACTACAGCTTGTGGCTATCCCTACAACAAAATGCCATCCTCGCTTCCGTTACGGACAACTGCACCTCGGGGTCGGGATTTACTCAATCTCATGATGGCCCCTCTACTTTTGAAGCCCATTGTAGCTCTATCACCATCTCGTTTATCATAGCCGATCAATGTGGTTTGACCGATACGGCTTTGGCCACCTATACCATCATTGATACCGTGGCACCCGTTTTGATGGGAATACCCGCAGATACCACCGTGAACTGTTCCGCCGCAGTACCACCTCCGGCTGCAGTAACTGCTACAGATCAATGCTTACCCGATGCCCTGATTACCATAAGCTTTCAAGAAAACAGTACACAAACCAGTAGCGGTGCCTGTACCGACTACACCTATAGCATCACCCGCACCTGGACAGCCTCCGATACCTGTGGCAACAGCACATCTGCCACACAAGTCATTTGGGTACAAGACACTACACCTCCTTCTTTTACTCCACCACAAGACACCCTTTTGAGCTGTGGTGCAGCAACAGATACTTCGGTAACCGGTTATCTCCTGCCCACCGACATCACGGACAACTGCGGCAATGCCTTTACCATTGCTTACAGCGACAACACCATTGCACAGGGCTGTTTACCCAATTACGACATCATCAGAACCTGGACCGTAACGGATGTGTGCAACAACAGCAGCAGCCTGGACCAAATCATCATGGTGCGCGACACCATACCGCCAACTTACACTCCACCGGCAGATACCCTTTACCTCGACTGCTCGCAAATTGACGATCCCAACATTACAGGCCAACCCACCAACCTAGTTGACCAGTGTGATACCCTCATTGACATTTCCCCAATAAACCAAATCTCCAACACGCTGTGTGCCAACACCTACACCCTTCGTCGCACATGGATCATTCAGGACGGCTGCGCCAACAAAGACAGTTTTCTTCAGGTTATTTATGTTCAAGACACCCTACCCCCTACCTTCTCCCAACAGGCACAAGATCTCAGCATCGACTGCAGCAATGATATTGAACAAAGCTTTAACGACTGGATCGCCAATTTGGCGCAAGCCCAGGCCAGCGACATGTGCTCAGACAGCCTCACCTGGCAGATAGAAAACGCCGATGGCAGTACCCCCGCCAGCCTTCCCCCGATCTGCTCCGGATTCCCTCCGGGTATATTGACTACGCAGGATGTGCGTTTTATCGCCATGGATGAATGCGGTAATGCCGACACCAGTATAGCCACTTTTACCGTAGTAGATACCATTGCACCCAGCTTCCTCTTTGCGCCTCAAGACACCATCATCCCCACCGATCCGGGGCAATGTGAAGCTGTCTTCACCCTACCCACTCCCATCGTATTGGAAGACTGCAATACCATCCCGCTTTCGCAAAATGTAACTCAAACACTGCCCATCACGGCTGGCCCGGGCGATTCCCTCCAAGTGATTGTTGATCCCGTATTCTTCCAACTGCCTGTAGCTGCTCCGCCTACCATAGCCACCTCGGATGTCAATCTCAACATCACCTTGTTCAACATAGATGCTGAACAACCTACCGAAATCTTCCTCATTTACGGTGAAGATGGCAACCTCATAGACTCCACCAACCTCTCACCGGCTCAATGCGATACCTCCATAACGATGCTGAGCATCCCCATGGCAGATTTCAACAATTGGGCGCAAGACGGTCTCATTGAAATCAGCCTCATTCCATACGACCCACCCTTTCAAAACGGAGCATTTTCCATTAACGACATCTGCGGCACCAGTACGGCCCAAGTCTCACTCGACTATCAGGCTGCCACGCCAGATGGCTTGACTTACGAGTACAGCATAGATGGCGGGCCGCGCCAGCCCATGGATCCCATGGCACCACCAAGCCTCACTTTCCCCCAAGGCAACACCAACATAACCTATTACGTATCGGACTGCAGTGGCAATGAAAACGTCGATTCTTTCTTATTGGAAGTACAAGATCAGGAAGCCCCTGTGCTCATTTGCCCGGCCAACCAGACCCTCACCACCGATACCGGAGCTTGCACCGTTGAAACCCAGCTCCCGCTCTTTGTGAATGTAAGTGACAACTGTGGCCTAACCACCATGGTCAGTGCAACCGAGCCTGCCCCCAACAATTCCTTCATTACTTTCTCCTACAACCCCAACTTGGATGAAGTCCTCGCAGACAACTTCACTTTTCTCTTTGACCCTCTACCTCCCGCTGCTTCCGATTCTGTAACGCTTACCATCACTATTTTAGGTGATGTGGATGAACCTGGAGAATACTTCACCATCTATGCCTCCCCAGCCGGTGATTCTCTTGGTACAACCGAAATCGGACAACCACACGTTACGCCCGGAGATTGCAACAACTACCTCACGGCCACTTTTACCATCCCTGCAGCCCAGTTCAATAGTTGGGTTGCTTTGGGTTATATCCCCATCTTAGCCCTCTCCAACACCGACTTCGACCCCAACAACTCCCCACCGGGAATAGGCATCAACCCTTGCATTCCGGGCAACGTTTATCAAAACGGAGCACCCGATCTACACAGCACCATTCAAGCCACCTTTGAATACGAAACCTTTACGCCCACCTACTACACTGAGGGAGCAACCCTCATTCCACCCACACCACTAAATACGCTCTTACCTCCGGATGCAACGCTCAACCAAGGCATCACCACTGTACACTACATCGTGGAAGACTTAGCCGGTAATGCCGACACCTGCTCTTATCAAATAGAAGTCATCGACGACCAAGCTCCTCAAGCTGTTTGTGGAGGCTCCATCGTGTACATCAACCCCTCAGGCCTGGTTACCGATACCATCCCGCCTGCATCAATTGACTTGGGAAGTACCGATAACTGCAGCATTGAACAGATGTTTGCAGAGCCCAACCTCATCACTTGCGATATGATTGGCGACACCCTCACTGTCAATCTGATTGTCTTAGACGGAGCCAACAACAGCGACACTTGCCAGGCTCTGGTACGCGTTGAAGGCGAAGCTCCTCAGCCCGATTACTTCATCGGCGCTTGTGGTAGCGACACCCTCTACCTCTTTGCCAATGCTCCTTATGCTCCCGGAAACAACGTCTATCTCTACAACTGGACAGGCCCCAACGGCTTTTCTTCTTCAGAGGAAAATCCCATCATTTATGGTGTCACTGCAGCCAATGCCGGCACCTACACGCTCACCATAGAAGGGCTTACAGGCTGTGTTTCCGAAGGCGAAGTTCAGGTCTCCATAGACGATCTGCCCATCACGGCTGACATTTCCATAGATGCCAACATGCACTGCTTTGACCAAGACATCGTCTTGTCCACCACTCCTCCTCCGGGCAGTTCTTCCATAGAGTACATGTGGTTTAGCGGGCTTTCGCCAAATGGCACCCTGCTCGCTACCACTACCGTACCGTCTTATACCATCCCCGCACCCCATCTGGCTGGTGATAGCTGCTATTTTGTCATCGTGGTGCGCAACGGCTGCCCTTCTAACCCCTCAGCTTCCGTTTGCACGACCATAACAGGGCAACCCACCGCATCGGTAGCAGACACCCTCATCAACGTCTGTGAAGGAGGCTTAATCCAGCTCGGGACCTTCGTTTCCGGTCCTAACATCACTTACGCCTGGAGTGGCCCTAACGGCTTTAGCTCCAGCAGCCAATTCCCTACAGCCATTGAACCGGCAGCCTTCTTACATGCCGGCGTTTATTCCCTCACCGTCTTTGACAACGGCTGTGCCTCTGAACCGGCCACTACCACAGTCAATGTGCTGGATACCCCCGACCAACCGCTAATCAACAACAGCACCACCTCAAGTACACCTGCCTGCCTGGGAGATACCGTCGTACTCATGACCAACATTAGCGGTGTAACCTCCTACATCTGGACCAGTCCTCAGTTCCAAACCTTTGTTACGGATACCAATATGCTGGTACTGGAAAACGTCAACCTCAACCAGGCCGGAGCATGGACCGTACAAGCCCTTGATAACATCTGCCAATCCGACGTCTCCGAACCGACCTTCGTGTACATCGAAAACCTGCCCAACGTAGCCATCACCTCCAACAGCCCCGTTTGCGACAACGAAACCCTACTGCTCTCCGTTGATGAAATCAACGGTGCCATTTACGAATGGACAGACCCTGCCGGAGGCTCCCATACCGGCTCCTCTCTCGCTCTTACACCCATAGCCGGCACTTACAGCGTTACTATCACTTCAGCTGCCGGCTGTACCAACAGCGACCAAACTCAGGTCGATGTCTTGCAAGCTCCTGCTATTACAGCCCTCAGCAGCGATGCACTCGAATGCCCCGAAGGCCCCACGGACATCCACCTCTACGCCACCCTCTTCCCGCCAAACCAAGACTACGACTTCCTCTGGAGTGGCCCGAATGGCTTTGTTTCCACAGACAGCATAGGCCTGATTCCGGCGGCCACCTCCGCACAAAATGGAGAATACAGCCTGGTTGTGAACGACCCCCAGGGTTGCCAATCCAATCCCGCTTCTGTCATCGTCAATATGGGTGAAATCCTCCCTGCTCCCGAACTCCCTCAGCTCAGCGAACCCGGGCCTTTCTGCGACGGTGATATGGTTGTGCTCAGCACCACCGACCCCTATAACGGCCAAAACGAAATCTATTTTTGGGTTACTCCGGTAGGCACTTTTACCACCAGTTCACCCAGCCTTACCCTCAGCGATATGGACACCACTTACACGGGCAATTACTACTTATACGTGCAAGTGGATGGCTGCTTCACCGACCCCTCACCCATCCTACCCATCCAGGTGTTCCCCATTCCGCAACCCTCCATCTTCAGCGATACCGAAGTCTGCGAGGGAGATGTCATCAACTTCAGTACCGACTGCATGGAAGGCGAGGACATCAGCTTCCAATGGACAGGACCTGCCCAGTTTAACGCTACCGTATGCAACCCCATCATAGCCCCAGCTATGACCGAAAACACCGGAACCTATGTGTTGGTCGTAACCCTAAACGGCTGCACCTCTGCTCCCGTATCCACCAATGTGGTCGTCAAACCCAAGCCTCAGCTACCCTTGGCTCTTAATAACGGTCCTATTTGCATAGACGACCCCAATGCCGAATTGGTACTGCAGGTGGAACCCTCCACGGCTACTGCCGGAGCCAGCTACCAATGGTACGATGCCAATCAACTACCCATAGGGCAACCCTCCTCTTCGCTGCTTTACAGCATTACAGACTTCAGCAATTACAGCGAAGGCTCCTATGACTTCTACGTAGCAGCCATCCTTGACGGCTGTGAATCGGCCTTGTCCATTCCCACAACCGTCAGCTTCAGCCAAATACCAGCTAACCAAGCCGATGCCGGCCCTGATTTCTTCACCTGCGAAGACGAGCCAGCCATCATGAATGCAACGCCTCCGACTACAGGCACCGGTTATTGGGAACTCGTCAGTGGTGACCCCAATATCGTAATCAGCAACCCCAACGACCCCAACACCACCATAACGGGTCTCATCCCGGGTCAAAGCTATACCTTCCGCTGGTCGCTATCCAACGGGGCCTGTGAAAATTATTCTTCCGACGAAGTAACCGTAACTGCAGACATCATGGAAGAGGCCAACGCAGGCCCCTCTATAGACACCTGTGCTGTCAATGCCCTGACTTTGGCTGCAGTACCCCCTGCTTTCGGTAGTGGCTATTGGCATCAACCTTCCAGCCAGCAGGACCTGGGCATCACTATTGCCAACCCGGATGATCCCAACACCACCGTATCCGGCTTTGTGCCCGGCAACGTCTATATTTTCTACTGGACCCTACCCGACAATGGCTGTGGAGAAAGTACAGACCAAATTACCGTAAGAATTGCCGACCAATACGCCATCGGTGGCATTGATTTCTTTGAATGTGGCAACGGCTGCGTTCAACTCGACGCCATGCCTCCTACCGTGGGCACCGGTTCTTGGCTTTCGCCAAACCCCAACATCACCTTTGACAATCCCTTTGATCCTCAAACCGTAGCCTGCAACTTGGAAACCGGAGACAACATCTTACTCTGGACCATCAACGGTGGCATCTGCGGCCCCGATGCCACAGATACCCTGCATATCGATTACAAATATGCCCCCGTAGCTCAAGACGACCAGCTCAACGTCAGCTTTGCCGGAAGAGCACTCATTGCTCCCCTAGACAACGATAGTTATCCTTCGGATTTCACCATTGCTATCCTCCAAGAACCGGCTCATGGCCAATTGATAGATAAGGGCAATGGCTTGTATGAATATCAGGCAGACATCAACTTCATTGGCAACGACCAGGTCATCTATGAGCTTTGCTCTGTAGATTGCGAATGCTCCCAAGCTGTCATGTATTTTTCCGTTGGTGGCGATGCGCAATGTATTGTCCCGACCATCATCACACCTAACGGCGATGGCATCAACGACCTGTTTGTCATTCCCTGCCTAGCCCAAGATGGAGTTTATCCCGATAACAGTGTATCCATCATCAACCAATGGGGCGATGAAGTCTTCTACGCCTCTCCCTATCACAACGACTGGGATGGCACCTACAATGGAGAAGATTTGCCGGCAGGCACCTATTTCTACGTAGTTAAATTCGGTGATGGCTCTCCTCCGGAAAGTGGCTTCCTCCTCATCCAACGTTAAAGACTCAAACCTGATTGATAAACAAACAGCTATCTGCTTCATCGGACTCCCAAAAACACATGACGCCATGAAACGCATCTTTCTATATAGCCTGCTCACGCTCTTTTCTCTCAATCTAAATGCCCAACAGGAGAGCCAATATACCCAGTTTATGTACAACAAACTGGCACTCAACCCCGGCTATGCAGGCAATCAAGAAGCTCCCAGCTTACAAGCCATCGTTCGCAGCCAATGGCTGGGTGTTGAAGGTGCTCCCAGCACACAAGTCCTCTCCTTCTCCCTACCCCTGGCTCATCAACGCATTGGCTTGGGTATGAATATTTCCAGACAGGCCATCAGCATATTTGAAAACATCACCCTTGACATGTCCTATGCCTATCGCTTTCCCTTAGGGAGAGGCTATCTGGGCCTGGGTATCCAAGGTTCCCTGCGCTCCCTCTCGGCAGATTTTACAGACCCCCGCCTTCACGCCACTCAACCCATAAACCTGGACCCCAGCATTCCCGCTAACCAACAACAAAAATACCTCTTCAACCTCGGCTCCGGCTTTTATTACGAAGGTGAACACTTCTACCTGGGATTTTCCATTCCCCGTATTCTCGAAAACAACATAGATTTTAACACACCTAATGATTTGCAACTTTCCAAAGAAATTCCCCATGCTTTTCTCATGGGAGGAGCGTCCTTTGTACTCAACGATCAAATGAGCTTACAACCCCAAATCCTCCTCAAATACGTAAACAATGCCCCGCTGGATGCAGACATCAACCTCAGCCTCAACATCCTCAACAAATATCTGGCCGGCCTGACTTACCGCCTCGGCGGCTCTTCCGTAACGGGCTTTGGCGAATCTATAGATATCGTCCTCGCAGCACAACTTTCTCCAAAGGTACTCTTTAGCGTATCCTATGACCTCACCCTCTCAGATCTGAAAAACTTTAGCACCGGTAGCGTGGAGGCCATGCTGCGCTATAACTTCGGTCAAAACGAAGCACAGGAATACGTGAACCCCAGATTTTTCTAAATCCTGCCCCCATAGCTAAACGATAAATACACCCAAACCGAAAAGGCTTGGGAATATTTACGACTCATAAACGGGCAAAAGATAGGAAGCTTGGGAGGCTGACGCCTCCAAACCACTCCGCCATGAGTGTATACCCAAGGAAAAGGTGGGATCTCTCCTGCCTGCGGCCCGCAGACAGGCACAGCCTGTCCGCAAAGATATCCGACAAAAACGACAACAAACTAACCTGTAGAAATGTTTATATTTTTACATAAACACAATAAAACACCAAACAAAACCAAACAAAAAAACTAAAAAACAACAAGTCAGTCTATACCCAAACCGAAAGGGTTTAGGACATTTACGACTCGCAAACGAACAAAAGGATAGTGATTTGGGAGGCTAATGCCTCCCAAACCACTTCGCCATGAATACAACCCAAATACGCTTAAATCATTTTATCAAACACTTCAAACAGTTACGGGATGAAAACACATCAACGCGAAATTTTGATCTACTACAATGCCGATAAAGCATCCCACAAAAAAGTCATTGCCCTGGCGCGCAGCATGGGCATTCCGGTACGCACTTATACTTTCGAGCAGGCTCCTTCCACCACCACCAGTTGGCAACAAATCATCAGAACTTTAAAGCTCCATCCCAAAGAACTTCTCAATAAAGCAGACCCCTATTATCAGGAAAATATCCGAGGCTGCGATTTTAGCGAAGCCTGTTGGCTCAACATCATCCAAAAAAACCCGCACTTAATCAAAGCCCCTATTGCCCTACGCGGCAATCGAGCCGTTCTCTGCGAACAAGGCTCCGAAATTTTCTCTTTGGGGCAAGTGCCGGTCTAAAAAACCAAAATCCACAAATGAACGACATTCAGGAGCCTGTGGCTAAGCTCTTTTCAAGTATGCCCATCGACTCCATTCAAACCATTCCTTTCCATGAGGCAATTCGGTTTGAGCAGAAAAGCCTTACCTTTGTGCTTCACCTTCACAAAACCAAAAAGAAGCACCCCATGTCTTTTCAAATACAAGGAAAGCTATATCGAAAATTTGACACGGAACAAAAAACCGAGACTTTCAAAGCCAGAGAATTTGTCATCTTAGTAGAAGAGGGCATGTACCCTCAATACATCAAATTCCAGCTGACTCAAGAACGTTGCTCCCTCATTGACCCCTTTGAAATCGATGATCAAATCCTCGTCCATTTCGACTTGCGGGGACGCGAGTGGAACGACAAATTTTTCACCAACCTCAATGCCTGGCGAATTGAAAAACCGGAGCAGGGCGAAACTCCTCCTACGCAGGATGCAGACTTCCCTTCTTATGAGGATGCTCCACCAGAAACAGAAGACAGTCTGGACGACCTGCCCTTCTAAAAAAACAAACAGGAACCTAAAGCAAAATCCATGACACACTTAAAAGAAGGAGACCCCGCACCCCATTTTGAAGGTACAATCGAAACCGGAGAAACCGTATCCCTCGACAACTACCGAGGAAAAAAACTCATTTTGTTCTTCTACCCCAAAGATCTGACTCCGGGCTGTACGGCAGAAGCCTGTAGCCTGCGCGATCACTACCAAGAGCTTCGAGATGCCGGCTACGAGCTTTTGGGCGTAAGCCCCGACAGTGAAAAAAGCCATCAACGCTTCATTGAAAAGAAAAAGCTGCCTTTCCACCTTCTCGCAGACACTGACAAAAAAGTGGTTAAAGCCTATGGCGTGTGGGGGCCGAAAAAATTCATGGGGCGCAGCTACGAAGGCGTGCACCGCACGACTTTCATCATTGATGAAGAAGGGCGTATCCAAAAGATTTTCACGAAAGTGAAAACCAAAAACCACGCCGAGCAAATCTTGGAGGAAGAGAAGTAAAGCGCAGCTACCTCACATACCGAACTTCTGTCTTCAAAAAGCTACCCTCTGTTTCAATCTTCCGCCAGGCCGGCCTGTAGTGATCTACGGTGAAATCCGGCTTATCCAAATCTATTTGCAAAAAGGTAGAAGGAGTGATGAATACGCTTAAAGGTGGTTGGTGCAAACCCTTTTCCGCATGGTAGTGCCCGCAAAACACCTGTATAGACTGACGTTTCAACACAGGTAGCACCTCTTCCCCATTGCGCAAAGCGTGCTTACTGTCCATAAAACCCGACCGACTATACAAGAGTGGCGGGTGATGCATGAAAAGCAAGCGCAAATCGGCCTCTCTTTCAACAAGAACCCGCTCTAACCAACGAATTTGATTTGCCGAAAGGCTGTGTGAAGCAGTATCCAGATAAATCAATTGCAAGGCATCCTCCTCCCGATACTCCTCATAATACAAGTACCCCTCCTGCAAAACCTGAGGAATGCCCAATACCCCTGCCATCAGAGGAACGTCGTCGTGGTTACCACCGATAACGCGAAAGGGAAACGGAAGGGCTTGAAAATGCCCTGCCAGCCAGGTATAAACTTCAACGTCTCCCTGGCTAAAGCAAAGATCTCCCGTAATCACCAGCAAATCGGGCTGCCAGATTTTAATTTCTTCCAGGCAGCGCAAGAAATTAGCGCGACCATCCACGCCATAAGTATCTTCCCCTTCACGCCCTATGTGTAAATCGGTGAGTTGGGCAATTTTCACAACTACTTGCTCTTGCGAATTTCAGCCAAAAAGCGTTCCAACTCTTCCATGCTAAAGTAAAGCACCTCCCGGGCTTTGCTGCCTTCACTGGGTCCTACAATGCCCAGCGCCTCAAGCTGATCCATGATGCGCCCCGCTCTATTGTACCCCAGCTTGAGGCGGCGCTGGATCATAGAGGTGGAACCATGCTGGTTTTGCACGACTAAACGGGCAGCATCTTCAAACAGCGTATCCAAATCGGAAAGTTTAAAGCCCGAGTTGCCCTGAGCCTCGTCTTCACCTTTAAACTCCGGCAGATAATATGGTTCGACAAATCCCGGTTGCGCGTGTATGAATTGAATGACCCGCTCTACCTCCGGCGTATCTACAAAAGCCGACTGCAGACGAGTGATTTTGCCATCCACCGACATGAGCATATCACCACGGCCGATGAGCTGCTCGGCACCTCCGGTATCCAAGATGGTCCGTGAATCCACCTTAGAGGCTACCTTATAAGCTACACGGGCGGGGAAATTGGCCTTAATGACACCCGTAATGATATTCACTGAAGGTCGCTGCGTAGCAATGATGAGATGAATACCCACAGCTCGGGACAATTGCGCCAGACGCCCTATGGGCTGTTCGATTTCCTTACCGGCCGTCATGATCAAATCGGCAAATTCATCGATGACCAAAACGATAAAAGGCAAATAGCGATGCCCCTTATCGGGATTCAAACGGCGAGCGATAAACTTGGTGTTGTACTCCTGAATGTTGCGCGCATGTGCTTTCTTGAGCAGGTCATAACGCATATCCATTTCAATACAAAGGCTGTTGAGCGTATAAACGACCTTATTCGTCTCGGTAGTAATCGGCTCTTCCTGATCCGGCAGAAAACCGAGAAAATGGCCCTCCAGCTTGGCATAGGGAAACAGCTCTACCTTCTTCGGATCTATCAACACCAGTTTCAACTGAGAGGGGTGCATCTTATAGAGCAGAGAAATGAGAATGGCATTGATGCCCACCGACTTTCCTTGCCCTGTAGCACCGGCTATCAGCAAATGCGGCATTTTCGCCAGATCAGCCACAAAAATTTCATTGGAGATGGTCTTTCCCAGAGCAATGGGCAAAGCCATGCGCGCCTCTTGAAATTTGGGAGAAACGACGATCTCCTTCAGCGAGACAATCTGCTTTTTCTTATTGGGAACCTCAATACCAATGGTTCCACGCCCGGGGATAGGAGCGATAATGCGTATGCCCAAAGCAGCTAAATTGAGTGCAATATCGTCTTCCAGGTTTTTGATGCGCGAAATGCGCACACCTGGTGCGGGCACAATTTCGTAGAGTGTTACCGTCGGCCCTACGGTAGCCCGGATTTTAGTGATTTCAATTTTGTAATTGAGCAGAGTCTCAATGATTTGATCCTTGTGAGCCTCCAATTCCTTGCGATCAATTTCTATTTTGTGATCGGAATAATCATTGAGCAATTCCAAAGGAGGAAATTGATAGCTCGCCAAATCCAAAGTGGGATCATATGGCGGCAACTCTTCTTCCTTCTTCAAGCCTGGAAAATCGTCTTCCTCTTGGAGAAAAGAAGGCTTATCTCCGTCTTCCTGAATTTCCAATTCAGCTTCGTCAGAATTGGCTTTGCCTTTCGGCAAATCATCCAAAGGCAATTCGAGTTGTTTTTCCGGTTCCTTGCCCTTCAGCACTTCAAGCTGCTTTCTACGCCGCTCCTCCTCCGCTTTTTTGCGCTTTTCTTCGGCTATATCTTCGGGATGCCGTTCACCGGGCCGGAGCGTTGCAGGTTTGGATTCATTTTTGCCCACTTCCTCTTTCTTTTGCTCCCGCCCTAAAGAATCTTGCAAAGGTTTTTTTCTCCTACCCAAAACCACAACATTCCACCATTCGCTCAGATCCTCTTTGAAGTTTGCCCAACTCGTCGTATTTGGATGTACAATCCAAAAAAACAACAGCAGCGGTATCAACAACAAAGCAATAAGCCCTCCGATAAGGCCCAAAGAGTTCCTCAACCACAGGGCAACATTGCTGCCCAAAGCCCCACCTACCGGAAAAGCCGAAGCCGGCAAAACAAGCTCCAACAAAACAGAAAAATAAACCACAGAGGACAAGCCCATTACCACTAAAGCCGATCGATATTTAATGGGCTTCTCCGTGAGCAAGTCCAATCCATAAAGCAACGACACTCCGGCAAAAAAGAAGGAGGGTAAACCAAAGCCCCAATAAAAGAACAGATGAGACAGCAGTGCACCCAGGCGGCCTAACCAATTGGCTACGCCGATGTTGCCCGAAAGCATTTGCCCCAAGGTGAAATTCATCACCTTATCTTGATCTTCCTGCCAAGTAAACAGGTAAGAAGTAAATGCAATGAGCAAATACAACCCAAATACCAACAACAGAATCCCCACTATTTTAGGAATGCGCGGGTCTTTCAGGCCTACCGGTAATTCAGTCTTTTTACTTTTTTGTTTCTTGGTCGCCATGCATTCAAATCATTGAGGCTGCCTCACGCTGCTAAGGCGTTCAGGGGGGAGAGCAGGCTCAAAGATAAAAAGAAATTGCGTATGCTTTCATCTTCTCTTGCTGAAGCGCTTGTACTTGCGTGGCTTGGGCGAACGGGAAAAAGCCTGCTTTTCTACAAAATCATGGTCTTCAACTACAGACAACCGGCGTTTAATCAACTTTTGAATATCCTTTAGATACGCCCGCTCTTCTTGATGGCAAAAAGAAAGCGCTACTCCTGCTGCACCCGCCCGCCCCGTACGACCAATGCGATGAACATAAGTCTCCGGCACATTGGGTAAATCATAGTTGATGACATACGACAAATTGGATACATCAATACCCCTGGCCGCGATGTCGGTTGCTACCAAGATGTTGGTTTTCCTCCTCTTAAAATTACCCAAAGCTTTTTGGCGGGCTGCCTGCGATTTGTTGCCATGGATAGCCTCTGCTTTCCATCCGGCCCGACGCAAAATCTTCACCAGCTTATCAGCCCCATATTTGGTTCTCGAAAAAACCAAAGTAGAATCCATGTCCTCCTTGGTCTCAAGCAAGCGCAACAACAACTTGGATTTATCCTGCTTTGCAACGAAATAGACCAACTGGCTGACCAACTCAATCGTCGTTTGTTCAGGCTTGATCGTTATGCGGCGGGGTTTAGTCAATATTGTGTCCGCCAGTTTTTCTATAGCCGGTGGCATAGTGGCTGAAAAAAACAAGGACTGGCGCTTCTTGGGCAAAGCCGCAATAATGCGACGAATGTCATGGATAAACCCCATGTCCAACATGTGGTCAGCCTCATCCAAAACAAAATATTCCACATCACGTAAAGAAATGAAGCCCTGGTTCATCAAATCCAGCAAGCGACCCGGAGTAGCTACCAAAATATCTACCCCACGCTGCAAAGCCCGAACTTGCGCAGCTTGCTTCACTCCGCCAAAAACAACGGTATTTCGCAAACCTGTAAATTGTCCGTAAGCCGTGAAACTATGAGCAATTTGCAAAGCCAATTCACGAGTAGGGGTAACGACTAAAGCCCTGATCTTACGAGCCTCATAAGAGCTCAAATAAAGCTTCTGCAAAATGGGAACAGCAAAAGAAGCAGTCTTCCCGGTACCGGTTTGTGCACAACCCAATAAATCACTACCCTCCAAAAGTAAGGGAATAGATCTCCCCTGGATGGGTGTCGGATGTACATATTCCTTCTTGCGAAGGGCTTTCAGAATGGGGGCGATGACGCCCAATTGTTCAAAAGTCATAAAGTCAAATTCTACCTGCCTTAAAAGGCAGGAACATGTAGAAATGCCATCCATAACATCTCTGTCAAATGGTTTACAAGTCTAAGCTAAGCTTTGCCAGGCAACAGACTTACGCAATAAACACTAGCCTGAAAGTTGTTGCAAAACTTTCACCCAAACAAAATAAGCGGTTGAAGGAAAAGCTTACGGCTTTTCCTTCAACCGCCTGACACGATCCAAAAAGCAGTAAAATGCTCACGACACAAAGAAAAAAATGCCGCTTCAACAAGCTTAACGACCGCAAAGGTACAAAAAAAATGAGAAAGAGCAAAGCAAAACCCTTTAGAGAACTAACTCTACTCCCAAACCCACTGCAAAACCACAACCGGAGAACGGCCAACAATTCCAAACCTTCAAACGAAAAACAAAAGAATTTAATCTCACAAAAATGTCTCACTTCAAACATAAACGTTTATTCTACGGATAAACCATTGAATAAGCCCGTACCTTTATAGCGCAAATCATGCGGCTGGCTGGAAAAGTTTTGTCGGAAACATTTTGACAAAACTGAAAAATCACAAGCTCTATGCCTGAAAAGATTCTAAAAAAATACTTCGGATATGACCACTTCCGACCACTGCAAAGAGAAATCATCGAAGCCGTTGAACAAGGTAAAGATACGCTGGTTATCATGCCTACCGGTAGCGGCAAATCACTTTGCTATCAAATTCCTGCCATTCATTTGCCTGGAACGGCTATCGTCATTTCACCGCTCATCTCTTTGATGAAAGACCAGGTAGATGCCCTACGGTTGGCGGGCGTAAAAGCCGCTTACCTCAACAGCACACTCAATCAAGAAGAGCAACAAAACATACAAAAAAAGTTTTGCGGAGGCAAGCTGGATTTACTCTACATCTCTCCTGAAAAAATCAGTACCCCCGGAACACTCCAATTCCTTCGGAAAACCCGAATCAATCTCTTCGCCATTGATGAAGCTCATTGCATTTCCAGTTGGGGGCACGACTTCCGTCCGGATTACAAAGCCTTAAAAGCTATCAAACAACATTTCCCAAACACACCGGTATTAGCACTCACAGCAACCGCCGACAAATTGACGCGCCTCGATATCATAAACCTCTTACAACTAAAAAAACCGGCCCGGTTCATCGCTTCCTTCGATAGACCCAACATCAGTCTGGAAGTCCGCCCCGGACAAAAACGCCTACAGCAAATCCTCTCTTTTATTCGCAATCAACCACCCGATGAATCGGGTATCATCTATTGCCTGAGCAAAAAAAGCACTGAAAATCTGGCTCAAAAATTACGCGACAATGGCCTTCCGGCAGCCCACTATCACGCAGGTATGAGCAGTACGGAGCGCAGCCGCATCCAAGAGGCTTTCTTAAAAGACGAAACACCCATCATCTGTGCAACCGTAGCTTTCGGTATGGGTATAGATAAATCCAACGTCCGATGGGTTATCCACTACAATATGCCCAAAAACATCGAAAGCTACTATCAGGAAATTGGCCGGTCAGGACGCGATGGCCTTCCGGCCAAAGCCCTGCTCTTTTACAGCTACGCCGATGTCATGACCTGGCAACAAATTATCATCCAAAACGAAAACACCGAATACGCCAAAGTCCAACAAGCCAAACTGGAACGCATCAAACAATATGCTGAAGCCGTATCCTGCCGACGCCGCATCTTACTTACTTACTTCCACGAAGACCGCAGGCAAAATTGCAACCACTGCGACATCTGCAACAATCCACCCCAACAAATAAACGGCACTATTATTGCCCAAAAAGCACTCTCCGCTATCTATCGCCTAAAAGAAAATGTGGGGCTGAATATGCTCATCAACATTCTGCGTGGCTCGCAATCCAAAGAAATATTCCGACAAGGATACCACAATATAAAAACTTATGGGCAAGGCAGGGAGTATTCCTTTGCCCAATGGCGCAGCTACCTGCTCCAGTTGCTCAACTTGGGTTACCTGGAAATGGCTCCCGACAACAACATGAACCTCAAACTAACCGCTGCCAGCCATCGGGTACTCTTTGAAAACGAACAAGTGGAGTTGGTCGAAATAAAAACGATTAACAAACGTTTGCAAAAAAAGAAAACCAAAACTGCTAACAAAAACCAAGACCTCCGCAATGCTCTATTCAAAAAACTTCGTCAGCTGCGTTTGCAACTTGCCGAAGAAAAAAAACTCCCCCCTCACATCATCTTCTCCGATGTCTCACTCAAAGAAATGGCTTCCAAAATACCACTTACCAAAGAACAAATGACAGACATAACCGGCCTAAGTGAAAAAAAATTAGACGATTACGGCCCCCGTTTCCTCAAGCTCATACGTCAATTTACAACCCAACACGAAGAATTAAAACTCAAAGGGGCTTCCTCTATCCGTACCGCAGAACTCTTCCGACAAGGCTTAACGCTTGAACAAATTGCAGAAAAACGACAACTCCATCCCTCCACTATCTTAAATCATCTGGCTCAAAGACTGGAGGCAGGAGAGGATCTGGATGTCTCCGCTCTCATTACTATAGAAGAAATTCAGCAGATCACCAAAGTGCGAAATCTGCTTCAAAGCCAAGACAACGACAAACTAAAACCCATCTTTGAGCAGCTCGAAGAAAAAATTCCTTATTCCAAAATTCGCCTCGCCCTTGCTCTCGAGAAACGAGGCCAACCAGTGTAATCTCTACGCAACACCTAAGTCAACCCCAAGTGGCTTAAAATATCCAAACGCTACAAAGAGCCAAAATACGGGGGAAGCAGGTCAAAACCACGCCACTCCCGAATATACTCTTGGCAAAATAGTTTGGGAAGCTGACGCCTCCCAAACTCTCTATCTTTCACCCATTTGCGAGTCGTAAATGGCTAAAACCCTTTCGGTTTCGGTATGCAAAAGGGGGTTGGACAAAGGTAACGTCCAACCCCCTTCATATTCAGGAGTGATCTGTTGTACTCACTTAAATCTCACGGTAACCGTCTCTCCTATCCAGCACTTGATTTTAGCCTTTTGGCCGGCTTGGACACCTCGCATAAAAGCTTCGTTCTGATCCGGCTTGTGGCTGCTGTACCGAGCAATTTTCTTACCGGCTTCTTCCGCTACCTCAGGATCAATAGATTTGGCGTAAGCGTACTTATCAATAGCCGCCAAAATAACCAAACCTCTTTCGTAAGCATCACTACCACAGGAATTGGCCGACATGGCGTAAAGGTCTCCAATGAGCATGTACGGAGCACCCCAATTGGACTTCAACTTAGCTGCTTTGTAAGCCAAATCACGAGCTTTGCTAAAGTGCTTCAGCTTACGCCCCTCTATGGATGCTTTCGCAAAATAATACAGGGCAAATTGCCCGTCATCACCACCTTCGGCTTTTGCTTTTTCAATGGCTTCATCGTATTTGGCCAAAGCCTCTTTGTACTTGGCCATAGCTTCTCCACCTTGACCTTGTTCCTCCAATTCTTTGCCCTGCTCATACAAATATTTGGCATGGGCTCCCGGATTTTTTGCATGAAACTCAGCCAAACGCTTGGCATTCACTTCCGCTACCACCTTTTCGTACTGCGCTTTAATTTCCGCAACCAAAGGATCCGAATCATCGCAGCCTTGTTTCACCAAACGGTTGTAAAACTGCTTCAACATCTCATAGTCCTCCGGATTGGCGCGAAACTGCGGCTCAAACTTTTTCTTGTAATAAGCACAATCAAAAATTTCCGGTTCCACAGGAGCTATGACCGCCTCCATGGCCTCCTTGGCCTGCTGAAAGTACGAACCGTATTGCTGATTGTTGGCGATGTTGTAATCGGCGATTTCGTTGAGCTTGAGAATAATTTGCCGAGCGCGCTCTGCATCCATACGACCGTTTTGGTATTCATAAACCAAAATGCGCGCATAGGGGTCAAAAATGATGTACTCACTGTTGTTTCCTCCTTTCTCCACGGCAGCATCCAAAGTCTTCAAAACTTGGGCATAGGGCGTGCGCAAATGATAGAACATATCATAAGCTTTGCGCCCCAACAAAAGCGCTTCATCTCCATAACAAGCTATCTGCTCATCATAGAGCTTTAAAATTTGCTCCGCCAATTCTTTTTTGCGAGCCTCGTCGGTTTCTTTTTTGAAAAATTCGAGCAAAATTTGGCGACCGTCTTTGTAGTGGGAAGCCCGCTTGCCATCAGCGGCAGGAGCTAATTCGTAAGCTGTCTTCCAATACGTATAAGCTTGCTCATAATCCTTGGCCTTCAAAAAGTCGCGATAAAGTACGTGAGCGTTTTCAGCCTCTTCCTGAAAATCTTTCCCAACCCAGGTTCGACAATTTTCATTCTCGGCAGGAGCGGTCTGGGCCAGCAGAACAGCATTTGCCGAAAGGCCTAAAAAGAAAAACAACAAAGTGCTCAACGCACTTACATACTTGGGTGGTGTAGTCATAATTATTCAAATTTGCGTTTGTAAAACCAAGTGTTGTCGTTTAAGGTGAAACCTACAGACAACCTAAAGCGTGTCTCTTGTAGGGCTTCGGGATTTCCAAAACGACTGGCACCCAAAGCCAGGTGAATGAAGGAAGTTTGCTGCCTCGCTAATATAATCGGGAAAGCAGCCCCCATTGTTATACCCGTCTCTGTTAAGGTTGTGCTAATGCTGCGCGGATCCTTGCGATGAAAGAAGCCCACCCTATACCGAATGCGCTTTAAGTAATTGTTGTACGAAGCATAATCGGGCACGTACTCCGCTCCTACCGAAAAGCGATAAGCATCGACCAAAGCTTCCTGCTTAGGCGGGTTTACATACTGGCTCCACATTTCCATGCTGTAATCCGCCCCTATCCGCCACTTGTTCTTTTCTATGTACATCAAGCCCACCGACCAATAAGCTGGCAATCGACCCTCTTCCTTAAGCCCCTGCTCGTACAAAATCGTATCCGCTACATTGGGATTGACGGGATTCACCGTGCGATACACCTTGGTGCTCCGGGTACCGAAAGGAGAGGAAGGCTTAGCCGTTAAGCCTGCAACCAGCATGCGGTCAGTGCTTTTTTCGCCCTCTTCATTCCGAAAGCGGTGGCGATACATCAAGCCCACATCGCCATACCAGCCGGTGATGGTCAGCTCATCGGAAAAATCATTCGAATAAGCCAAACCAATGCCTTGAAAAATCACGCTGCGGGTGTATTCCAACTGCCCGAACAAATAACCGAGTCTGGCACCCAGAGAAAAATCTTTATAGCGCAAGGCACCGCTCCAATACAGCAAATTCGTGCTGCCGGCCCCGACAAAATAATTCAAGGTGGTATCCTGCTCCGATTCCCGAATGGAAAGCACATTGTAATCCATTTTGGTGTAGGGCTGCAAGCCCAGCCCCATGCCACCGTGCCAATCGTATTGCCTGCGCTCACGAGCTTCATTCAGCGGATTGCGCAAGGGAAAACCCAAGGCTAATTGAGAGATGTTCCCTGTCCAAGCTTTATCTACACCCGCCTCCGTCGCACTTTTAATCCGGGCATATTTGCCATAAAGCCCCGATTCAAAGGCCGTAGCCCGCAAAAAAGCATACGAAGCGGGGTTTTTTTGGTTGAGATAAAGCGGGTGATAATAAGCCGTTGCCAGCCCGCCCATGGCCTGCTGGTGAATCAGAAAACCCTCATCCAGCTCTCCCAGACCCAAGCGCGAATAAGGTGAGTTGTCTTGGGGCTGCTGCGCGCGAAGAGACGGCCAAGCCACCGACAGCAAAAGCAAAAAGAGGGAACCCCTCAAGCAATCCGCCCACCGGCACCCTCTTCCAAAGCCTTGCTCTGCGCTCTTCGAGCAAAAAGTCCACTTATACATGGTATCTGAGTATTTCGTTCAGCCCCCGCAATACCAAATGAGGGAGCACAAATATCTTTCTTTTCATCTTATCTGCCAAAAAAGCGGCATCACCACCGGTAAAAGCCACTTTCAAAGGTCCGTAAACGGCCTCTGCCTCTTCAATAAAAGCGTCAATTTCCAATACGGCACCCTGCAAAGCTCCGAGAAAAAGAGCTTCTTTCGTGCTTTTCCCCAGTTTGAAGGTACCCAAGTCCTCCCTGCCAATATCCGTTTGCGAAAGCGAAGGTAAACCGTCTGTAAAATGGTGCATGGCCTTTAAACGCATATTTAAACCCGGAGAAATGACCCCACCCTCAAAACCTCCGTCCAACAGCAAATCCAGCGTTATACACGAACCGGCATCCACCACCAAGCAATTCTCTCCTCCAAAAACAGACCAGGCCCCGACTACTGCAGCCAGGCGATCCGACCCCAGAGTTTGGGGCGTGCGATAGCGGTTTTCTATAGGCAAAGGGGTGCCCTTTTCCAAAGCCAGGAGGGAAAGGCCTTTCGGCAAATCAAACCATTCCGGCACAAAGCCTTGACGCACGTTGGAATAGATGATGGCACGAGGCGAAAGGTTGTATGCTCGCTCCACAAGCTCTTCAGGCGAAAGCCCTTGCCAGTCACCGTGTGCTTTCAAATCCTCTCCCTCAAACAAGCCGTACTTGATGCGGCTGTTGCCAATATCCAAAGCTAAATACATGCTTTTGTTGCCTTTCGGCAAATTTTTAATGCTTAAAATGCCGTACTCCCGTAAAGACCATAACCAGGCCATGGCGATTGCAAAAATCAATGCTATCCTGGTCTCGAATAGAGCCTCCCGGTTGAATAAGCCCTGCTACGCCTGCCTGGTAGGCAGCCTCCACCGAATCGGCAAACGGGAAAAAGGCATCTGAGGCCAAAACCGATTCTGCAGGGTCAAAACCCAGCCGACGAGCTTTCTCGAGGGCTTGATTCAAGGCATCAATACGACTGGTTTGACCACAACCCATGCCTATCAGCTGGCGGCCTTTGGTCAAAGCTATGGCATTCGACTTGAGATGCTTGACAATCCGATTGGCAAAAAGCATTTCCTCCAGCAAAGCAGCTTCGGCCTGTCTTTCCGTAACCACCCGCAAATCTTCAAGGGATTCTCCCTTTAAGTCGGTATCCTGCTCAATGACCCCACCGAGTAAGGATTTGAATTGCCGGGACGAAGCAGCTTCATACTGCCACTGCAAAACGATGCGCTTCTTCTTTTTGAGCAGGATTTCTTTGGCCTTTTCGGCAAATGCCGGGGCGATAAGCACTTCGTAAAAAAGCTCGTTAATAGCCTCTGCCGTCTCTTCGTCTATGGTGCAATTCGCCACCACAATGCCGCCAAAAGCGGAAACAGGGTCTCCCGCCAGTGCCGCCTTCCAGGCTTCCAAAGGCGTTTCCCGCTGAGCTACACCACAGGGATTGGTGTGTTTGAGAACGGCAAATACGGGCTTTTCGCCCCAAAACTCCCGAATAAGCCCCAAGGCAGCATCCACATCCACCAGATTGTTGTACGACAAATCCTTGCCACCCCATTGCTTAAAACTTCTTTCTAAGGGGCCGTAAAAACAAGCTTTTTGGTGTGGGTTTTCCCCATAACGCAGGCTGCGGGCAGGTCGGGCATCCGCTTTAAAAGCCGTAGGCCTCTCAGCTTCTTCAAAATAAGAAAAAATAGCCGCATCGTAATGCGAAGACACCTCAAAAGCGCGTCGGGCCAACATGCGTCGCTCCTCTTCCTCACTGTAAGCCGCCTCGCGCTGCAAAAGCCCAAGCAGATAAGCATACTCCTCTCGGGAAGGCACAATGAGCACATCTCGAAAATTTTTGGCTGCAGCCCGAATCAAAGCTATGCCGCCAATGTCGATTTTCTCTATGATTTCGTCTTCACTACCACCGGCAGCCACCGTTTCCTCAAAAGGGTATAAATCTACAATGACCAGGTCTATTTCGGGAATGTCGTAAGTCTCAAGTTGCTTCAGGTGGTCGTCTTCGCGACGAGCCAGAATGCCGCCGAAAATCTTCGGATGTAAAGTCTTAACCCGCCCGTCGAGAATGGAGGGATAGGCTGTCAAATTCTCTACCGCTGTTACCGGCAAGCCAAGCGATTCGAGATATTTCCGCGTGCCACCGGTAGAAATGAGCTCCACCCCAAGCTCGTGCAAACGACGCACTATTGGCTCTAAACCCTCCTTGTAGTAAACGGAAATCAGCGCTCTTCGAATAGGTTTGCGTTTCATGCCGCAAAGGTAGGGAAAGAAAGATGCAATACACAGCACGCCCTACTCCATACAAAGCACTTTTTTTGAAACACCCCCCCCTTCTTCGTCAAAAAGACAGAGTAAAAATGCAGAAGGCATAAGTGGGAGTGAGACCCGGCCGTCAAAAAAACCTTCAGAACACTCCAGCTCCTCCGCATACAACAAGCTGCCGTCAAATCCATACAGACAAAGTCTGAAACGCCGACTTTGCTCCGTCCTCAAGCGAAAAAAAATTTCTCCCCCACGGCAAGCAACAGATTCCAACCCCCAAGGCTTCCCTTGAGGATACTCTTTGACTCCTACGGGCATTTGGCGAAAGCCCAACTCAATTTGAGTAAGGGAATAAGCCGGCAAAGTCCAACCCACGACATCTCCCGTTAGGGCTAAACTGCTCTCTACAAAATCGAGTTGCGAGCCATCCGGATTTCCGGTAAGCACAGCATAAGATGAGGAATCTGCCATTAAGCCTTCCGGCAAATGGATTTCCACCTCATGTTCTTCGGTGTCGTCCAAATTGAGCAACAAGAGCCTCCAAACGGAATCGACCGCACTGTAACCCGCCCAAAGCTGAATGGCATCGGCTTCAAAAGTGGTAGAATCCGGCGCATAGAGCAAGGCTTGTGGCATGGACTGTACATCGTCGAGCAAGACCAAACCTTCAGCAACAGTCTGCATCAACATCAAAGCGGCATAGCCCTCATTGCCTATGGAGAAAGAATCGCCGTTCACGTGAAAGAGGTGGAGAAAGTTATCACCCGAAGCCAATAAGGCAAAGTGGTTGAGCGCCCTGATATCCAGCTCTCCACGAGCAGCACTCTCCAGCATCTTCCCCCAGAAAGAAGCCGTATAGAGGGCACCGCCTATACCTCTAAAAGGATGGGGCGTGGGGCAAGCATCGCAAAGCGCTATGTTCCATTCGCTGATGGCCAAACCCGGCACCTGGGGCAACGACCAGTCTTCAGCCCTCTGCTGCCACAATAGCTGCTGTTCAAGCATTTGCATGCGCTTGATTTCGGCAGCATAAACCATTTCCGCATACAAACCCAGGTTAGCAGTGGGTGTCGTAAAATTCGACGCATAAGGATGCTCTATCAGAAAATCCGGTGTGTGCTGGCGGAAATCATCCTGAAAAGAGCTTTGCTCCGCTAATGCTGTAGCTATGCGGGTGCAATACCCCGCTTCAATCGTGGAATCGGCCTGTTTCATGGCATCCAGAAAAGCAAAAGCCCCATCGTGACCCACAGTCCAATACTCAATCAAGACGACGGCCCCTGCCGGAATCCCTCCATCGGGATAGATGTAAACTTCGCTCTGGTCCCAATGGTACTTAGCTGAAGAGAGTTTATACGAAGGCGTTGTCAAGGCTTCGTACAATTCCTCCTGAGAAGCCGAAGCTGCCCAGGTAGAGTCGTAAAAAGGCACCACCCACACATCCACCGAAGCAAAAGTGGTGTCCAGTTGAGGGAATTCCACTGCGTGAACCAAGCTGTCCGTAGCACTTTCCACATTCTGCAAGTCTCCTAAAATGGCCGTGCGTTTATTCAAACCTCCAACCAGAGGCACCCAGCCTGCACGATGAAAAGAACCACCGTAAAAGTAAAGGCTGTCTATTTGGCGCTTTGTATAAGAAACCGAGCTGTCGCGAAAGAAAATTTGAGCTTGATAACCTATCCAAGACCAGGCAAACCCCCAGGCTGTGGTTACCTCGTTGCCAATCTCCCAGACGCGTATATCCAAAGGAGACGGATGCCCCAAAAGCAAAGCCCGCTGTTGAACCCAAAACGAATCGGTACTGTTGCAAAAAGCAACCAACTGAGCCGCATAATCGGCATCCGCATTCCCAAAGGGAACTACAGCCTGTAAGCGCGCTCCAAAGGCATCGGCAAAAAAAGCCACCTCTTTTAAATTGAAGTGAGTCTCGTCATTCAAACCCTCGCCCCAGTCGTAATTGTTGGCCTGATTCCCATGAGGCCAGCGAATGTATCCCGGCTGCAAAACGGGCAGCTGGGATAAAAAATCCTCGTTCTCGAGCCAACTCAAAACAGCTCCGGCCCCCAAATTGTGACCTCGCCAGGCCTGAGGAACGGCTACGAGCTCGGGTTCTGCTGGTAAATAAATCTGCAACTGCCCCAAAAAAACCTTTGGAAAGAACAAAAGAGGAAAAAGACCAATATTCTTCATCTCTCAAGTATTTTGTGAAATACCAAAAATAAGCTCCGGCAACTTGCTCACACTTTACCTCTCTTAACATGCTTAGACAGTATCTCCAACCAAAGCGTTTAACGCATCTTCCGCACCTCATTTCTCCTTTAGCCGCTACTGCGCCAATGAGGTTGCCCTTATTCGTGCACTCGTAGCTCCTCTCAAGCTATGACAGCCTCCCAAACCTGCTTTTACTTGAGCATGCTTGTGCCGCCATCTCACAAGTTCACTTTAGGCAGGAGCTTAACGGAACATCCGTTTTTTCCTATATTTGCTTTTCTACACAGGATTTTTAACCAAACCCTTTTAGCATCATGAAAAACATGTACAAATTTCTTTCCCTCATTTTGATTTTTGTCTTTGGGGCCGTGACCTCACCTGCACAACCCACTTGCGACAATCCCGAAGTACTCATTCAAGACGATTTTGAATCCTACAATTTAGGTGCTTTAGGCCCTCAAGCCGATCACTGGACAACCTGGTCGGGCGACGAAGGTGGTGATGAAGACGGCTTAGTCGTCAACAACAATGCTGCTTCTGGAAACCAAAGCATTTTCTTCCAGGGAGCCAGCGGTGGCGGTCCGCAAGACGTCGTCCTTAACTTGGGCGATCACGATTCCGGCATGTACCTGCTCAACTGGAACATGCTCATCCCCGAAGGAGCCAAAGCCTATTTCAACCTCCAACGCAGCACGATCCCGGGAGAAGAGTATGCCGTGGAAGTGCTCTTTGACGGAGCCTTAAACCTGGGAGCCATTTTTCTCAACAACGACCAATTCCTCTTCCCCTTTGTGGCCGACGAGTGGTTTGAAGTTCGCTTCACCATCGATACCGACAACGACAGAGTCATTCTCTTTATCGCAGGCAACTTCGTTTACAGCTGGCCCTTAAGCGACACCTCTACCGACCCCGGCACCCTCGGCTCTGCCTTCGGCGCTGTAGATTTTTATCCCGCAGATGATACGCATTTTTTCTGGGTAGATGACATCTACTTCGCCCAAATCCCAGCGGCTGAACCCGGCAAATACTGCTACATGGCAGAAACCATCACCGAAGGTACACACACCATCGACAGCATAGATTGCTTCGGAGCAGGTTTCACCGTACGCTCCGGCGGGCAAGGCCTGGCCGGCCGCTGGTTTGAATGGACCGCCCCCAACGATGGTATCATGACCCTCACATCCTGTGGCAATGGTAGCGACTCCCGCGTCTGGATTTTCAGCGGAGACTGCTCTACCCTCCAAATCGAAGGCGTCAATGACGACCGCTGTGGCCTCAACATGGCCGGCAGCCAGGAATGGGCTTCCTATCGCGAAGTGATGGTCACTGCCGGAGAAACTTACCTGATTTGCTGGGATGATGTCTGGGAAGGCGATGTGCCCTTCTCCTTTGACCTGAGCTTTACCACAGACGCCCCCGCCGATGGAGACTTCTGCCAAACAGCCATCGCCGTCAATGCCGGTGACACCATCACCATAGACCAAATCAACGGCGATGCTGCCGTAGCCGGCCCCAACATCGGTCACTTTGGATCTTCAACAACGCCCTACTCCCAATCCGAATGGTACTCCTTCACCCCGGACGCCAACGGCCTGATGAGCATCTCTTCCTGTGGTATGACCACAGAAGATACCCGCCTCTGGGTCTATACCGGTACCTGTGGCCTCACCTCCCTGGAACTCATTGCCAACGATGACGACGGTTGCGATCTACAAAGTATCGCCGATAGCCTGCAAGTATCTGCCGGCACTACCTACTACATCGAGTGGGATAGCGAAGATACCGATGCACCCGGCTTCAACTGGACGCTCCAATTTGAACCGGAAGTCGGCACCCAGGAAACTGCTACATTGCCCGGCTCTTTCCGGCTTTCGCCAAATCCGGCAACAAACTCGACCGTACTCACCTACGAGCTCAACACTCCTTCCGAATTGCAAGTGCGCTTGTTCAACTACACGGGCAAAGAAGTACTCAACTACAACAGCCTGAACAACACCCAAAAAGGTGAAATCACCTTGAACCTCTCTGAACTTCCCCAAGGTTTCTACCTGGTTCAAATCAGCAATGGCCAGCAAAGCATCAGCAAAAAACTGGCCATTACACGCTAAAACGACAACATCTCGCACTACAATGGCGCCATGGTGCTGAAAGCACCATGGCGCCATCTTGTATCACGACCCCACACGAGCGGTACAGATGCAAGATATTGCATCTGTACCGCTCGTGTGCCTTATACCTTAGACGCAAGGCATTGCGTCTCTACCGCAGCAACACCACCTGGCCGGATATCTCCTCCTCCTGCAGGGCCAGGGTGTTGAAATACCGAAAGCGATACACATACAAGCCACCGGCGGCATCGCCCCCGTCCCAGGCAAAGGGCGGGCTTTGAGACGAAAACAGCAGTCCGCCCCAGCGGTCGTAAACTTGCAGCTCTATTCCCTCATAGTCCTTGCCTTGCGGCAAAAACAAATCGTTCAGGCCGTCCCCATTCGGGGAGAAGGCCGTGGGAAAG
>Ga0256839_1001376_pt1 | contig 29515 bp, 26 predicted proteins | sample 354166metaG_FD_185968 | JGI IMG/M metagenome (GOLD analysis project Ga0256839, IMG submission 185968) | Hydrothermal vent microbial communities from Mid Atlantic Ridge, Atlantic Ocean - 354-166 | ecosystem: Environmental > Aquatic > Marine > Hydrothermal vents | place: Atlantic Ocean: Mid... | reverse complement strand
CATCAATTCCGCTGAAGTGAAGGAACTCCCGGATAAGACGGAAAGATACTTCAGGGGAAAGGGCACGGGCGCCGTGCCCCCGGTCGTGCCCCTGTGCGGAAAGATAGAGATGGAAATCGCCCAGCTTCCGCCTGACGAGGCAGGGGAGTTCCTTGATGACCTCGGCATTGAAGAACCCGCCATGCACAGGCTCTGCCGTGTTTCCTGCGAGGTCCTCGGTCTCATATCGTTCTTTACCGTGGGCAGGGACGAGGTAAAGGCATGGACGGTCGGAAAGGGCACGGGCGCGCACAGGGCTGCGGGCAGGATTCATTCGGATATTGAAAGGGGATTCATCCGGGCCGAGGTGGTGAGTTATGATGACTTCATATCATCCGGAGGAGACATGGTGAGGGCGCGTGAAAGAGGGCTCGTGCGGCTTGAGGGCAAGACATATGAGATCAGGGACGGTGATATCATAAATTTCAAATTCAATGTATAGTACCCCTGTCAAGCCGGATGTTAACCTTAACCTTAATGTTGCACAAGCCGGCAGGGGAGTTCGCAGGCGATGTTTTTATGCCGCTGTAAGGTTTATGTTGCATAAGCGGTGTTTTTATACAACCGCAAGGTATGCCGGAAGCATAATGGAAGAAGAGGACCCGGATAAGTGATTCATCGTGTAACTCCCCCGGCCGGTCTGCCGGATAACCGCGGGAAACATAAAAGTTACGGGATGCTGATCGACCTCGACAGGTGTATCGGATGCCATGCATGCCAGGTAACGTGCAAGGCGGAGCATGATATTCCGTTCGGGACATTCCGCTGTACTGTCCGGACATTTCAGTCCGGCCGTTATCCGGATATCAGGAAACTCTTCATCCCCTGTATCTGCAACCAGTGTGATAATGCACCGTGTATTGATGCATGTGAAGAAAAAGACGCCATCATCAAAACCGGTGAAGGCGTGGTATTGATAAACACGGAGAGGTGCCCTGAAGGCATAGACTGCAAAAAATGTTACGAGTTCTGTCCGCATGATGCGATAGATATAAATCCGTTTACCGGCAGGCCTGAAAAATGCGATTTCTGCTACGGCAGACTGCAGAGGGGTGAAGAGCCCGTGTGTGTCAAAAGCTGCATGGGAAAGGCGATCATCTTCGGTGACATGAATGACGAAGACAGCGCCATAGCAGCTCTTCTGAAAAGAAGAAAGGTTAAGGTGCGCAACCCGGAGCACGAAACAGAGCCCCGTGTGTTTTACCTCCTGAACCGGGACGCCGGCAGCCGCCTGCCTGTCGGGGATTATGAAATCCCGGCGGGAAATGTCCCGCAGGCGGAAATCACCGGGGGACGGGAACGGTCTGATGCAGGTTCGCGGGAGGGCCGTGCCGGGGCGGAGAACGGGAAACTGGTCCATACAGCGGACGCTATGTGTCCCTCTGAGTGCGGCATATCCGTGCTGGTGCAGGACGGCGCGGCCGTTAAGATATACGGCAACCCCCGCGCCCTTGTAAACAACGGTGCCCTCTGCGCAAAGGGTGCCGCCGGTCTACAGCTCACCTATTCGCCCCACAGGATAAAGACACCGCTTAAAAGGGCCGGTGAAAGGGGAGAAGACAGGTGGGAACCCGTCACGTGGGAAGAGGCGCTTGATTATACGGCGCGGAAGCTGACCGGGATAAAGCTGAGGCACGGTCCCGAGGCGGTGTTCCTGGACACCGGCGACATGACCGACGGCATTGCATACGAGCGGCTTTTCCGCGCATTCGGCACGCCGAACATTTACAGCCACGGATGCATCTGCGACCCCAACCGCAGGTGGGGCCACTACCTGATGACAGGGGACACGAGGCCGCTTCCGGATGTCCAGAGGCCGGTGCTTACGAGAAACGACAGGGGAGAGCCCTGCCTCTCGCACGTCCATGATGCAAGGCTCGTTCTGCATATCGGGGTGAATCCGTTCGTGGCGACAAGGTTCAATTACGTGTCGGCCGGCATTCCGGCGGCGCGGGCGGAAAACAACTGCAAGTATATTGTGGTGGACCCTTCCTGCACCAGTTCCGCCGCGCTTGCGGACATGTGGCTCCGTATAATACCCGGGACAGACGCGGACCTGCTCGCTGCGATGCTGTACTTCATTATTAAGAACGATTCGTTGCATTATGCGTCCCGGCGGTATATAGACCACGATTTCATTGAAAACCACACCGTGGGATGGCCGGGGTTCCGCGATGCCTTTCTTTCCTGGACAGGGAAGAAGGACCCTGCCAACAACCTTCATTATTTCACCCCCGAATGGGCGGAGGAAAAGACGGGCATCCCCGCCGCCGACATAGAGAAGGTATCTCACATGTTCGGGATCACAAAACCCGCATCAATAGAAGTGGGAATGCACGGCGCCTCGCATCATACAAACGGCGACGTGACGTCAATACTCATGACCGCACTCTGCCTGATAACCGGAAATATCGACAGGCCCGGAGGCCTGGTGCTGACAGGCACCCACAAGCCGAAAAAAGGCGGTATGACCGCAGGCATGGAATTCCTCGAAAGAACGGTGACAAGGCGGGTAAACGGCAGGGATGCGCGGGGCAGGCTTTCCGAACTCCATAAAGACCGTTACGGCGATTATCCCGCCGCTGTGTGGGGAGTGCTGACCGACCTGCCCACTGCAATGAGACAGGGTGTCAGGCTGAAACACGGCCCGTTCAGGGATTACAGTTATCCTGTTAAGGCATTTATAACGAGGGGGGGGAATCCGGTTGTCACGGCGGGCAGCACGCCTGACTGGACGGACGCCCTGACTTCCCGGGACGAGACGGGGGAGTACCGTGTCGAGCTGGCGGTTTGCATTGACACGCATATAACAGTAACAGGCAGGTACGCGGATATTATATTCCCCGAGGCGGGTTTCCTCGAGAGGATGGGGCTGAACAGCGTGTACACGGTAAGCCCTGAAATAGCCCTGAGGGACAGGGTCATAGAACCGCTGCATGAATCGAAGACGCCTTACGATTTCATGATCCTTCTGTCGGAGGCACTTGCGAGAAACGGGGATCCCGATGTCAGGACCGTGGACTTCAGCGGCAGGTACAAAGACGAGGAGGACTTTATAAACGAGCAACTGTCGGAGACCCCGGGGCTTTACAATGTCGGCGAACCCCTGCCGTATCCCGGCCTTCCCGAGGGCTGCCTGATAACCGGTGCGCCGGACAATCCCGTGGCGGTTCTGGGTGACAGGGTTGTAAGAGAGGGCCGGCCCCTTACCGTCGAGTGGCTCAGGAACAATCACGGCGTGGCGGTGTGGCCGGCCGGTTATTACCGCTACAGGAACTCCGGCGGCTCCCCCTCGGGGGTATGCCCTGAGACGCCTTCGGGCAAGTTCGAGTTCAGATTCGGCTTTGTAGAAGAGATCAACAGGAAGTTCGGAACCGGCTATCCCGTGACCTTTTACTGGGACTCCTGCAAATGGAATCCGAAAAATCCACTGTTCAGAGAGATTGCCGTGGAATATCCATTCCAGCTCATAAGCGGAAGGGTGCATCATTCCATGACCATGACCGTGGTCTGCCCTTATCTTGCGGAAACGGGTACCGAGTGCATGGAGCCGCTGAATGATGATTTCCGGTATTTCATGCCCCCTCTCGGGGATATTCCGAACAAGTCCGGGCTCCGTGATAATGAGGAGACGTTTTTCAGGGCCGGAAGCGTTTCCATCCCCGTATTCGCCGTCAACCGTACGGATGGTGAGAAGCTGCGTCTTGCAACGGGCGATATGATCATCCTTGAAAACCCTCTCGGAAAACGGATTCGGGGGAAGGCCTTTCTGACCGAGGAGATAATGCCCGGCGTGATAAAGGCGCCGTTCGGCCCCGGCGGCCAGAGGGCCCGGGGACTGGGCTTTATCAACAATACGGGTGAATATACCGCCAACATCAATGAACTTCATGACCCTGAGAATTTCAACACGATCACCGGCACCCCCGGTTTCGGCGATATCATGGTGAAGGTGATAAAGGTTCAGCCTTGATATTGCATAAACGTGCAGGCGGTATTTTTATGCAACATAAACCTTAATGTTGCACAAGCCGGCATTTTTATGACACTGTAAGGTTAAGGTTATAAGAGCAGTGATTCCGGTTTAACGCAATTGCGGCTGTTTCCGCCTGAATCCGCACCAACCCTTGAAAAAACTCAGCATTATTGATAAATTAAGCTTCAACAATATATTCATGCCGCCGAACCTGCGGCGGGCAAGAGATTATGAGCGAACTTAAAAAATTGAGAGAGAAGATCGACGAGATCGACCTCAGGATACTGGAGCTGTTGAACAAGAGGGCCGAGATCGTCCTTGATGTCGGCAAGGCGAAGAAGAGCAACAACCTGAATATTCATTCTCCGGAGCGGGAGCGTGAGATTCTCAACAGGCTCAGGGAGGCGAATCCAGGCCCGTTTCCGAACAACGCCCTCAAGCTTATCTACGAGGAGATACTTTCAGCCTCGCTTTCCCTGCAGCAGAAGCTGAAGGTGGCTTACCTGGGGCCTTCCGCGACGTTCACCCACCTCGCGGCGTGCAGGCGGTTCGGCTCTTCCACCGAATACCTGCCCGAGAGCACGATAAAGGCGGTATTCGACGCCGTCTACAGGGGCAGGGCCCGGTACGGCGTGGTTCCCGTTGAAAATTCCACCGAGGGGGTGGTCAATTACACGCTTGACATGTTCATAGATTCTGACCTGCAGATTGCAGATGAGATAATGCTGGAGATATCGCACAATCTCCTGTCGAAGACCGGGAAAAAGGAAGACATCAGGAAAATCTATACCCATCCACAGCCGAGGGCCCAGTGCAGGGAATGGCTTGAAAAGAACTGCCCGGGCATCCCCATTATCGAGGAGATGAGCACTGCGGCAGCGGCCCGCCGCGCGGCAAAGGACGGCTCCGCGGCTGCTGTTGCAAGCGAGCTTGCCGCTTCCGTCTACAACCTGAAGTTTGTTGAAAAAGGCATCGAGGATTACAAGACGAATTACACCCGCTTTCTTGTAATCGCAAAGGAATCCCCGAAGAGGACGGGCAGGGACAGGACGTCCATCATGTTTTCGGTAAAGGACAAGCCCGGCGCCCTCTACCTGATACTGAGGCCGTTTGCCAGGCACAAGATAAATCTGACAAAAATCGAATCAAGGCCGTCGAAGAGAAAGGCGTGGGAATATATTTTCTTTGTGGACATGGAAGGGCATGTGGAGGACAAGGCAGTCAGGAAGGCCATAAAAGACGTGAAGAAGGAATGTCTGTACTTTAAAGTCCTGGGTTCCTACCCTGCGGCGGAGTAAACCTTGATGTTGCATAAGCCGGCAGGAGAGTCCGGCGTAAAACCTTTATAAAGCGAGCCTCTTGCAAAAGTATGAAAATGTCATTTCGACCGGAGGGAGAAATCTTTCGGCAGCGGTGAGTTACAAAGACCTCTCTCTCCGCTGCAGGTGACAGCGAGACGACTTTTGCAAGAGACTCAAGCGGTAGGATAATTGCAGAGTGTGCAGCGGGCGGAATGAAGTCCTGTTTCCCTTCCCCCTTGACGGGAGAGGGGGGTATTCATCCAGATGATAAACGCTCCTGAACATATAAAAACCATAAAACCCTATTCACCGGGCAAGCCGGTGGAGGAGCTCGAGCGGGAACTCGGGATCACGGGCTCCGTCAAGCTCGCCTCCAACGAAAACCCTGCAGGCCCTTCCCCGCTTGCCGTTAAGGCCATGCGTGAAAGCGCCGCCTCGCTGAACAGGTATCCCGACGGCAGTTGTTATTACCTCAGGGACGCCTTGTCCCGGAAACTCCGTATAAGGCCCGGGGAGTTGATTTTCGGCAACGGCTCCAACGAGATTATCGAGCTGGCGGTCAGGACGTTTCTGAACCCGGGCGACGAGGTGATCTCGGCGCATCCGTCCTTTGCCGTCTATTCGACGATAGTACAGGCCGCAAGAGGTGAGAACATAATCATTCCGCTTAAAGACATGCGGCACGACCTTGAGGCAATGGCCTCGGCGATAACGGACAGGACGAAGATCATTTTCATAGCGAATCCCAACAACCCCACTGGCACCATCAATACACGGGCTGAGATGGATTCATTCATGAAGAGGGTTCCCCGCAATGTCCTTGTGGTCGTTGACGAGGCCTATCACGAATATGTTACCGCCGCGGATTACGCGGACAGCATGAAATACCTGAGACAGGGCAGGGACCTGCTTATCCTCAGGACGTTTTCCAAGATCTACGGCCTGGCCGGTCTCAGGATAGGCTACGGCATCTCAAAGGCCGGAATAACCGCGGAGATGGACAAGGTCAGGCAGCCTTTCAATGTGAATTCACCGGCGCAGAGGGCCGCGGTTGCGGCCCTGGCCGATGCCGGGCACGTGGAAAAGACAAAAAGGATAAACGAGAGAGGAAAGAAATATCTCTACAGGGAACTGTCGGGATTAAAGATAAAGTATGTGCCCACAGAAGCCAATTTTATTTATATGATTCTCAGAAGGAACACAGCCGGCCGGCTGTACAGGGCCCTCCTGAAGGAAGGCGTGATTGTAAGGCCGGCCGGGCCGTCCGGAATACGCGTGACCATAGGCCTGCCGGGGGAAAATAAAAAATTCATAGAGGCATTAAGAAAAATTATACCGGCCTGAAAACCGGGAATTTTCCTGTTGTTTGATTTATAATCAGTATCTGCCGTTTAAATCTTTACATTTACGGGATTGCGCAAACCGGGCAGGCGGCCTGCGGGGAAACCTTGTTCAGGGTTAGACGTGTCAGCTTCTGTCTTTTACGTCCGCTGGCAACGGACACGCCCCGCATGGAGTTGATAAGATGCAGGTTCACCTTAATGTTGCATAAACGTGCAGGGGAGTCTGCTCCGCCACCGGTATTTTATGCAACTGCAAGGTTTATAAACAGTGTCGTATTACAATTACCTGAATAAAATATATCGGAGGGGGTTGTCATGGATATTATCGTACTGAAACCGAAAGTCACGGCAAAGGAACTTCGCCATATTGTCAGGAAACTCGAGAGCATGGGTTTCAAGGCAAATATCTCCAAGGGCACCGAGAGAACGGTCATCGGTGTTATCGGCGATACATCAAAGATCACCGAGGATGAGAGCAACGCCTTTGCCTCAATGGCCGGCGTGGAGACGATACACAGGATCATCCAGCCGTTCAAGCTTGCAAGCAGGGACTTCAAGTCCGGCGATACCGTTTTCAGGGTCGGCAGGCAGACGATAGGAGGCAGGAAGATACAGGTGATAGCAGGCCCCTGCGCTGTTGAAAACCTGCCCACGCTCCTGACAATAGCCCGTGAGGTCAAGAAGGCCGGGGCATCGTTCATAAGGGGAGGGGCGTTCAAGCCGAGGACATCCCCGTACAGCTTCCAGGGTCTGGGAGAGGAAGGCCTGAAGTATCTTGCGGAGGCGCGCAGGGAAACAGGCCTGCCCGTTGTCACCGAGGTCATGGACCCGCGGGATATCGACGTTGTCCTGAAATACGCTGATGTGATCCAGGTGGGGGCGAGAAACATGCAGAACTTCAGGCTCCTTCAGGCCATCGGCGCCCATGACAAGCCCATTGTCCTGAAGAGGGGGCTCTCCGCAACCATAAAGGACCTTCTCATGGCCGCCGAGTATATCATGGCGCAGGGCAACAACAGGATCATGCTGTGCGAGAGGGGGATACGCACGTTCGAGACCGCCACGAGAAACACCCTTGATCTGAACGCGGTGCCTGTGCTGAAAAAGCTCTCGCACCTTCCGGTCATCGTTGATCCCAGCCACGGCGCCGGCCAGTGGAATCTTGTGGCCCCGATGGCAAAGGCCGCTGTTGCAGCGGGTGCGGACGGCCTGATTATCGAGGTGCATTCAAGGCCTGAAGAGGCGTTGTCGGACGGCGAGCAGTCGCTGAAACCCGAGAAATTCAAAACCCTGATGAAGGAACTGAAGGCCGTTGCAAGGGCAGTGGGAAGGACGCTGTAGGAAACCTTAATGTTGCATAAGCCGGCAGGGGAGTCCGCCGTAAAACCTTTATAAAGCGATGGGATATCGGAAATATGTCTTTATTGCAGGACGTAACGGAGAGTGAAATTCCAAAGGATGTCGATAAGCCGTGCGGAATACTCTCCAAGGTATCGCGGATAAAGCTTTTCCGCCGGACTCTCCTGCCCACGGGCGGCATTTTTATGCCACTGTAAGGGAAACTCTCAACGGATATATGGTTATGAACTTTAAAAATATTGCAATTATCGGCGTCGGGCTTATCGGGAGCTCTTTTGCCCTGTCGCTGAAGGCGCGCGGCTTCAGCGGCAGGATCACCGGCATAGGGAGAAATGAAGACAACCTGCTCAGGGCAGAGGAGATGGGAATAATAGACGCGCATACCACGGTTCATGCAGAGGGGGTCAGGAATGCAGACCTCGTACTGCTGGCCTCTCCGGTGGGCAGGTTTGAGCAGATTATCAATGATGTAAGGCATGAGCTGAAGGCCGGCGCCATAGTCACGGATGTAGGCAGTGTGAAGGCCGGGGTCATAAGGATACTCGAACCCCTGATGCCCCCTGGCGTGAACTTCGTGGGCGGTCATCCCATTGCCGGCAAGGAGTGCTCCGGCATAGACGCCGCCACCGCCGATCTCTTTACCGGTGCAAGGTGCATTATCACACCGAGCCCCCGTACGGACAGGGAGGCGCTGGATACCGTGGTCGGCATGTGGGAGGAGATAGGAAGCAGGACGCTGCTCATGAACCCCGAGGAGCACGATCTCATATTTGCCGCAGTAAGCCACCTGCCGCATGTGGTTGCCTATGCGCTGGTCAATACAATCATTGATGTGGATGGGGGCATCCTCCATCACGGCGGCAACGGGCTCAGGGACATGACGAGGATCGCACTGAGTCCCGCAGAGCTGTGGCGGGATATATGCATCTACAACAGGGAGGAGATACTCGGCATCCTCAGGAAATTTTCGTCTTACATGTCACGGATAATAAAACTCATGGAAGAAACGGACTGGTCGGGCCTTGAAAAGGAATTCGCCAGGGCAAAAGAGGCAAGACGGAGCATTGAACCGGATCAGCATAAAAAATAGGGGCCCTCTCCGCGGAGAGCTGAACGCGCCCCCGGACAAATCGATTTCACACCGTGCCGTTATACTCTCCTGCCTTGCCGGGGGCCGGAGCGTCATTCATAATTTTCTTGCGGCAGAGGACCCGTTAAGGACTCTTGATGCCTTCAGGCGCATGGGGGTTGATATCCGTGCCGGGCAGCGGGCGGGCGAGATAATAATCGGGGGCCGGGGGCTGCGGGGCCTGAAGGCGCCCGGCGGAGCCATAGACTGCGGCAATTCAGGCACCACGATGAGGCTTTTAAGCGGAGTGCTTGCGGCCCAGCCCTTTACCAGCACCCTTACGGGGGATGCGTCCCTGAGCCGCAGGCCCATGCAGAGGATCATCACTCCGCTGCAGGAGATGGGCGCGCGCATAACGTCTGAAAAAGGCGGCTACCCACCGCTGAAAATCACGGGCGGCGGACTGAGGCCCATTCACTACCGTTCACCTGTGGCAAGCGCACAGGTCAAGTCAGCCGTGCTGCTCGCCGGTCTGTTCTGTGACGGCATCACCACTGTAAGCGAGCCTGCAAGATCAAGGGACCACACGGAACGTATGCTCAGTGCATGCGGGGTTGATATACGTGTAAATGGCAATGATGTAAGCGTCAGGGGGCCGGCGGCGCTGAGACCGCTGCATATGACAGTGCCGGGCGACCTGTCGTCCGCGGCTTTCTTTATGGTCGGGGGGCTCATTGTGGCCGGTTCGGAGATAACGGTGAAAAACACGGGGATAAATCCGACAAGGGCTGGAATAATAGATATTCTGAAAATGATGGGCGCTGACATAAGGCTTGAAAACGAGCGGGAGGTCTCGGGGGAGCCCGTGGCGGACATACATGTCAGGCATTCGGATCTGGCGGGTGTTGAAATCGGCGGAGACCTCGTTGTCAGGGCAATCGATGAATTCCCGGTGCTGTGCGTTGCAGCGGCAAAGGCCCGTGGAGAGACCGTAATAACCGGGGCGCGGGAACTGAGGGTCAAGGAGTCGGACAGGATAGCCTCGATGGCCGCGGAACTGCGGAAGATGGGCGTGGCGGTGGAAGAGCTTGAGGACGGCCTCGTTATCGAAGGGCGGGAGGAACTGGTTCCCGCTGATATTGAAAGCCACGGCGACCACAGGATTGCCATGTCGATGATAATTGCGGGGCTCACCGCGGACGAGGAGACGACCGTCAGGGACACGGAATGCGTGAATACATCATTCCCCGGCTTCATGGAAATACTGGAGGGCCTGCTGCCTGCATGAGCCTGTGTATAACGGTTCCGCAACCGGGGGGTGTCTTAAGCTTAACCTTAACCTTAATGTTGCATAAGCCGGCTGTGGAGTCCGGCGTAAAACCTTTATAAAGCGACGGGAAATCGGAAAAAGGTTGATATGGATATCAATGACATAATAAAAATCGGAAAAAGGCTGAAAAAGGAAATACCCCTGCATCTGGACGAGCTGCGCCGGGGTAAATCAGGGGGCAGGGGCGCGGGGGGGGATATCACCCACCCGGTTGACAGGATGGCCGAAGACATTGTCCTTGAAGAAGCCGCGGGTCTCAACATCCCCCTTACGATTGTATCGGAGGAATGCGGTGTCAGGGAAATAAACGGCGGGGGCCCGAGGCTTCTGACCGACCCTGTTGACGGCAGCAAGAACGCGATGACCGGCATAACACTGTACTCCACCTCAATTGCGCTTATAGACGGCGACTGTATAGGCCGTGTTTCCGCCGGCTACGTCCTGAACCTTGTCAGCGGTGATGAATTCTGGGCTGTTAAAGGCAAAGGCGCCTTCATGAACGGCGCACCCGTCAGGACACAGCAGGATACGGGGCTTAAAGTAATCAACTATGAAACACAGACCCCGCGCCTGGATATCCCGGCCATCATGCCGCTTCTTGCGCTGTTCAACAGGACGAGATGTCTCGGCTCCACCGCCCTGGACATGGCGTTCCTGTCGCAGGGCGCCGTCAGTGTGCTTGTTATCCCTTCGCCGTCAAGGAGCTTTGATTTTGCGGCGGGATACCTGCTGATAAAAGAAGCGGGCGGGATTGTCACTGATACAAGCGGGCGGAAAATAGAGGATGTTGAAATCGGAGTCAGGAGGGCGACCCCTCTTCTTGCCTCTGCAAATGAGGAAATCCACAGAAAGGCTCTCCGCGTTTTAAGGGCAGCCGGGGACAGACCGGCGACCTGACGGATTACGGCATGCTGACGTTTATGTCGTAGCTCCCGACCGAGGTCTTGTCGGCAATGCCCTGCTTCCACAGGAGGTCTATCACTTTCGCCTTCGACTGCCTCGGGACCATGAGGATCAGTTTTGCACCGAGACCCGAAAGCGTTTTCCACTCCCCGGCCTTTTCACTCGTGATGCTGCCCTCTGTTTCGACCTCCATGATTGCAAGCACCATCCCGTGGCTGCCGAGGATCAGGTCGGGATAACATCCCTTGAAGCCGTTTTTCTTTTCATCCCCGTGATTCGCCCTGATGTCGTCATAGTCCCTTGAGAGCCTGTCCTTGAGATAAGAGACCATCCAGTCATGAATCAGTTTTTCGTTTTTCATTGTCTCCGGTTTTTATTTTATAACATTCACAGGAAATTTAAAACAGAAAAAAACCGCACCTGCACGCAGGAGGTGTTTCTACGCAACCGTAAGGTTATGATATATTTTATAAGATGGACATCGAAAACAAGAGGCAACTGAATGAAAAGAAATTTGCAAACTGGGAGAATTTGCCACATGGTGGGAGAAGGTACTGTCTTGAGATAAAAGGAAGACATGGGGTACAGGAGTCTGCCGGGAAACCTTTATAAAGCGATTGGATATCTGAATATGTTATTGTTGCAGGAAGTAACGGAAAGTGAAGTTCAAAAAGACGTCGATATGCCGTGCGTAATATTTCCTGAAGGTATCGCGGATAAAGCTTCCCCGGCAGACTCCTGTGCACGTTTATGCAACATTAAGTTAAAGTATACTTGTTCCCGTACCCCCTCGGTGTAACCATGCGCCCGTTCCAGGTGAACGTGCGGGAGTTTCCGATTACCACGGTGCTCTGCATGTCGATTTCATCAACCGGCAAATCTTTTAAAGCGGTGATTATTATCCCCTCATTCCCTCTTGAAGCCGCCCTGACTATCCCTGCCGGTGTCCGGGGCGGTCTGAACCTGAGGACAATGTCCCTTGCCCGGTTGATCTGGGACTGCCTTGCCCTGCTTTTCGGGTTGTATATCACTATTACAAAGTCGGCGGATGCCGCCGCCTCGATCCTTTTCTCTATCACCTCCCACGGTGTCAGAAGGTCGCTCAGGCTTACGGCTGCAAAGTCATGCATGAGCGGGGCCCCAAGCAGAGCGGCGCACGCGCTGAGCGCCGGAACACCGGGGATGATCTCGATATCCGGTGTCAGCCCGCAACTCTCCTTCAGTATCTCAAACACCAGGCCGGCCATCGCGTATATCCCCGGATCGCCGCTGCAGACGACGGCGACCCTCCTGCCGCTCCTGGCAAGTTCCACGGCCCTCGTGCATCTTTCGACCTCCTGCCGCATACCGGAGGACAGCACCTCCTTATCCCCGGTCAGTTTATCAATAAGGTCGAGGTATGTCCTGTAGCCCACGATTACATCCGCCCCCCGGATCGCCTTCTCCGCGGCGGGAGTCAGGTGTTCGCGGCCTCCGGGTCCTATTCCTACAACGTAAATTCTGCCTGTGCTATTGCTAATGTCACGTTCCCCCTTTTCCTTTTAGGTGTAATGAGAGTGCAGTTATCCGACAGCTTCGCCGCCGACAGGAGGGCAGCGGGCTCGGCCACCGCAGCGGCCCCTGTGGCGCTCCTGACGGATGCGGATTCCGCAATATTGTATTTCAGTGCGGCATTATTCAGGTCACCGCTTGAGAAGAACTCGATGTCCAGCCCGCTATTGCGGGCAAAGTCCAGCAGTCCCTTTTCGTCCTTTTTCAGGTCGATGCTCGCAATACGCTTTACAGAGCGGACGGACAGTCCCTCCTCCAGGAACACGCCCTCGAATGCTTCCCGGATTTCGCTCTCCGGTGTTCCGCGGTTGCATCCGATGCCTGCAACGAGATTTCCGGGTCTCAGGAAGAGTGCCCGGGAATCAATGAGCCTGTGCGATATTACGATATCCGCTTCTTCCGGTGAATCGACGGGGACGAATTCCCGGGGGAGCCCGCCCGTGCCGACCGGATATTCCGTGTTTACGCGTATCGCTTCCCCGCGCAGGATTCCCGCGCTTATTTTCCTGAGTTTCCCGAAGTCCTCCACGTGGAGATTCCTCTCCATCGCCCACAGGTCCGTGGAGAGTCTCCCCTGCACGTCGGATGCCGTTGTTATCACCGCCTGCGCGCCGATATGGCCGGCGATCCGCCTTGCAAGCTCATTGGCCCCGCCGATATGGCCGCTCAGGAGGCTGATTGCATAGGAGCCGTTTTCATCAAGGACAACGACTGCGGGGTCGGTTGCCTTGTGCTTCAGCAGGGGGGCCGCAGCACGCACCACGATGCCTGCGGCCATGATGCAGATAATATTCCCCGAAGCTTCCCATCTCTCGGCGAATATGCCTGAATTGAATTTCAGCACCTCCGCACCGGGATACAGTCCTGCAATCCTGCCGGCGAGTTTACGTCCGTTGCCGGTTATATAAAATATGCTTGTTTGACTTTTCGGCATTGCCTGCCCTGCAACCGGCTGCACCCCGCCCGTTTTTGCAACATTACCCTTACAGTGGCATAAACGTGCCGCCGCAGGGCAAGGTGGTCTGCCGGAAAAGCTTTATCCGCCGGACTCCCCTGCCGGCTTATGCAACATTAAGGTTAAGGTTAAACAAATAAGCTTATCTCCTGTATCCATGCCTGAAGTCCTTGTGATAGAGCCTTGACTCTTTCCCCAGCGGCGTCCCGGATGCCCTGAGCGCATCTCCCACGTAGATCAGCGCCGTCTTTTTGATGCCCGCCTCTTTCACAAGTGAGGCAATGTCCTTAAGTGTGCCCCTTATGATCCTCTCTTCGGGCCACGATACCTTCTCGATCACCACCACGGGCGTGTCTTCCGCATAACCCTTGAGCAGGGCCTCCGTGACCCTTTCCATCATACCGATACTCAGGAAGATCACCATTGAGGCCCCGTGCCTCGCGAGCGCGGCGAGCTTCTCCTTCTCCGGCACGGGCGTCCTGCCTTCAATGCGCGTGAATATGACAGTCTGGCTGACCTCGGGAATGGTAAGTTCCTGCCCGAGAGCAGCGGCTCCCGCCATGGCGGAGGACACCCCCGGCACCACCTCATAAGGGATGCCCAGTTCACGGAGCCGCTCTATCTGCTCTGATATGGCCCCGTAAAGACACGGGTCTCCCGTGTGCAGCCTTACAGTGCGTTTACCCGTTTCAAACGATTTCCTGATAAGGCTTATAATCTCATCCAGCGTCATGCCCGCTGAATCATGCAGCGAGGCGCTGAGACCCTCAAGCAGGGCCGGGTTCACGAGGCTGCCGGCATAGATGACAACATCCGCGCTGTCAAGGAGCCTCCTGCCCTTGAGGGTAATCAGCCCGGGGTCCCCCGCACCCGCGCCTATGAAATATACCCTGTTTTTTTCAGTGTCCATTTTTCAGTCTCCCGGATATGTATTCCTCCAGATGCCCGATTGCGGAGAGTATCGCGGGTGTCTGCGGGAGTTTGCCGGCTATCCTGCCTGTATATCCCCTTTCGCGAAGCATGCGCAGGGATATGTCGAAATTCATCCCGTAAATCCACGAGAGCTTCATGAGTTTAAAGTCATTCACCGTCTTCAGGTTCACATATGAGGCGATTTTCCCCTCTGACAGGCAGGAGAGTATGCCGGGTGAATATTCCGGAGTATCCGGCAAACCGTACGCCACGGCGGACGCCCTCTCATCCTCAGGGCTTTCATAGTATTCTATGAATACCCTGAATATATCCAGTTTGTCCGCGTCCCTGACCATTTTCAGGAAAAAGGCCGTCCGGTCATCGACCGTGTCGGGGATTGCAAATGCATTGTGGAACTTTACCGTCAGAATAATCAGGTCCCTCTCATCCGCCGGGAGACCGGCAAGCGCGTTTTCCTCCGCCAGGACCTTTGCCCCGAGATGCCCGTGGTTGGTGGAGACGGCGTCCCTGAAGGTCCTGTAACGGGCGTATTGCGGAAACCTTCCCACATCATGGAATAGGGCCGTTGCCTCTGCCAGCCGTTTTTCATCGGCCCCCGGCGCCACCTCATCCGCTATCCTGACGATATTTCCGCAGACATTCCGGGTATGCTCCACCTTGAGCAGTATGTTTTTCTGATCCTCTTCACTGGATGAATAAAACGACTTCGTATAAGCGGAAAACCATTCCTTGAGACGTGTCAGATCATTTGCGGTCATTTCCTCTCTCCTGTGATAATAAACACCGGGTTTAACGCGGTCAGGTGTCTTTTGCCGTCGATGATTCTGGACCTTGAGACTGAAACCTGTGATACCTCCGTGCTGAAGCCGTTTCTCTCAAGGCTCCGGACGGCGTCGTTTAATGTATCTATTGTAGCCGCATTGATGACGATAATTCCCGATTTCATCTTTCCGGCAAGCATATCCGCCGTCGGGCCGAGCTTCCCCGAACTGCCGCCCACGAACACCCTGTCCGGCGCGGGCAGGTCCTCCAGCGCACCGGGCGCCTCGCCGTGGACGATCTCCATATTGGCGGTTCCGAACCTGTCCCTGTTTTCATTCATGCGGCTTATCTGTCCGCGGTTTTTTTCGACGGCGAAGACCCGCAGGCCGGGACACATTCTTGCGGCCTCAATGGATACGGAACCTGAGCCGGCCCCGATATCCCAGAGCACCCCCCTGCGCGGGAGTCTCAACCTGTGTATTGCAACCGCCCTTACCTCGTCTTTTGTAATCATGCCCCCGGCGTGCGCGATATCCGTTTCCCTGAGGCCGAACGCCGGGTTCGGCAATGCGTCCGTCCCCGCGCCGTCGCCCCTGCGGATGATGATTACAACATTGGGATGTTCAAATGACATGTGCGATATGTCCTCCGGGGTCCCCCGCGTGATTCTCTCATCAGGATAGCCGAGTCTTTCGCACACATGGATTGTCAGGTCAGGCGCTCGTGACTTCGTTATCACCTTTGCGATCTTCACGGGATTATTTTCCCCGTCGGTGAGGATTGCAATCCTCTCATACTGCCGGACGAGCACGGGAAGCTCCGTGATTTCATATTCCGGCCTTCTTCTCTTTGCCGGGTCCGGGCCTCCGTGAAGGCTCATGAGCAGGGCATTGTTCGAGTGCTCGCGTATCCGGGCAAATGCCGCCTGGACGCTCGACACGTCGGGATACACCTCCACGGCGTCCCCGCCGAATCTCTCGACGATCAGCCGCCCGATGCCGAAAAACATGGGGTCGCCGGCGGCCAGCAGCGAGAGCCTCTTTTTCCGGTGGTTGTCACCGATATATTCAAGGGTCTCGTAGACACTGCCGTGCACGAGGATCCGGTCCTTCACCTCACCGTATTCCCTGTAGCCCCTGAAAACCTCGAGCAGCCTGCTGCTGGCAAGCACAACGTCCGAGTCCAGCACGACATCCGATGCCTTTCCGTCGAGCGGCCTGAAGCCTATTCCTATGATGCAGATCCTGTTCATTCTGAAAACCTTTTATTATACCTTACGGTTGATTTTTATATCGTGGCATTTGCAGGCGAGGGCCACGAGTTCATCAAGACCCCATGTGCCCTGGTCGGTCAGCCGTGCGGCCTGTTCCCGGGGTATTGCCTCAAGCCCGAGGTGTGCGCCGCTGATCGCACCGGCCATTGCAGCGGTTGTATCCACGTCCCCGCCTGCTGCAATGGCTGTGCATATGGTCTCCATGTAATCCTCCGGCGTCCTGAGAAACGAGTACAGGCTCCACAGTACACTGCCTGTGACAAAAGGCGAGATTCCCTGCCACTGTTCGGCATAGCCGGGCGGCAACCCCGCCCTTGAAATATAATGTACGGCCTCCGGGGGGGGCAGTGCCAGCCACTCCGTCAGCCTGTGAATGTTTTCAGCAACGGAATGCTCTATGGCGGATGTCCATTCAGCGAGGCGTGCAAGAAAGGCGGTTGCATCAATGGATTCGTGCCGGAGGGCCAGCGCGACCGCTCCCGCAACAGCAACCGCGCCGGCGGAGCACCGCCTGTCACGATGGGTGATTCTGCCCTGGTCGTGCGCCGCCCGGATCAGTTGCTGCGGACTGTCGAAGAAGAGCAGGCCGACCGGTCCCGCCCGCATTGCGCTGCCGTTGCCCGCGGAAGGCGGGGGCGTTCCCGCCTCCTGCCAGGGTATGCCCTGTGCAAGACGCCGGGCCGCCTCTTCAGTAGCCCGGCCGCACCCTACAATGCGTCTCTCGGAGAATATGGCCGCTATGCGGGCCGCGTAGTCCCGGAGATCGAACCCCCCGCATCCGGCATAGCTCTGTAAGAGTTCCCGGGCCAACTGGGAATCGTCCGTGTACTGGCCGAAAGGAAAACCGGCGCGGCCGTATTCCGCCGTCCGGCCCTTCCCCCGTATCTCACCCGCATACTGCCTGCACGTTTCAGGGGGATATCCTTCAACGGGGAAACCCCATGCATCCCCGAGGCACTGGCCGACCAGGCAACCGGCAAACTGTTCTTTACGGGGTATCATCATTTCCAACTCATGTTACCATATAACACCCCGGGATTGCCCGTCCGGCGGGGTTTCACAACGTCCGTAAAGGCCGGAAGAGTTGCCGATTCCGCGGGCGATGGTGTACCATTAACCTTGATGTTGCATAAGCGGGCAGGGGAGTCCGCCGGAAAACCTCCGCCGCCCTCCCCTGCCCGCCGCCGGTATTTCATGCCACTGTAAGGTTAACTCTGATGTTGGGTGAAGGAGCAGAGGGAGGGAAGGAGGAATAAATTGATTTCAGAGCTCAGATACAATGAACAGGGTCTCATACCCGCTGTAGTGCAGGATGCAGACACAGGTGAAGTCCTGATGCTGGCGTACATGAATGAAACCTCGCTGAGAAAGACCATTGAAACAGGCAGGACCCATTTCTGGAGCAGGTCGAGACGGAAACTCTGGATGAAGGGGGAGACCTCCGGCAATGTCCAGAATGTCAGGGAGATTCTCTATGACTGCGATGAAGATACGCTTCTTGTAAAGGTCAAACAGGCAGGGGCGGGCGCCTGTCATACAGGCAACAGGACGTGCTTTTACAGGCGACTGCATAAGGCTTAACCTTAATGTTGCATAAGCCGGCTGTGGAGTCCGCCGTAAAACCTTTATAAAGTATAAAGCGGGGCTCTTGCAAAAGTCCTCCGTCCGTCACCTCGAACGGAGAGAGAGGTCTTATACCTGCATCGATACCGAAAGATTTCTCCCTCCGGTCGAAATGACATATACGGGCATTTTCACACTTTTGCAAGAGGCTCAGGCGATGGGATATGTCCCTGTTGCAGGACTTAACGGAGAGTGAAGTTCAAAAAGACGGCAATATGCCGTGCGGGATATGTCCCGGAGGTATCGCGGATAAAGCTTTTCCGGCGGACTCCACAGCCCGCAGGCGATGTTTTTTATGCCACTGTAAGGTTAATTTCAATGTTTTAATGCAACTGTAAGGTAGACGTGCAGAGGAGGAGTCCGCCGGATGAGGCTGGGGGAAAGAGGCGAAGGGCTTGCCGCGGATTTTCTGAAAAAGAAAAACTACCGGATAATCACGCAGAACTACAGGACACCCGTCGGCGAGATCGACATTATTGCCCGCGACGGCGCAACCCTTGTTTTCATAGAAGTCAAGACAAGGGAGAGCCTGGAATACGGGCAGCCGTTTGAAGCGGTGAATACCTTCAAGAGGCGCAGGATTGCAAGGGCCGCCATGCTGTACCTGAAAGGCCTCCGGGGGGGCATACCTCCGTGCAGGTTTGACATAGTGAGCGTTTACCACGGGCGCGGCAGGCCGGAGTTTGAGCTGATCAGGGATGCATTTGAGATGTAACCCTTGATGTTGCATAAAACCGTGCCGGAGGCGGTGTTTTTTTCTTTCGTGTTTTTGTTATACTATCTACCCTGAATGCGGGCCGCTAGCTCAGCTGGTAGAGCAACGCCCTTTTAAGGCGTGGGTCGAAGGTTCGAATCCTTCGCGGCTCACCATCCTGTCCCCATCGTCTAGCCTGGCCTAGGACATCGCCCTTTCAAGGCGGTAACAGGGGTTCAAATCCCCTTGGGGACGCCAGCAATCATTTGACCCCTTTGGCGAGCATGCCAAAGGGGTCTTTGTATACGGGATAAGGATTTCCGTATATGTCATTTCAACCGGAGGGAGAAATCTTTCGGCAGAGGTCAGGTTCATAGAAGCCAAAGGGCGTTCAAGGGTTGGCGAAGTTGCTCTTACCATGAATGAATACAAGACCGCTGAACGCCTCAAAAAGGACCACTGGCGTTATGTGGCATTCAACTGTCTGAGCCAGAGGTGCATTTGAAAATGAAGAGATCACTTGTAATAAACTCTCCAGCCTTTCGAATGGGATTATGCAGTTCAACGATTCATGGATTTTGCATTTCCCTTTCTGTTGTGACCGGCTTATAAGCCTGACACTGCATATCCTTCTTGCTTTCTTTATCAATCTCAATCCGAAATTGCAAGAAACAAGACCTGCCCCCCCGGCTGAAAACCGGGCTGGACAAAGTGCCTGAAATTGCTGTAACATCAATCGGTTGCGAGAGTGGCGGAACCGGCAGACGCGCCGGACTTAGGATCCGGTGGGGCAACCCGTAGGGGTTCAACTCCCCTCTCTCGCACCAGCTTATTTTATCAGTGACCCGGGTTTTACAACTTATACCGGCATTTCAGGTGGAATCTTGTCATAACCTTAATGTTGCATGAACCGGCAGTGGGAAATGCGGCAGGTCACGGGAACCGGTATGAATGTACATGTCACAACAGGCCGGAGGGGTTCTCGTAGTCGCAGGGTCAATAATGACTTCATTAAGCAACAGGGGGGACAGGGTTCACGGAGAGTGAGCGCCCGCCTGTCCGGCCTCTCTGCCGTAGGGGCTCAGTTCCCTCAGTTCCCTTATGATCCCGGGCATTTTTTCAAGTACCAGGTCGATGTCCTCATCCGTGGTATACCTGCTCAGTGAAAACCTGACGGAGCCGTGAATCGCCGTGAAAGGAACGCCCATTGCCCTCAGCACGTGCGAGGGTTCCAGGGAGCCCGATGTGCATGCCGAGCCCGAGGACGCGCATATGTTGAATTCGTTCAGCCGCAGCAGGATGGCCTCGCCTTCGACGTACTCGAAGCTTATATTGAGGGTGTTGGGCAGCCTGTTCTCAGGGTCGCCGTTGGTTCTTGCGCCTGGGCATGTTTCGTGAAGCCCGCGTTCGAGCCTGTCCCTCATTCCCCTTATTCTCGCGCTCTCCACGGGCAGGTGCTCCCGGGCGAGTTCGCACGCCCTGCCGAAGCCCGCAATAGAGGCCACATTCTCGGTGCCGGCCCTCCTGCCCCTTTCCTGGTGCCCGCCGATGATATACGGGGAGAAGCGCGTCCCCCTCCTGACGTAAAGTGCCCCCACGCCCTTTGCGGCATGTATCTTGTGCCCGGACAGAGACATCATGTCAACCGGTATTTTTTTGACATCCACGGGAATCTTTCCGGCTGCCTGGACGGCATCCGTGTGAAAGAAAACCCCTTTGGCTTTTACAATCCCCGCGATTTCGCTTATCGGAAAGATTACGCCGCTTTCATTGTTTGCATACATTATGGAGACCACGGCCGTGTCATCAGTGATTGCCGACTGCAGTTCATCCAGGTCCAGCCTTCCGAGCCTGTCAACGGGCAGGAAGGTCACCCTGTAGCCCTTCCTTGACATGGTCCTGCAGAAGTTCAGTACAGCGGGGTGCTCCACCCTTGTTGTGACGATGTGTCTTTTTTGCGGGCTGGATGCAAGGCAGCTCATGATGGCGGTGTTGTCGCTCTCGGTGCCGCAGCTTGTGAAGATTATCTCTTCCGGCTCGGCGTTGATCAGTGCCGCCACCTGCTCCCTCGCGGTCTCTATTTTTCTGTGCACCTGCCCGCCGAATGTATGCATGCTCGACGGATTGCCGTAGAGTTCGCCGAGATAGGGCAGCATTTCCTCCCTGACTTCATCGGCAACCCTTGTTGTCGCATTGTTGTCCAGGTAGACGACTCTCATGCGGCCTCCACGGAAAGCTCTTCACTCACCAGTTCTTTTAATTTTTTCTCGATGTTCTTCACGGTAACATCCGCCATGAGGCATTCCGCGCACATCCCCCTGAGGGAGACCGTCACCTTGTTGCCCTCCACATCCACCAGTTCCACGTCTCCGCCGTCCGCCTGCAGCAGGGGCCTTATCTCTTTTTCCATGACTTCCTGTATCATCGCTATCTTCTGAATATTCGTGAGTTTCCTCCGCGGCGCCTCCGGCTTTACCGCGACCCTTTCCCCGCGGATTTCCCTGAGAATTTTTTCAATCTCCGGGATGCAGCTTCCACAGCCGCCTCCCGCCTTTGTGAAATTCGTCACATCCTCTGCGGTCTGCAGGTTGTTTTCCCTGATCACGCGCCTGATCTTCTCGTCCGTCACGCCGAAGCATTCACAGACGATATTTCCCTTTTCGGCCTCGGGCTGCTTCTCCCCCCTGTAATTCGCGACGGCGGCCCGGAGCGCTTCCATTCCCATCACCGAGCAGTGCATCTTTTCCCGCGGCAGGCCGCCGAGATAATCCGCTATGTCCTTGTTGGTGATCCTGAGGGCCTCGTCAACGGTCCTGCCTTTTATTAATTCGGTTAATGCGGAGGATGATGCAATGGCGCTTGCGCAGCCGAACGTCCGGAATCTGGCATCGATTATCCTGTCGGTCTTCCTGTCGATCCTGAGGGTCAGTTTCAGGGCGTCTCCGCACACGATGCTTCCCACCTCGCCGACCGCATCGGGATTTTCGATTTCACCGGCGTTCCTGGGATGAAGGAATAGTTCCCTGACTTTTCCGGTATATTCCCACATATGTTTTTTGTATCACAGGCACGTAATCTTGTCAATAATTTCATGTATATGATAAATTAGTTTCAATATTGCCTGAACGCGGCAGGAACTGTCAGGTTGAATTTCAGTTTAACGGAGGGGATGAAGAACATGCCTGTATATGAGTACAAATGCACAAGATGCAACGAAGAGTTCGAGATAATGCAGAAAATCAACGATGACCCTCTTGCCGAGTGCAGCTCGTGCGGGGGGGAACTGAAGAAACTCATAACGAACACCTCGTTCGTCCTCAAAGGCACCGGCTGGTACGTCACGGATTATCCTTCCGCCGACAGGAAAAAGGCCATGGAGGCCGGGAAATCATCATCCACTGATGCGGGTGGTGACGGGAAAAACGGCGGGAAGACCGAGCCCGCAAAAAATTCTCTCAAAGCGGAGACCAATGCCGCAAAATGATTCCCCCGAGACGGGCCCGCATGTCCACGTCCCTTACGACCTGGTGGACAAGTATTTACCCTATATAAGGAAAGAAAGGCTGAACCTCGAGATATACTTCGGTTCGGTAATCTTCGACAGCCTGACGGAGAGGGAGATAACCGGCCTGAAAAACAGGCTTGACTACAATCCTGCCCTGTCGATACATGCGCCGTTCATGGATCTGTCCCCCGGGGCGGTGGACCCCAAAGTGCGGGAGATTACAAAAAAGAGATTCTCCGCTGTAATGGACTTTGCCGAGATTCTCAGGCCGCGCGTGGTTGTTTTCCATTCGGGATACGACAGGTGGAAATACGACAACAGGATCGATATATGGCTGGAAGGGAGTCTCGATACGTGGGGGCCCGTCAACAGGAGGGCCGCTGATATCGGCACGAGGATAGCCATAGAGAACATATTCGAAGACGACCCGGAGCATCTCGGGATACTGATGAAGGAGATGAATTCCGGCAATTTCGGGATATGCTTTGACACCGGGCATTTCAACCTCTTTTCAAGGCTTCCCCTCACCGAGTGGCTCGGGATAATAAAGCCGAATATCGTTGAGGTTCACCTGCATGACAACTCGGGATATGCCGATGAGCATCTCGCCATCGGAGAGGGCAACTTTGATTTCGGGACACTGTTTGAAGAGATTGAGGGAACAGGTTGTGTCTATACAATCGAGGCCCATAATGTAAGGGATGTGAAAAAGAGCCTGAAGAGGCTCAGGGCCTACCTTTGATTGACGCCGGTTCAACCGCCGTTTTCACTTCCACATGCGCTCATCAAGCGTGAAATCACGTGGTTTGCCGGTCTTTATTTTTCTGAATCCCTCATGCGCCGGGTTCAGCATGAGGTTGTATTCCTCCGGAATCACCGCCGAGGGCACGCGCAGTATGGGAGAGGCTTTGCACTGCGCCCACTGCGTTCCTATATCCTTTGTGTAGTCCGGCGGGGGTGATGTTCTCCATACCGGGTCAAGGTCTTTTACGTGGATTTCTGATATTTCCAGGGAATCCGGAATATCCACGGGGATTGCGACAAGGGATTTGGCGAGATTTATATCTCTCCCCGTAAAATGCACGAACAGCTCCAGCGCCGCCAGCGAAAGGGTTTCACTGACGTAGACCACAGGGGTCCCCCTCTGGTTCCAGCGGCCTCCGCCGAGGCGCGCCCCTTCTCCGGTAAAGGCGTCGGACAGGCGTTTCCTGCGGATGAGCCGCCATGCCCTCCTCACGAAATGACACCGTAGTCAATACGCACCAGCAGTTCCTCCACCTCGCGCGCACCGGCATCGGTCTGAAGCATGTCAAAGGGAAGGCGGCCGCCGAGGCCGTACTGCGGGCTTTTAAGCCACCGGAGCGCCTCGTCCCTGTCTTCAAATACATCCTCGGCAAGCGCCATGATCCTTGCAAAGCGGTATATCCTGTCGCTTTCCACCGGTGAGAGCCTCTCCGATGCGATATATGCCCCCCTTTTCCCCCGCGGCTTCCCTGCCGCGGTGTCCGTCTTTTTCGCGGGCGCTTTTACTGACTTTTTCCGTCTGCGGGCGATTGTGCGCGGGCTGACACCGATAATCCGCGCGATGACTTCATCAGGGAGATTAAAGGCCTTCTTGATATACGAGACAACTCCCCACGGCAGCCCCTTCTTGATAAGGCCGTCGAAATCCATGCGCCCTGTAACTTTCAGGCCGAGTTCCTTCTCACCGCCCAGTACCGACGTTACGGTAGTCATATTTACCACCTCCATGACATCTGTCTTAAATTATATCAGACAACAGTCATACTGTCAAATCGGCCCGGACTTCAAGCGGAGACTGATGTTGCATAAGCGGCATGAAACATGCTGAGTCATGCGGGCGGGCTCAGGAAGGGTTTCTGCCGATTTCGAGGCCGGGGATGGTCCTGTTAAGTTCTTCCTGGGCGTTTTGCAGCGCCTCTTCGGCGGTCGTTCCGCCGTCTTTCAGATATTGGTGAATATGCCTGACCAGAATTTCCGAAAAGACGGCATAATAGGGGAACTTGGGTCTCGCGCGGTAGTAGTGGTTTTTCAGGTATGTATAGGCGTAATCGAGGGCATCGTTTTCCCCCTTTGCATTCTCTATGACCAGCTTGTGCGCGGGTATTCTGACCGAAGTTTCTCCTTCTCCCGGGAATTGCGGATACAGGGCCTCGTTGAACTGTTTCTCGCTCGTCAAATATTCAATGACCTCCATGGCCGGCTTTGCCCTGCCGCTGTCATAGGCATGCCGTGATACGGCATAGGACCATCCCCCGAGGGTCATCTTGGCGGAGGCCCTTGCAACCCCCTTGAACGGCAGTGGCCCGGACATGACGTTGACCTTGTTCCTCAGGTGCCTGTATTTCCTGTAGTGCTGTATGTTGTAGAAGGCGCGCGGCCAGTGCCTCAGCACGAGAGTCTTTCCGCGCGCAAAGTGCTGCAGGCTCTTTGCCTCGTTATAGTCCAGGACCTCTCCGGGGATTATCCCGTCCCTGAGGAGCCTGCCGAAGAATTCCAGGGCCCTGACGGCCTCGGGGGTATTAACCCTGGGAACGCCGTCTTCCTCGACAATCTCCCCGCCGTTTGCCCACAGTATCTCCATGTAGTTGCACATCAGCCCCTCATAACGCGCGCCTTGGAATACGAAGCCGTCATATTCGTCCCCGTATTTTTCCTTCACCTCGTATAACCATTCGATCAATTCATCCCACGACGAAGGTTCCCTGTCCTTTCCTATAAGCCTGTGAAACAAGTCGACGCGGTACATCAGAAATCCCACGTTCAGGAAGCTGGGGACGATGAAGGTCCGTCTATATGGAGTTGAACGGCCTTTTTTATAGACAAACCTCCCCGTCTCCTGTTCGACACCGAATGTATAGCGGATCTTTGCCTTGTTCCGGTACTGGTCAAGCGGTATTATCCAGCCTTTTTTCACGAAGTAAGGTATCCATATCACATCCAGCTCATAAATGTCGGAGTTGTTTTCACCGCTTTCGATCTGCGCGGTTAAAAGAGAATACACTGTGTTTACATTGACGGGCGGGCAACCGTTTCCGGTCTGTCCGGCTATGCGGCAGTAATTCATGCCCAGGGAAATCCTGAGGTTCTTGTTGCTTTCCGCCAGTTCGTCGTTGATCCTCTGGATTTCGTTTTCAGCGAATTGCCCGTCGCCCATGCCGCTGATTACGATCTCGACCGTGGAGAACACGCCGCTGAAAAACAGGATCGCAAAGAAGAGCAGCGCCCCGGAAAAGAGGGGGTATATGACATGCGGCACCATCTTCAATGACTTGTTGTTGAAATCGTTTATGTAATTGGTGATGACGGCGCTTACCGCCGCGGCTATCGCCTCGGGCAGGAAATCCTGGATATATATCAGGAACCGGTAGGGGGAATGCGAGGACTGGGCGATTATGTGCAGGGACAGTATCACCACAAGCGCAAGGACGAGCAGCCAGTACTGCCATTTGAAGTCGGCCCTGAACCCGCGGATGACTCTTTTCATTTCATTTTTCTCTCACCGGCCCTTCCGCAAGGAAAGGGGAAAGGCGGGGGATGCCTTCCCCGCCGTTTTTGTCACTGCATGCCGAGAACCAGCTTTCCACAAGCTTTTCACTCAGGATATCATAAGGGGAATCGGGAGCATCCGTCAGGAGTACAGCAACTGAATTTTCATGCCGGGGGACATGCAGGTTCATATCCCTTGGGAAAATAAGGCTCCCTGCTTCGTCCAGTGTTTGCGTCATTTGGATTACCGCACCGTCTTCCATGTCGACAGAGAAAATAGCGCCGACAAAGAGCGGCTTGTATGAATCCGTCCGGACATTTATATTCATGATTTTTTCATTCCTTCCCTCCCGGAAGACGATTTTATATGAGTCGCCTTTTTCCAGGCAGACCACCATAGGGGGCCTTCCCATATCCCGGTCATTTACGAACACCTTCACCCCCCCTGTGGCACACCCGTAAAACGACAAAACACATAACATAAAGATTACCATAAACGGTCTTTTCATTTTACTGCTCATCTTTTCCCTCCTTCGGCCTCATGAGCCGGAAATTCATATTTTGCAGTTGCCGGGGGTCATTTCCTGTTGTTGAATGTGCCGGACTCGCACGCCGCCACAAACGCCTCCCCCATGCGTTTCAGTTCTTCCCATTCTTTCCGGATTTTCCGGGCGTCGCTGTCTGAAATCTTTTTATCATCATTGTACGATTGAACTATGGCGTCCAGAGTGTCTGAAAATTCCTTGACAAAACGCTGGATATTCTGGAACACGTCGATATTGATGTCGGATTTGTCGCTGTGAATGTTCCTGACGAAAAACCCCCCGGCGGAGCGGCACAGCCAGTTTATGATTCTTTCATCTTCCGTAACCTCGTAAATCCCGATTATGCGGTCGAGAGGATTCGTGGCGCCGCTTGTCTTTGAACCGTCGGGCAGTTCCGCGACTTCCTCACACCATTTGTAAACCAGCGTGGGTGATACGTTAAGCTCCGCGGCCACCATCTTGACGCCGACTTTTTCTATTACGCTTTTTAAAACCTGGTAAGACAACTCCATTTTTTTCTCCTTCAAATTTCTTTTGATCACCTGCACCCGCAAAATATCCGTGCAGGTGTAACCAGAGAGAAATTCTGCGCTGTTCAATTTACCCTTACAGTCGCATAAAATACCGGCGGCAGGGCAGAGGAACCCGCAGGTTTTACGGCGGACTCTCCTGCCGGCTTATGCAACATTAAGGTTTATTTTCAAGCGAGGCTTCGTCTTATGAAGAAGTATATACGAAAAAATCCGTTTTGGAAATTATAATTTTTCACTGATTTTATAACGACGGCGCCGCGGGCTTGGTGCTTCACAGGAGGCAAACAGCCGGGTGTGAAGGTTGAGGAGACGGGTTCTATGCCGCTCAAGGTGTGAAATCATGAAGCGGACATCGCGAATGCATTGTAAAACCGCACATAGGTGTCATTACGCGATATAAGCTGTTCATGCGTGCCGCTGTCCGTGATCCTGCCCTTGTCGAGAATCACTATCCTGTCCGCGTTCCTGATCGTCGACAGCCTGTGTGCAATGACAATGGTCGTCCTGCCCCTCATCAGTTTTTCAAGCGCCTTCTGAACAGTCGCCTCAGAGACCGAATCAAGCGAGGACGTGGCTTCATCAAGTATCAGGATGGGGGGATTTTTCAGAATCGCCCTTGCTATCGCTATCCTCTGGCGCTGTCCGCCGGAAAGCATGAGGCCTCTTTCACCTATAACGCTGTCATACTGTCCGGGCAGTTCCCTTATGAACTCGTCGGCGTATGCAAGCCTCGCGGCATGGATAATATCGCTCTCCGTTGCGCCTCTCCTGCCGAAGGCGATGTTTTCCCTCACTGTATCATTGAAAAGGATGATGTCCTGGCTTACAATGCCTATGAGTTCCCTTAATGAATGCTGCTCCACGTCGTTGAGGTTTATCCCGTCGATTGTAATGACGCCGTCCGAAGGCCTCCGGAACCTCGGGATCAGGTCCACAAGGGTCGATTTCCCCACGCCGCTCTGGCCCACGATGGCGATGACCTCCCCGTGATTTATATCGAGACTGATGTTCTTCAATACATACGAACTGTTTCCGGGATAGGCAAAGGAGACGTCTCTGAATCTCAGCGCATCCGTGAACCTGTCTATCCTGATGCCGCCCTTTTCTTCCTGCGCGGTGTCAAGCATGGTATCTATCCTCTCCATTGAACCTATCGTCTCCTGCAGGGCGGTATAAGCCTCGCCTATCTTCTTGATCGGGGAAAACGCCATGTAAATCGCCGCGAGCATGGAGGCGAGGTCACCGGGTGACATGGCCCCCCCGGCGATCAGAGTGATGCCGTACCACAGGGCAAAGGCCACGCCCATACCGGTTACAACATCTATAACCAGCTTCGTAAACTCCTTGAGCCTTATCACACGCAGCATTTCCCTGTAGTATCTCTGGTTTTCATTCCTGAACTTCTCTCCCATCACGTCTTCGCGGTTAAAGACCTTGATTATGCGCATACCTTGGATGGCCTCTCCTATCCTGTGTGTAACCAGCGATATCCTTCTCTGGGCGTCCTTCCTCTTCCTTTTCACCCTCTTGCCGAATTTCCTCGTGCTCAGACCGATGAATGGAAGCAGTATCAGGGTCATCAGAGTCAGGTCCCACCGCCTGTAGAATGCGATTCCCAGCAGGAAAACAACGGTGGGGATTTCCATGACAAAGGTTCTCATCACATGGGAGATAAGACCGTTCAGCACTTCCACGTCATTGATTATTCTCGATATAATGACCCCGGATGACTCCCTGTTGAAAAAACCGACCGGCAGTGTCAGGATATGGTTGAACAGCCTGTTTCTCATTTCCCTCATTAATTTCATGCCCGCGGACTTCATCAGGTATGTCTGCCCGAATCCCACCAGCCCTTTTGCAGTAAAAAGCAGGATGATACCCAGGGGGACAAACCTGAGATACTCGTATTTCTTCGCCACCAGTACGTCATCGAGGGCCGGCTTGACGATCCAGGCGATGGAGGCCGTTATCCCGGAGACAAGGAGGCCGAGGACGATACCGCCCAGTATCCTCGGCCAGTAGGGTTTGGTGAGGGCGATTATCTTTCTGAACATGCGCATGAATTATAGTATAAAGGAATATCCGATTATATTAAAGATTCATTCCCGTGTTGGTTCACCTTGCCGTAAAACCTCCGGCTCCCCCTGCCTGCGGGCGGTGTTTTTTATGTTATGCCGCGTAAGGGGGTAGCGTAAAATATTCTGTGTAAATTTGAATAAAAAAAAGAAAGGGTGTATTCTCCATAAGTTTGACTAAAAACTTTTAAAAGGAGGAATACACCCATGCCAGCAAAAGAATTAACGAATTTAAC
>Ga0256839_1001375_pt1 | contig 29520 bp, 26 predicted proteins | sample 354166metaG_FD_185968 | JGI IMG/M metagenome (GOLD analysis project Ga0256839, IMG submission 185968) | Hydrothermal vent microbial communities from Mid Atlantic Ridge, Atlantic Ocean - 354-166 | ecosystem: Environmental > Aquatic > Marine > Hydrothermal vents | place: Atlantic Ocean: Mid... | reverse complement strand
CAGCCGGTAGGGGCGTCGGATCTGGCTCCGCTGTTTGCTGAAGTGCTCCTTGCCTGAGAGGTGAGCATCAAGGAACACGGTTAGAGCTTCTGGAACCTGCGCGCAACATCTACTGGATCTGGCGGCTTACGCCGCTGCTGACTATATAGCACGCATGGAGGCCATCATCGACGCTCTGGACGGACATCCCGTCTGGCTGGGATTTATGGGCGGTCTGATTATCGCCACGCTGAATATGGGGGGAGCTTTCGTGCTGCTGCTCTGGCCCCGTCCGTCGCCTCGCTTTCTGGATGCGGCCCTGGGATTTGCGGCGGGGGTGATGCTGACGGCCAGCTTTACCAGCCTGATTCTTCCTGGCATTGAGTATGGCGGGTTGCTGCCGGTGTTGGGAGGTCTTATGCTGGGGGCACTCGTGATGGACGCCGGTGATCGCTGGCTACCCCACGAACACTTTGTTAAAGGACACGAAGGGCCCGATGTGCACCGTATCCGCCGCGTATGGCTTTTTATCATCGCGATCACGCTGCACAACATGCCTGAGGGGTTGGCAGTGGGGGTCAGTTTTGGTAGTGGTCATTATCGCGAGGCCGTTCAGCTTATGCTGGCCATTGGGATCCAGAACATTCCTGAAGGGCTGTCTGTTGCGGTTTCTTCGCTCAGTGCCGGACTGGGCGCCCGGTTTTATGCCAGTATGGTCGGCGTACGTTCGGGCCTGGTAGAAATTCCAGCCGCTGTGCTGGGAGCTGCACTGGTGCATTATATGGCGGTGCTACTGCCCTGGGCTATGGGCTTTGCGGCCGGTGCGATGCTTTACGTTATCAGTCACGAGATTCTGCCTGAAACGCACCGCATGGGGCACGAGCGGCTGGCTACCCTGGGGACCATACTGGGCATTATCGTTATGCTTACGCTCGACGTAGCACTGGGCTGAAAAGCGAACGCCGGCGCATTGCGCGCCGGCGTTCCCCTTTTGAAAACGTGAAAGCAATTACTCCACCGTGATCTTACGTGGCTGGTGCGCGGCCAGCTTCGGGATTCGGATGGTAAGGACTCCGTCTCGCATTTCTGCCTTAATGCCGGCCGGATCGATGGTCTGTGGCAGGGTAAAGCTGCGGAAGAAACGCCCGTGCGGACGTTCCACATGGCGCACCGTTTCCTGATCCCCCTCGTACTCGGCCTTCCGCTCACCCGAAACCGTCAGTACGCCCTCATTAAACTGGAGGTCCAGGCTTTCTTTGGCCACACCCGGCAGATCCATACGGATCAGGTAGGCTTCGGCCGTTTCCGACAGGTCCGCGCGAGGAGTCCAGCCAGCTGGGGCTTCGGTCGCTTCGGCACCCTGAAGAAACTCGTTAAACAGCCGATTCATCTCGCGCTGCAACGTTGTGAAACCCGGGAAATAAATACGCTCAGCCATGGCTTTAAATGGTTGGTTGGGGTATGCTTTGTTTTAGACCGACAGGCTGTCGCGCCTGCGTTCGTTTGCACTGCGGTGGGAAAACCGTGCCGGGTGCCAGAATGAACGAAAAAGGCCTTAGAAGATGTCGCTTCTGACAGCATGGTCTGTGACTTGCAAAAGACTACCGGTAGTTAGATGGCCTGTCACTTCGACAGGCAAGCATCCGTCCACAAAACCAGAACAGGTACCATGGCAGTAACGAAACAGCTTCCAAAAGCACAGTGGCAGGAATACTTTGACAACTTTACCCGTGCGTTTCTGGAAGATCTGAATCCAGAAGCTGCCGTTGTCGAGGTGATCAATCCCCGGTTGGGAGATCAGTTGGAATCGGACTATGCCCGTGTTATCGGGATCAGCTACGATCCCAAAGACAACGTCTTTGAGGTAGCGCTGGAGGGCGTCGATCATCTCGTGTATCATCCGAAGGAGATCTGGGTGATAGAGGAAGACAACGGATTTGTGCGCACAATTGAAGTGGTGCGCGAGGACGGTACAAAAGAAATCATTCGGTTGCAGAGCGTCGGCCTGCAGCGGGCGCAGCAATAAGAAAAACTTATCGCTGGCTTTACTAAAATGCGTCGGTAGGGTACCGGCGCCCAAAGGGAAGGTTTACAGTTAATGGATCAAAGGTGATACGATGGCGGAATTGATGGCAGTTTCCAGGTTCGAGCGGCTATTCCGTATGGCTGCCGGCCTGGATGTAGATAAAAGTGATCTCAAACGTTTGAGCCATTTTGTGCGGCAGAAAATTTACGATCTGCTGCTGGCTGCGCAGGCAACCGCCCGGGCGAACGGTCGTGACGTGATTCAGGTGCATGACCTGCCTATCACAAACGGCCTGCGCGAAAGCATTCGCGCCTTTGAGGCGCTTGATACCGAGCTGGAATTGGAGCCCGTTCTGGAACACTTGGCGGAACTGCCGCCGCTGGAGCTGGCCTACAGTTACGAGGTGGAGCGCGAACTACCCCGCCTGGTAGGAGCGCTTACGGTGGCACTGGCACGGGCGTTCAAGGTACTGGATCCGGAAGTCAAGAATCCGCAACCCTTGCACTGGGAGCGGGCAATAGCGATTTTTAACCTGCTGTTGTAAACCTGTTCGTTGTTGTCATGAATGACCTGTTTTTCCTATTTCTTATCCTAATGAGTTTGACGCCCGCGCTGCGCCAGCAGATTCTGGAGGCACGCCGGGCGCAGATTATGCGTCGGTTGGAGCAACGGCGAGGTTCTCGGGTGATCTCGCTGATTCACCGGCAGGAGACGGTCTCGCTGCTGGGCATTGGCATTCATCGTTACATTTCCATTGAGGATGCCGAGGAGGTGTTGCGGGCCATTCGCATGACGGACCCTGCCTGTCCCATTGACATGATTGTGCATACCCCTGGGGGATTGGTACTGGCTGCCGAGCAGATAGCCTGGGCGTTGGCTCAGCATCCAGCCAAAGTAACGGTCTTTGTGCCCCACTACGCGATGAGCGGTGGCACGTTGCTGGCGCTGGCTGCCGATGAAATTGTGATGGATCCGTTTGCCGTGCTCGGGCCGGTTGATCCCCAGATCGGTCAATATGCTGCGGCTTCTATCGTGGCCGCCGTTCGCCGAAAAGGCCCGGGCCAGGTCAGTGATGAGACGCTGATGCTGGCCGACGTAGCCGAAAAAGCACTTGGACAGGTCGCCCATAGCGTGCAGCGATTGCTCGAACGTAAAATGCCAGCTGACCGCGCGGCCCGGGTAGCAGAAGTGCTGACCAGTGGGGTGTGGACGCACGACCATCCGCTGCGGGTGGATGAAGTGCGGGCGCTTGGCCTGCCGGTTTCGACCAATATGCCGCCGGAGATTTATTCGCTCATGGCCTTGTATCCGCAGCCTACCCGCATGCGGCCTTCGGTCGAATACGTACCGCTTCCTTATCGTTCCGACAGACCATCTGGACGGCAACCATCATGATCCCCATAGGTGACGACGTACCCGAACGGTACTATCCGTTTGTAACCTACACGTTGATCGGACTCAACGTCTTCTTTTTCTTCGTGGAGCTGCTCCAGGGACCGCGCCTGGAAGCTTTTCTGTATCGCTGGGGTACTGTGCCGGCCTGGGTGATGAACTGGCAGGAGCAACCCGAGGTGCTGCTGACGCTGTTTACGTCCATGTTTCTCCATGGCGGCTTTGCCCATCTGCTCGGCAACATGATTTACCTGAACGTCTATGGCAAGTCGCTTGAGGGGACGATTGGCTCGGGGCGCTTTCTGGTGTTTTACCTGCTCAGCGGCCTGGCTGGAGGGATTGCGCACGTACTCATGAACCCCACAAGCACGGTACCGGCTATTGGCGCCAGCGGGGCCATCTCGGGAGTGCTGGGCGCCTATCTGATACTTTTCCCGCGCGCGACGGTATTTCTGGTAGTCCCGCTGCTCTTTTTCTTTCCCTTTATTGCATTGCCAGCCTGGTTTGTGCTCACCTGGTGGTTTGCGTTGCAGATTATGGGCGGGCTGACGTCGGCGGCTTTTACTCAGGTAGGGGGAGGCGTAGCCTACTGGGCGCACATTGGAGGATTTGTGGCCGGATTGCTCCTGATCATCCTCTTTTATCCCCGCCGGGAGCGTCGGCCTTTCCGCTACTACGGAACCCCGGATCGGCGTTACTGGGCCTACTGGGAAGGGTAGCGGGCAGGATCTTTTCCATTTCGGCGGTTTCCTGGGCCGAGAGGCCAAGCTGACGTGCATGCCGGGCGGTGAGGGGCGTGCGGAACAGGGAACTACAGGCGACGAACGCCTGTGCCGGCCCGACAAGCACCAGACGGTCGCCCGGGCGTATCTGAAAATCGCCTCCTGGACTGGGGATAAAGCGGTTGTCGCGGTAGGCAGCCAGCACGGTGATGCCATACCGAGGCCGAAGAGCCAGCTCAGCCAGGGTGCGTCCGACTGCTGGCGCTCCGGGATGCACCACTACTTCACGGGTGTGTAGTTGATCCTGCGAAAGCGCGGAAAGCACATGTTGCACCTGATCTGGCTGCCGGAAGGCCTGATAGTTGTCTGCGCGCAGTACCTGAATTTCGGCAGCCACTTCCCGGGCCGGCAAGCCATAGGCGTCAAGTACGTGGGAAAACAACCGCAGGGGCGTTTCCAGCTCCTCGGGTACCACCAGATCGGCGCCGGCTTCGCGCAGGGTATCGACATCCCGTAGCAGGCCCGCTCGCGCGATGATACGCAATGTAGGGTTCAGGTAGTGGGCCAGGCGTACCAATCGCTCTGCTGCGGCACGGTCGTCAATCAACACAACCAGGGCTTTGGCTTTCCGAATACCGGCTGCCTCAAGAATAAGACGGCGGCTGGCATCGCCCAGCAGGGCAGGCAGGCCGGCTTCGCGGGCTTCCAACACCCGGTGCGGATCCAGGTCGATAACCAGCATGGGAAGCTGTAACGGCCGTAACATCCAGGCCAGGTGCTGCCCGTCGCGGCCGTAACCTACCAGGATCAGGTGATTTTCCAGTGAGGGTTCGGGCTCCTCAGCAGTCAGGTTAGCCGGTAGGCGAACCGGCCAGCGTGCTTCGAGCCAACTACCCAGCCAATGTCCGGCAGGCAATAACAGGGGAGTGGCCAACATAAGCAGTACGGCTGCTGCAATGAACAGCGCATCGCCATCCGGATGTCCCAGCGGCTGCAGGCCGACCTCACGGCCCATTCGTTCCAGCACAAAGGAGAACTCTCCGATCTGCGCCAGTCCGAGTCCTGCGATGGAAGCCACGCGTGGTCCGTAGCCGAGTGCCAGCACGCTGCCGCCCGTTACCAGGGCTTTCAACACCACCACGAGTAGGGCAATACCTAACACCAGCACAGGATTTGCCAGTACATACCGGACGTCCAGCAACATGCCTACCGACATAAAGAACAGGGCATTGAAGACGGTACGCAGGGGCAGGATCTCGCTCAGGGTATGCTCGGCGTAGGGACTTTCGCTGACGACCAAACCGGCCAGAAACGCACCCAGAGCCAGACTGATACCAAAAAGGCCTGTGACGAAGGCTGTCCCGAAACAGAGCGTGACGACAGTCAGGAGAAACAGCTCATGTCGGTAGGTGCGGGCAACGTAGTCGAGCAGGCGAGGGATCAGCAGCCGCGCCAGCACAAGCACGATGCCGATAATCAACAGGGCCTTCAGCAAAGTGAGCACGACCTCGGTAAAGCTCCCTTCGGCGCCGCCCATGATGGGCACCAGCAGGACCAGTCCCACGGCAGCCAGGTCCTGAAAGATCAGAATGGCCAGACTGGCCTGTCCTGCTGCACTTCCGGTTTCTCCGCGTTCGGCCAGCAGGCCCATTACCAGCGCTGTGCTGCTGAGCGCCACCAGGATACCCGTGAAGATGGCAACTGGCCAGGCAACACCGATCGTGTGCAGCAGCAACGCTACGACTGCCGTCGTGACACTTACCTGCAGTAATCCCCCACCCACTACCAGACGACTCAGGCGGGCCAGCTTTTCCAGGCTGAACTCAACGCCGATAGAGAAAAGCAGCAGAATAACACCAATTTCGGCCATACGGCCGATCAGTGTCTCATTCTGCACCAGGCCGATACCGCCGGGACCTACCAGCACGCCAGCCAGCAGAAAGCCCACTACGGGCTCCAGGCGAAGCCGGTAGCAGAGGTAAGCAATGGCCGTCCCGGCGCCAAGCAAAGCGACCAGCTCTCCCAGAAAGGGGAGCTGTAAGCCTACCGCCAGTAGCATGGAAGTAACCGGATCTTTTCGGGTCAGCAGAAACACGCCAGAAACGAAGGGCGGTGATTCTGGTTCTTGAAGGACCTATGGCATGCGTAACGAATCCGATATAAGCGTATGGCGGATGAGCTGCAGGGCGCGCTGGCGCTGGAGACGCAGACGCCGGTGCAGACCGACCGTGAGCTTACGGTTGAGGTGGGATGGGTGCTGGCCGGCGCTTTTGACGAGATAGATCGCCGGGCGCTGGCACTGGCCCGCGCTCGCCTGGCTCAGTTACTAACAGCTTGGTTTCCAGAATTTTGCTGGCGCTTTCCGGTGGTCTGGCGTCGGGAGCTACGGCCGATTTCGCCTGTCGAGCCGATTGAACTACTGGAGGCTGCTACGGACGAGCGTGACCATGGACGCTGGGACTTTGTGCTGGTGGTTACGGCGGCCGCCCTGAAAAGCCACTACAAACCCTTTGCGTTGGGAGCACCTTCGTCCGCACTGGATGCCGCCGTGCTTTCAACGCAGCGGTTGGATCCCATTGTGGAAGATGAACAGGTTGAAGAGCGTGAGCGAATTGAAACTATTGCCCGACGGGTAACGGCACTGGCCGTCCATCTGCTGGGTCATCTGAACGGACTCGCCCATCAGGACGACCCGTCTGATTTTATGTATGACCTGAAGACGGTGGCCGATCTGGATGGTATGCGCTATTTGCAGGACCGCGCACGGATGGAAAAGGCACTGCGGGAGGTGGCTGCCGAGCGCCTGGAAGAGACGGCCGCCTATCGACAGCCCGGATTGGTTCACAAGTGGGGTGTACGCCTGGGGTTTGGATTGCGGGTGCTTTGGCGCGAGCGCCGTAACATCTGGGAGGCCGTCCGTGAGGTCGAACCCTGGCTGTTTCCAATGCGCTTCAGCCGTCTGACGACCGCAGCTTTTTCCGCATTGCTTTTTCTGCTGATGACGGCCGAAGTCTGGGAACTGGGCATGCAACAGCCTCCGCTACGTGTGGCCCTGCTGGCGTTACTGGCACTGGCTGGCACCTCGTTTTACCTGCTACAGCGGCAACATCTGCTTCGACAACATCGCTGGGAGATGCGCTTCAGCGAGCAGCGTACGGTTGCCGCGATCGCCGCCAGTGTGGCTGTTGTCCTGGGCATGGCCACCACCTATGTGTTTCTCTTTGGGATGGTGTTGCTTATAAGTAAGCTGCTGTTTACGCTTCGTCTTGTTACCGGATGGACGGCCCTGGCGCCTACGTGGCAACACTATCTGACGTTTGCCGGCTTTGTTGCCACGCTGGGCCTGGTAGCCGGCGCACTCGGTGCCTCCTTTGAACAGGGAGTCTATTTCCGCCACGTACTGCTCATCGACGAAGAAACTTAATCCTGGGCCGTATCGATCTGTGCCCGTTGCAGCCGACCGCTGTAGTCGATATAGACCGTTTTCGTTTCCGTATAGAAGTCGAATACCTCCCAGCCGCCTTCGCGATGGCCGTTTCCGGTCTGCTTGACACCTCCAAAGGGCAGGTGCGCTTCGGCCCCAATGGTAGGTGCATTCACGTACACAATGCCCGCTTCCAGCTCCTGTATCGCTTGGAAGGCTCGAGCAATGTCCCGTGTGTAGATTGAAGATGAAAGTCCGTAGCGCACTTTGTTCGCCACAGCAATGGCTTCTTCCAGGGAGCCAACCTTCAGTACGGAGAGGACCGGTCCGAAGATTTCTTCCTGCGCAATGCGCATCTCGGGCGTAACATCCACAAAGATAGTGGGCTCGAAGAAAAAGCCCTCGTCCAACCCCGGACCGGTAGCACGGCGTCCCCCCAGCACCAGACGTGCCCCTTCCTGAAGACCGAGATCTACATAGCGCTGCACTTTTTCGAGGGCGGTCTGGTTGATGAGCGGCCCCATGTCCGTACCCTCGGCGTTACCGTCACCAAGACGCAGGCGCCGGGCTGCTTCACAGAGCCGTTCAACCACTTCGTCGTGAATGGCTTCATGAAGGATAAGTCGGCTGGTGGCTGTGCAGCGTTGACCGGTGGTGCCAAAAGCACCCCAGAGGACGCCATTGACTACCAGATCCAGATCAGCATCTTCCAGGACAATGAGCGGATTTTTTCCGCCCATTTCCAGCGAGCAGCGTTTGTGCAAGCGACCGCAGAGGCTACCGATACGCGCGCCCACTTCAGAGGAGCCGGTAAACGAGATAGCCTGGACCTCTGGATGCTCTACCAGGGCAGCGCCCGCCTCTGCATCGCCGTGCACCAGATTGATCACGCCTGGCGGCACGCCTGCGTCAATCAACGTCTGTACGAAAAGCATGCCGCTGTGCGGGGCATCTTCGCTGGGTTTGAAGACTACGGTATTCCCACAGGCCAGTGCCGGGAAAATTTTCCAGCTTGGCACGGCTACTGGGAAGTTCCAGGCTGTAATGACCCCTACGACACCCAGGGGTTGCCGGATGGTCATGTTGAACTTATTCGGCAATTCGCTGGGCACGGTGTGTCCGAAAAGCCGACGCGTTTCACTGGCGGCATAGTAGGCCGTGTCGATGGCTTCCTGAACGTCGCCGCGCGTCTCAAAAAACGGCTTGCCCATTTCTCGCGTCATGGCCCGGGCAATTTCGTCTTTTCGAGCACGAAGGAGGTCCCCGGCCCGCCGCAGGATCTCCCCACGCTGGGGAGCCGGCAGGCGGCGCCAGGATGGAAAGGCTGCGCGCGCGGCTGCAACGGCCTGATCAACATCGGCTGCGCTTGACCGGGGAAACAGACCGATCAGGTCAGACCAGCGAGCCGGGTTACGATCTTCGAAGTGGCGTCCTGATGTAGCGTCGACCCACTTTCCGTTGATATAGTTGTGAAAAATCGTGGCCATGAGGAAACCTGGTGGCTGTTTGGAAGCGTTTTCGAACTACCTGATTTAAAATAGGACATACCGCGGGTCCCTGCCAAGTCGGCCGTGTGCGCCTGTACCCGTAACAAAAGATGTATATTTCCCGATCCAGCCAGTAAGATTGAACAATGAAGCCCATGACCGACCGTGCCGCTTTCTTATCCTCGCTGGAGTCGCGGCTGGCCTCACGTGCGCGCAACGTGCCTCCCAGCGGCATTCGGCGCTTTTTTGAGATTGCCGCCACGATGGAGGATGTGATCTCGCTGGGGATTGGCGAGCCGGATTTCGTCTCGCCCCCGGCCGCTATTGAGGCGGCCATTGCTTCGCTGCGTGCTGGCCAGACGGGCTACACCGCCAATGCCGGGTTGATGGAGCTGCGCGAAGCGATTGCTGAAGAGCTGGTCCGACGCTATGGCGTGCATTACGATCCGGCCCATGAGATTCTGGTTACTGTGGGGGTGGCCGAGGGCATTCAACTGGCTATGCTGGCCCTGGTGGAGCCGGGCGATGAAGTGCTGATTCCGGAGCCCTGCTTTGTTTCGTACGGCCCAACCGCTATATTTGCCGGAGGACGGGTGGTGTATGTGCCCACGTCGGTGGAGAACGATTTCCAGGTGACGGCAGCCGATCTGGAGCCCTACATTACGCCGCGTACCAAGGTGTTGATGATCGGCTACCCGAACAATCCGACCGGTGCTGTACTGCGCCGGAAGACCATGGAAGAAATCGGGGAACTGGTCGTCCGGCATGATCTGTTCGTCATCTCGGATGAGATTTATGATCGGCTGATTTATGGTCGTGCCTATGAAGAAGGGCATGTGTGCGTGCCTTCGATTCCGGGGCTTCGCGAACGAACCGTTCTACTGGGCGGCTTTTCCAAGGATTATGCAATGACCGGATGGCGTATTGGTTATGCCTGTGCTCCTGAGCCCATCCTGAAGGCGATGTACAAGTTGCATCAGTACATGGTGATGAGTGCTCCGACTATGGGGCAGGTGGCTGCGCTGGCGGCGCTTCGGGAAGCGCAGGAAGATGTAGAACGGATGCGCCAGGCTTATGATGAGCGGCGGAGGGTGATTGTGGACGGTCTGCGTGCGGCCGGTTTGCCCACGTTTGAGCCGGAGGGGGCTTTTTATTGTTTCCCGGACATTCGTTCGACCGGACTCACTTCCGAGGAATTTGCACAACGTTTGTTGCGGGAGGAGCGTGTGGCGGTGGTGCCGGGGGATGCGTTTGGACCCAGTGGGGCCGGGTATGTGCGTTGTTCGTATGCCACGTCGCTGGAGAATGTGCGGGAGGCGGTGCGTCGGATCCAGCGGTTTGTAGCACGGGTGAAGGAGGGGCAGCGGGTGGAAACCTGAGTGGGGCCTGGTCGTTGCCAGGAGCTTATTGGAAATGGGTATTGTTTTGTGGCCACTGAATCCGTTATTGCAATGCAAGAAAAAATCCAAAGCCTGTTAGAGCGTGTAGACACGCTCGGGAGGTTTCTTTGACATCCCCGGGCGTAAGCAGAAAATCGCACAGCTAAACGAAGAGCGATTGGCTCCGGGGTTCTGGAATAACCCCGAGCGGGCACGTGAGGTAGAGAAGCAGATTGCTGAAGAAGAATCCTGGGTAACGGCGTGGGAGCGGCTGCGCCGTCAGGCCGAAGACGTGCAGACTTTGCTGGAGCTACAGCAGGAGGAGCCTGAAGCGGATCTTCAGGAGGAGATTGCCCAGGAGGTAGCTCGTCTGGAGCAGCAGCTTGACGAGCTGGAGCTGCGGAGCTTGCTGACTGACCCCGATGATCATCGGAATGCAATTCTGACCATTCATCCCGGAGCGGGCGGAACGGAAAGCCAGGACTGGGCGGAGATGCTCCTGCGCATGTACACCCGCTGGGGAGAGCGGCACGGCTACGACGTGGAACTCCTTGAATACCAGGCGGGCGACGTGGCCGGCATCAAGAGTGCCTCGCTGCGTATTGCTGGACCCTACGCTTATGGGTACCTGAAAGGAGAGTCTGGAGTGCATCGCCTGGTGCGCATTTCGCCATTTGATGCAAGTGGCCGGCGCCATACTTCGTTTGCCAGCGTGTTCGTCTATCCGGAAATCGACGACACGATTGAGGTCAACATCCGGCCGGATGAGATCGAAATGCAGACGTTCCGCAGCAGTGGAAAGGGAGGGCAGAACGTCAACAAGGTAGAAACGGGTGTACGTTTGATCTGGCGCGGCAAGCTCTCCAATGGGGAAGAGGCTAAAGTGGTAGCTGAGTGCACCGAAGAACGCAGCCAGCTTCAAAACCGGCAGCGGGCCCTTACGATGCTTAAAAGCCGCATCTATCAGTTGGAGCGGGAGATTCGGGAAGCTGAAAAGCGCAAGCGCGAGTCTCAGAAGAAAAAGATCGAGTGGGGCAACCAGATCCGTTCTTACGTTTTTCAACCGTACACGATGGTTAACGACCATCGCACTGAAACCAAAGTAACGGACGTACAGGCCGTCATGGACGGCGATCTGGACCCGTTCATTCGGGCCTACCTGCTGTCGCAGGTAAACGAAGTCTCTTAAGATGCCCGAGCGTTACCAGTTCGACTTTCTGGTTATTGGGAGCGGCATCGCAGGTTTGACTTTTGCCCTGCGCGTGGCCGATCATGGATCGGTAGCCATAGTGACCAAAAAAGAAAGCGTCGAATCCAATACGAATTACGCGCAGGGGGGTATTGCGGCCGTTATGGACGCGGCCGACTCGTTTGAGCAGCATGTGCAGGATACGCTTGAAGCCGGGGCAGGATTATGTGACCGTGAGGTAGTGGAAACGGTGGTGCGGGAAGGGCCGGAGCGGATCCGCGAGCTGATTGCGCTCGGGGCACAGTTTACCTATGAGAATGGTCGGCTTCATCTGGGCCGCGAGGGAGGGCATTCGCGGAATCGTATTGTGCACGCCGCCGATGCGACGGGCCGTGAGGTTGAGCGGGCCTTACTGACGCACGTGCGTGCCCATCCCAACATCCATATCTTTGAGTACCACTACGCCGTCGATCTGATCACCGAACATCACCTGGGGCAATATGTCTCTCGTCTGCGCCCCGACATTCACTGCTTCGGAGCGTACGTGCTGGACGAGCGCGCTGATGTTGTCCACACGTTTCTGGCGAAAGCGACTTTGCTGGCCACGGGCGGCTCCGGCCAGGTGTACCTGCACACAACCAATCCGTCGGTGGCTACGGGCGACGGGGTAGCCATGGCCTATCGGGCCAAGGCCCGTGTAGCCAACATGGAGTTTATTCAGTTTCATCCGACCACGCTTTTTTACCCAGAAGGCACGGAAGATCGTTCGTTCTTAATCAGCGAGGCGGTGCGGGGAGAAGGGGCGCGGCTTTACAACCTGGCTGGCGAGCGCTTCATGCTCCGGTATGATCCGCGGGCTGAGCTGGCGCCTCGCGACATTGTAGCCCGTGCCATTGACGATCAGCTCAAACGACGTGGTGAGCCGCATGTGTGGCTGGATATTTCTCATCGTCCTGCTGAGGAGATCAAGCGACGGTTCCCGAACATTTATCACACCTTACTGGGCTACGGCATCGACATGACGCAGCAGCCTATCCCGGTGGTGCCGGCAGCGCACTATCAGTGTGGAGGCGTGCTGACCGACCTGCACGGCCGTACCACGATTCATGGACTCTACGCGGCCGGTGAGGTGGCCTGCACGGGGTTGCACGGGGCTAACCGTCTGGCCAGTAACTCGCTGCTGGAAGCACTGGTTTTTGCCCGGCGCGCGGCTGAAGATGCCGTGCAGTACGTTCAGACGCAGACCTGGCGCACGGACGTGCCAGATTGGGATGATCGAGGTACCGAACGTCCGCAGGAATGGGTCCTCATTTCGCACAACCGTGATGAATTGCGACGGATTATGTGGGATTATGTGGGCATCGTGCGCTCGCAACTTCGCCTGGAGCGCGCGCTGCGCCGCACCCGTTTGCTCTACGAAGAAACCGAGGACTTCTACCGGCGTGCTCGGCTTTCGCCGGGGCTGTGCGAGCTGCGCAACATGATTGCCGTTGCCTATCTGATTATTCGAAGTGCGCAGATGCGGCGTGAAAGCCGCGGATTGCACTATATGCTGGACTATCCCGAACCAGTCGAAAGCGAACGGAGGCCCACGCTGGTCTGAGGAACCCACTTCGGGGGCGGTCGTTTACCCGTCGGAAGTGAGCGGGTTGTGGGGTCGCCTCCACGGAACGGAGTCGGTGTGTACGAAAAGGGGGGCTCAAGCCGCCCTTTTTTCGTTCAACCCGCTCAAGTAGTAACGCCCGGCCGTCCGTGGTGCGGGCGTTTTTTACAGCGAAAAACGGCGATGATGCAAGCAGCATACGGGATGCCGGCGCTGATCGAACAGATCCGCGCCCGAGTTGAAGAGGTGTTGCAGGGGACGTCGTTCTTTCTGATTGATGTCGTTGTGCGCGGCCGACGGGGGGCGCAGGTGGTCGAGATCTATATTGACGGCGACCGCGGCCCCTCACTTCGGGACCTGGAGCATTTGAGCCGAGAGATTGGTTTTTTGCTTGATAGTGATGAGCTTTTGCCCGGTCCGTACACGCTGAACGTGTCGTCGCCGGGCGTTGATCGGCCACTGGTGCATCCCCGGCAGTACCCCAAACATGTGGGGCGCGAGCTGGAGGTGCAACTGGTGGCTGGCGAAGAAGGATTGGCTGAGCGACTGCGCGGGACGTTGCAGCGGGCCGATGCTGAAGCGATTGAGCTGCAACTTCCCGATGGGTCGCAACGCCGATTGCGCTACGAAGAAATTCAAACGGCCCGCGTCTGTTTGCCCTGGTAAGGCGGGCCCTAAAGCCGTTGACAGGTGAGCCATGCAGAACAGCGAGCTGGTATCTTCCTTTGCAGAGATTGCCCACTCAAAGGGCATTGATCGGGATACCCTCCAGTTGATCGTAGAGGATGTCTTCCGGGCCATGATCCGGAAGCGCTATGGGTCGGACGAAGCGTTCGAAATCATCTTTAACCCGGATCATGGCGACATCCAGATTCTCCACATTCGGGAAGTCGTGCCCGACTGGGAGCTGGAGGATCCCGTTACCCAGATTGAGCTGAGTGAGGCGCGCAAGATTGATCCCGACTTTGAAGTCGGTGACGAGGTAGCCAGCGAACTCAACATTTCCGAGTTCGGGCGCCGGGCAATTATGACGGCGCGTCAGACGTTCAGCCAGCGCATTCGGGATCTGGAAAAAGAAAAGATCTATCAGGAGTATTCAGAGCTGGTCGGTGAGATCGTAGTCGGCGAGATTTACCAGATCCGTCGGCGCGAGGTGCTGGTCATGCACAATCGCACAGAGCTCATTCTACCTCGTGAAGAACAGATTCCACGAGATCGCTATCGCAAGGGCGATACGCTGCGGGCTGTGGTCAAAGAAGTGCGGCGTGAGTCCGGTGGTGCACCGCAGGTGATTATCAGCCGCGCTGATCCGGTTTTTCTGGAGCGGCTGCTTGAGCTCGAGGTGCCCGAGATCGAAGAGGGGATTGTGGAGATTAAAAAGATTGTTCGCGAGCCTGGCGAGCGCGCTAAAGTCGCCGTGGTCAGCCATGACGAACGCGTGGATCCAGTCGGTGCCTGCGTGGGGCTTCGCGGTAACCGGATCTATGCCGTTGTGCGTGAGCTTGCTAACGAAAACATCGACGTGATTGAGTGGTCCGACGATCCGCGTGAACTGATCAAGCGAGCGCTTGCACCGGCCAAGCCGCTTTCGGTAACGCTTAATGAGGAGGCCGATCCGCCACGTGCCAAGGTGGTTGTACGGGCAGAGGAGGTCAGTCAGGCTATCGGCCGTGGGGGTGTCAACATCCGGCTGGCGTCACGCCTGACCGGCTACGAACTGGATGTCTATCGCGAGATTCTTCCAGACGAGGAAGATATTGAAATTGAAGAGTTTGCGGATGAGCTGGACGCGTCGATCATCGCGCGCCTGCGTGAGATCGGTTGCGATACGGCCCGGGCCGTACTGGATCTGTCGCTTGAGGAACTGATGCGGCGCTCGGGGCTGGATGAGGAAACCGCGCGGCGCGTAATGGAGGTCATCCGCTCGGAGTTTGAAGAAGATGAAGAAGAACTGGAAGGCTAACCGCCGATAGAGGCAGGACGCACCAGGCGCTTATGGCAAAGAAGTTTAAAATTCGACTTTTTAAGCTGGCACGTGAGCTGAACGTCGGCATCGACACGATCGAGCAGCAGCTCAAGGAGCTGGGCTTTGCACGGGCCCTCTCGGGGCGGGGAGCCAATGCCGTGTTGGAAGATGAGGCGGCCTATGAGGCGCTGCTGGAGGCGTTTGCTCACGACCGAGAGGTGGCAGCCCGGCTCAAGGAGCTGCGAGAGGCTCGGGGTGAAACGGCTCGTACCGCGAAGGTTGAGCCGGAGCCCGCAGTAACTGAAGACATGGAGGAGGCGGAACTTGACGGAACGGATGCGGAAACAGAACCTCAGACAACGACGGAGGAAGTAGCCTCCGAGGCGGCTTCTGAAGCCGTAGCGGTTGAGGTTCAGGAATCTGTTGAAGTGTCTGAGGCTCCCGCTGAAGCTACGGATGAAGTTGTAGAGGAGTCCGAGCCAGCGGCCGCAGTAGAAGCTGAAGAATCTCCTGAAGAACCCGGAGAAGTCGTTGAACCAATCGAGGCAACCGTATCGGAAGTCTCGGAGGACGTACCAGAGACGGAGACGCCGGGCATTGAGGACGAGGCCGTAACGGCTCCTGAGACCGAGCAAGCCGAAGAAGACGAAGTCATTCGGGCGCAGCGCTATCAGCTTCAGGGAGCTAAGGTCATTGGTAAGATTGATCTGTCCAAGCTTGAAGAAGACGATGCGCGGCCCGGCAAGCGCAAGCGTAAACGCAAGCGCAAGGCGAAGCCCGCGCCGGAAGCGGTAGCCAAAGTGGCCGTTGACGAGGGCGAGCCAGAAAAGCCACGCTCCGGCAAGCGTAAGCGCAAGCGTAAACGCATTCGTCGGGTTGACGAGGAGGAGGTCGAGCAATCGCTTCAGGAGACGCTACGCGAGTTAGAACAGGGCGTCAGTCGCATTCGTCAGCGACGCCGTCGGGAGCGCCGGGAGCGACATGCCCAGGAACGTGAACGTGAGGCGCAGCAGGAAGCGCAGGAGGCACGTAAGCTGCGCGTCACGGAATATATTTCTACCGGGGAGCTGGCCGAATTGATGGGGGTCGATGTCAGCGAGGTGATCTCGGCGCTTTTCAATGCGGGCATGATTGTTTCGATCAACCAGCGGCTGGACGCCGACACGATCCAGTTTGTGGCCGATGAATTTGGCTACGAAGTTGAGTTTATCACCGACTATAACGAGCTGGAGATCGAAATTCCCGAGGACCGTCCGGAAGATCTTCAGCCACGGGCGCCCATTGTCACGGTGATGGGGCACGTCGACCATGGGAAGACGTCTTTGTTGGACTATATCCGCAATACAAACGTAGTGGCCGGTGAGGCGGGTGGTATCACGCAGCATATCGGAGCGTATCACGTAGCGTTGCCCGATGGTCGTCACCTTACTTTTCTGGATACGCCCGGACACGAGGCCTTTACGGCCATGCGGGCACGCGGTGCGAAGGTAACTGACATCGTGATTCTGGTAGTGGCAGCAGACGATGGGGTGATGCCTCAGACGGTTGAGGCGATCAACCATGCCAAGGCGGCCGGCGTGCCCATTGTCGTGGCCATTACCAAGATTGACAAGCCCGAGGCTAATCCACAGCGCGTCATGCAGCAACTGGCCGAAAACGGCGTACTGGTTGAGCAGTACGGTGGTCAGGTGCAGTGCGCGCTGGTATCGGCCAAGACCGGGGAGGGCATCGATGATCTCCTGGAAAAGGTGCTGCTGGAAGCGGAGCTGCACGAGTTGAAGGCGAACCCGAACCGCCCGGCTGTTGGGACCATTATCGAAAGCCGAGTGGAGAAAGGACGGGGTAATGTTGCAACCGTACTGGTTCAGAACGGAACGCTCCGGGTAGGCGATCCATTTGTAGCCGGGGTGACCAGTGGCCGTGTACGTGCGATGTTTGACGAGCGCGGTAAGCGGGTCAAGGAAGCTGGTCCATCGATTCCGGTCCTGGTGCTCGGTTTTGATGAGTTACCTGAAGTGGGCGATCAGTTTGTGGTCGTGCCCGATGAGAAAGAGGCGCGCGCTATTGCGCAGAAGCGGCAGCAGATCCGCCGGGAGCAGATGCTACGCAAACAGCGTCGCATTTCGCTGGATGAAATCAGCCGGCGGATGGCTCAGGGCGGTTCCCTGAAAGAGCTAAATCTGATTATCAAGGGCGATGTAGCTGGCTCGGTCGAGGCATTGACCGATGCCCTGCTGAAGCTTTCGACCGACGAAGTAGCCGTGAATATCATCCATGGCGGTGTTGGTGCGATCACGGAGAGTGATGTAATGCTGGCGTCGGCTTCTGATGCGATTATCATTGGCTTTCAGGTGCGTCCGAGCAGTAGTGCGCGTCAGCTGGCCGAGCGCGAGCATGTGGACATCCGACTCTACTCGGTCATCTACCAGGCAATTGAAGAGGTGCGCGATGCCCTGGAAGGACTCCTTTCGCCCGAGAAGACCGAACAGGTGGTGGGCGTGGCCGAGGTGCGCGAAACCTTCAAGATCCCGAAGGTGGGTACTGTGGCCGGTTGCCGTGTAGTTGAAGGGCGTATTCGCCGGGGCGATCGCGTGCGGGTTATCCGCGACGGGGTGGTGATCTACGAAGGCACAATCTCGTCGCTTCGGCGCTTCAAGGATGATGTGCGGGAGGTGCAAAGTGGCTATGAGTGTGGAGTGGGCATTGAGAACTTCAACGACATCAAAGTAGGGGATCAGATCGAAGCTTTTGAAGTCGTCGAACAGCGGCGCAAACTGGAGGTCCGATGAGCAGTATTCGGGTGCAGCGTGTGGGCAGCCTGCTCAAGCGCGAGCTGGCCGATATTTTGCAGCACGAGTTTGGCGATCAGCTGCCTCCCATGACAACGGTCACCGACGTGCAACCAACCCGAGATCTGTCCATTGCGCGGGTATACGTGAGTATCTATGCGCCTTCGGAACAAAAGCAGGCTGCTTTTCGACGCCTTCAGGAACTGACGCCCCAGATTCGAGCCGTCCTGGCGCAACGCATTCGGCATCAGATGCGCTTCATGCCTGAGCTTCGCTTTATGCTGGATGACACTATGGAACGGGCGCAGCGCGTCGAAGAGCTGCTGGCACGCATTCGCGAAGAACGGGCCCGCCGTGAAGGTCAGACGTCCTGATCTATGTCCGTACCCCTTCCGGAAAGTCCGGATCATCTGGTCTATGGCTATCCGCGCCTGCCCGATCGGTGGGAGGCGGCCGTTCTGCTGATTGATAAACCCCGTGGACTGACCTCTTTTGATGTGATCCGTCGGCTTCGGAAGTTGCTGCGCGTGCGCAAAATCGGGCACGCCGGTACGCTTGATCCGCTGGCTACGGGTCTGCTTATCTGTCTGGTAGGACGTGCGACGCGCTGGATGACCCACTTTATGGCTCAGGACAAGGAATACGAGGGCGTTTTACGGCTTGGTGAGGTTACGCCGTCCTATGATGCCGAGACCGAAGTGGTAGCGCGTCGTCCCTGGGAGCATCTGACCGAGGAAGATCTGGAGCGTGCTCGACAGCAGTTTGTGGGCGCGCTTGTGCAGCAGGTGCCCGCTTATTCGGCGGTAAAAGTCAGGGGGAAAAGGCTCTATAAGCAGGCGCGTATGGGCCAGGTGGTCGAGCGTCCACGCCGACACGTGCAGATCTATACGTTTGATCTGCTGGGGCGTGAAGGGCCCGACGTGACCTTTCGGGTGCATTGTTCGAAAGGGACCTACATTCGTAGTCTGGTGCATGACTTCGGGCAGGCCCTGGGATGTGGGGCGCATCTGGTAGCGCTCCGTCGTACGCGATCAGGGCCTTATCACGTGGAGCAGGCCTGGACCCTGGAGCGTCTGGCCGAGGCGCTGAAAGCACGGGCATTGACATCTCCGGATCGGAACCATGAAGTTTGAGCACGGACTGGAGCAAGTATCGCCTGATGCTCGCTCAGTGGTAACCGTCGGCACCTTCGACGGGGTGCACCAGGGCCATCAGGCCGTGTTGCAATTTCTGATGAGCCGGGCACGTGAGCGCAATGGAGTCAGTACCGTGCTCAGTTTTGATCCGCATCCACGCGAGGTGTTGCGTGGGGAGCCGGTTCCTTTGCTGACAACGATAGAGGAGCGTGCCGAGCTTCTGGCTGAACTGGGCATTGAGCGGTTCATTGTGCTCCCCTTTACACCTGCGCTGGCTGCTATGCCGGCGCGTCGGTTCGTCGAAGAGATCCTGGTGCAGCGCATCGGTCTGCAGGCGATCTGCGTGGGCTATGATCATACGTTTGGACGGAACCGGGAGGGAAATGTCGCGCTGTTACAGCAACTGGGACCGCAGTACGGCTTTGCGGTAGACGTTATTCCTCCGCAGGTCGTAGACGATCGCACCGTTTCATCTACTCTGATCCGGACGCTCCTTGTACGTGATGGGGCGGTACGTCAGGCGGCTGCGTTGCTGGGACGGCCCTACATGCTCCAGGCTACGGTGGTGCGTGGTGATGGACGCGGGCGCATACTGGGATTCCCGACCGCGAATCTGCACCCTGTACATCCACGGAAGCTGATTCCGCGCAACGGCGTCTATGCTGTTCGGGTGTGGCTGTCCGGGACAACAACGCCCCGGGACGGCATGATGAACATCGGAATGCGCCCCACGTTTGCCGGCGAGCGACGCACACTGGAGGTCCATGTCCTGGACTTCGAAGGCGACCTGTACGGGCAGCGGATTCGGGTAGATTTTATCGAGCGTCTCCGGGATGAGCGACGATTTCCCTCTGTCGAGGCGCTTCGGGAGCAACTTTTTCGCGACCGCCAGCGTTGTATGGAAGTACTGCGGGCCTCAGTATGAGGTCTTCTTTTTGACACGCGGCTTTATTCGGGAGTTGCGGGTCAGCTTCTTTAGCATGGTATCAATCTAAAGAGGGGACCACAGCACATGATCAGCAAAGAACACAAACGCGAACTGATTCGGAAGTACGGCGCTCACGAGCACGATACTGGGCGCCCTGAAGTACAGATTGCGATTTTTACCCACCGCATCAACGCATTGACCGAGCATCTAAAGCGCCATCCCAAGGATTTTTCCACGCGCCGTGGCTTGCTGAAGCTGGTCGGTAAACGGCGCCGCCTGCTCAATTATCTCATGCGTGAAGACATTGAGCGTTACCGCGCAATTATTGAGGAGTTGGGCATCCGTAAGTAAGCACAGGTCGGCGGCATCCCTGAGCGGATGCCGCCACGCATATTGGGCCATAGGGCCCATCAAAACGGTAGAGAATGGCTATGATGACGCAGGCAACGATTCACGAGATTGAATTTGCCCCTGGAAAGACACTGCGTCTGGAGACCGGACGTCTGGCCAAGCAGGCCGATGGAGCCGTGGTTGTCCGACAGGGTGATACCATGGTGCTCTGCACGGCCGTGCTGGCCGACGAGCCGCGAGAAGGACAGAGCTTTTTCCCGCTGATCGTAGAGTATCGTGAAAAATTTGCAGCAGGTGGTAAAATTCCGGGTGGCTTCATCAAGCGTGAAGGACGTCCGACGGACAAGGAGATTCTGTCCTCGCGTCTGATCGACCGGGCAATCCGTCCGCTGTTTCCAGAGGGCTTTTTCCATGATGTGCAGATCATCTGCTATGTGATTTCGGCCGACGACCGGTATGATGCCGACGTGCTGGCGGGCACGGGTGCTTCGGCGGCATTGTTGCTGGCCGGTGCCCCGTTTGAGGGACCCATTGCCGAGGTGCGCGTAGGGCGCATTGACGGTCAGTTTGTGGTCAATCCTTCCCTTCAGGAGCTCGAGCAGAGCGACATGAACCTGGTGGTGGCCGGCAAAGAGGACGCCATCGTAATGGTCGAGGGCGAAATGAAGGAGGTCAGTGAAGCAGATATGCTCGAAGCCCTCGAGGTGGCGCATGAGGCTATCCGTACGCTCTGCCGGGGGCAGCTTGAGTTCATAAAAGCCCATGGCCAGCCTGAGCCTTTCGCCTATCAGGCCACAACGCTGCCGGAGGAGCTGGTGGCCCGCGTACGTGAGCTGGCTGTACCGAAACTGGAAGCACACCTGCACGCCCCCTATGAGAAGCAGCACTTTTACGAGGGCCTGGAGCGAATTGGCGAGGAGACGGTCGCGGCTCTGCTGAGCACGACCGACGAAGCGGGCAATCAGGGACTGGCTGAGGCAACGCCCGAAGGCTGGACGGCCGATCAGATCCGGAAAGCAGTGGCACGGGTAACCCGTGAAGTGATGCGGCAGATGATTCTGCGGGAAGGACGCCGGATCGATGGCCGCGGCCTGGAGGATATCCGACCTATCTGGATGGAGGTGGGATACCTGCCTCGGGTGCACGGATCGGCGATCTTTACCCGGGGCGAAACCCAGGTCATGGCTTCGGTAACGCTTGGCACGTCGAAAGACGTGCAGATGATTGATCAGATCTTTGTGACCGGCGATAAGCGCTTCTTCCTACACTACGAATTTCCTCCCTTCTCTACCGGTGAGCTTCGGTTTCTACGAGGGCCAGGACGCCGTGAGATCGGCCATGGTTATCTGGCCGAGCGGGCACTGGCTGCGGTGCTGCCTGATGAATCCACCTTCCCTTATACAATCCGCGTGAATGCCGACGTGCTGGAGTCAAACGGCTCCTCCTCGATGGCCAGTGTATGTGCTGGCTCGCTGGCGCTCATGGACGCCGGTGTGCCTGTTGCCAAGCATGTGGCTGGCGTGGCCATGGGCCTGATCAAAGAGGGAGACCAGGTGGCTATTCTGACCGACATTCTCGGTACGGAAGACCACCTGGGTGATATGGACTTTAAAGTGGCCGGCACGCGCGAGGGCATCACGGCCTGTCAGATGGATATCAAGATCGGTGGGCTAACGCGCGAGATCCTTCAACGCGCGTTGGAGCAAGCGCGCCGTGCCCGGATGTATATTCTGGATCTGATGGAACAGACGATCGAGGCACCGCGCCCGGACCTGTCTCCCTATGCACCGCGGCTAACCCAGATCACCATCGACCCGGAATTCATTGGCGCCGTAATTGGTCCGGGAGGTCGTGTGGTCCAGGGGATTCAGCGCGAGACAGACACGACCATCGAAATCGAAGAGCGCGATGGGGTGGGGGTGGTTACGGTAGCCGCCACCAATCAGGAGAATGCCCGGCGCGCTATCGAAATGATCAAACAGATTGTCGCTGTGCCCGAGGTTGGAGCCGAATACGAGGGCATTGTGCGCAGCATTCAAAGCTTTGGGGCTATTGTGGAGATTATGCCCGGTAAGGAAGGGTTGCTCCACATCTCCGAGTTGGATCATGGCTATGTCAAAGACATCCATGATTACCTGAAAGTAGGCGACAAAGTCCGGGTCAAGTTGATCGAAATTCGTGAGGATGGCAAGTTGCGCCTCAGCCGCAAGGCGTTCCTGCCGCCACCGGAACCTGAGACAAAAAATGGCGAGCCGGCGCGCACGCAGGTAGGCGGGCGGGGTGGAGCGCCGACGCGTGGACGTGCTTCCGGACGTCCCCATGGCCCTGGCCACGGCCGTGGCGGCCGTGGGGGGCGGGGGCGCGGACCGGACCGTGGACGTGGCGGCCGTCGCCATTAAGTGCCAGACCACACAGAGCGTGCTGGGTGAAGGCGGGGGCTGTTGGCTCTCGCCTTTTTTGTATGGTGCAATCAACTAACCTGGAGCTACGGATGTCGGTGCAAATGATAACAGATACCACCACCTATCAGAAGACGGTGCTGCCCTGCGGCCTGCGTATCGTAACCGAAACGATCCCTTCGGTGCGGTCGGTGGCCGTTGGGCTCTGGGTGGACGTGGGAAGCCGTGACGAAGCTGAAGAAGAAGCCGGCATTACCCACTTTATTGAGCATATGGTTTTTAAGGGGACCGAGCGGCGTCGTACGCACCAGATCGCGCAACGTATCGAATATGTGGGGGGGTACTTAAACGCCTTCACCACGAAGGAGCATACCTGTTACTACGTACGGGTGTTGGATGAATACCTGGAGCGGGCCCTGGATACGCTGATTGATCTGGCTTTCCGGCCTCGCTTCCCAGAACGGGAGATCGAAAAGGAGAAGGAGGTGATTCTGGAGGAGATGAAGATGTACGAAGATACGCCGGATGAATACATCTTTGATCTTTTTGAAGCCCTGGTTTATGCGGGGCATCCGCTGGGGCGTCCCATTGTGGGACGGGCAGAGACGGTACGGTCCTTTTCGCGGTCGATGTTGCTGGACTTTATGGAACGGCATTACACGCCGGATCGCATGGTGCTGGCAGCGGCCGGTCGGCTTGTGCACGAGCGCGTGGTAGCGCTTATGGAACGGCTGCTACGCGGCGTACCGCTTCGCACTCCCAACCATCGGCAGCGACTGCCGGCTCCTCCTTATCGCCCTGGCGAGCGCGTGGAACGGCGCAGTGTGCAGCAGGCGCATCTGGTATTAGGAGGACGTGGCTACGACCTGCACCATCCACAGCGGGCAGTCCTCACCGTACTCAACACCTTGCTGGGAGGGGGGATGGCCAGCCGATTGAATCAGAATATTCGAGAGCGGTACGGTTACTGCTACAATATTTATTCGTTTGTCAATCTGCACGCAGATGTCGGGGACTGGGGGGTTTATATGGGCACGGATCCACGTCGGGTGGACCGGGCGGAGCAGCTCATCCGGCGTGAGCTGGACAAGCTGGTGCAGGCCCCGGTAGGACGGCGGGTGTTGGCTCATGCCAAGAATCAGGTAAAAGGCACGTTGATGTTAGGCCAGGAGAGCATGAACAACCGAATGATGCGGCTGGGCCGACAGGAGCTGTATTTTGGTCGCTACTACAGTCTGGATGAGGCGTTGCAGGAGGTAGATCGTGTGACGGCCGAGGAGGTGCAGCAGGTCGCGCGGTCGTTGTTTGCGGAGCAGGAATATTCGAAAGTGGTGTTATTGCCCAGGTGAGACGTTATGGAGCTCTTTTGCATAGAGAGATTCTTTTGTAGTTTTCAGGGTGGTTCATTCAATAAAATCCGTTATTGCAATGCAAAAAATCCTGGTGACCGGAGGAGCTGGCTTTATCGGATCACATGTAGCCGAGACGCTGCTGGCTCAGGGATACGAAGTGCACATCCTGGATGACTTCTCCTCAGGACGGGAAGAAAATATTCCGGAGGGAGCGTTTGTGCACCGTATGGACGTTCGCGATGAGGCGGTCGCGACACTTTTTGCCCGAGAGCGGTTTCCAATTCTGATTCATCATGCCGCGCAGATGGATGTGCGCCGTTCGGTGGCTGATCCGAAATTTGATGCGGATGTCAACATCATGGGGCTGCTGAATTTAATGGAGGCCGGGCGGCAGCATGGGTTGCAGAAAGTCATTTTTGCTTCGACCGGAGGCGCCATCTATGGCGAGCCAGACTATGTACCGCAGGATGAAACGCATCCGGTACGACCACTTTCACCTTATGGCATTACCAAGCTGGCCTCTGAGAAGTACCTCTACTTCTATGAGCAGCAGTACGGTATTCGCTACATTGCGCTGCGTTATGCAAACGTATATGGTCCACGCCAGAATCCACATGGCGAGGCCGGTGTGGTGGCGATCTTTACGCAGCGCATGCTTGAGGGCAAGCAGCCGATCATTTATGGATCAGGCGAGCAGACTCGCGATTTTGTGTATGTCGGCGATGTGGTTGCGGCCAATCTGGCCGCGCTGGCTTATGAGGGATCTGGCGTTTTTAACGTCGGTACCGGTATTGAGACCAGCGTCAACCAGCTCTTTCGCATGTTGCGTGATTTGATCAATCCGGAGGTGCCGGAAGTGCACGGCGAGGCCAAACCGGGCGAGCAGCAACGCAGTGTGCTGGGATATGAGCGGGCGCGTCAGGTGCTGGGTTGGGAGCCCCGCGTGTCGCTTCAGGAAGGACTGCGACGCACTGTGGCTTGGTTTCGAGCGCAGGTAACTGTCGACTAAACCATATCATGTATCGCGTTCGGCTTCCCGTCTTCGAGGGGCCACTGGACCTGCTCCTGTATTTCATCCGGCGGGATGAGCTGGACATCTACGACATTCCGGTAGCGCGTATTGCTGATGAGTTTCTGGCCTATGTGCGTCTGATGGAGGAGTTGGATCTGGATGGAGTGGGCGATTTTCTCTATCTGGCGGCTGTTCTGCTACATATCAAAGCGCAGATGCTATTGCCCCGGCCTCCTGCCGAAACGGCCGAAGAGGCACCGGCCGAGGATCCCAGACAGGAGCTGGTAGCGCGTTTGCTGAATTACTTGCGTTACAAGGAGGCGGCCGGTCGGCTGGATGCTTGTGCTGAAGCGCGTCGAAGACTTTACACACGGGGAGCAGCCGCGGGGGCGGGGAACGAAGAAGCAATCGCTGCCCCCCCGCCGCTGGCGCCCGTCTCTATGTTGGAGTTGCTGGGGGCGTTACGGAAAGTGCTGGAGCGAAGGGTGCACCCGCCAGACCACACCGTGCGGCGAGAAATCTATAGCGTGGAAGCTCAGATGCGCTACGTGCAGACGCAGCTCCAACAACAGAAGAGGCGTTCGTTTGCGGCGCTGGTGGCCGGCCAGTCCCGTGGCTTTGTGATTGCGACGTTTCTGGCTGTGCTGGAGCTGGCCCGACAGGGACAGGTATGGTTGCATCTTCAGGAAAGCGGAGACGACTTTCTGGTAGAGCTTACGGAAGCGCTGTCTGTGGAGGAGACCTATGCCGCAGCATAAGGAAAAAGGGGAGGTGGCTATCCCGTTAATGCAGGGAATTGAAGCTTTGCTGTTTGTGGCCGACGTGCCGCTTTCGGTAGAGGAGATGGCTACGCTATGGGAGCGGGCTTACGGCACAAGGCCTTCGTCGGAGGAAGTAAAGGCGGCGATTGAAGCGCTTAACCGGGTATATGAGGAGACCGGTCGTGTATTCCGCATTCAGCGTTGGGGTGGGGGGTATCGGCTGGCGACGGTGGCGCCGGTAAGTCCGTTATTGCAACACTACAAACAACCAGAAGCCAAGCTATCCCAGACGCTGCTCGAAACGCTGGCTATCATTGCCTACCGTCAGCCCATCACCAAGCCCGAAATCGACCACATCCGCGGTGTTAACTCAGACTACGCCCTTCGTCGACTTCAGGAGCTGGAGTTGATTACAGTTACCGGACGCAGCGATACCGTAGGACGGCCACTATTGTACGGCACAACGCAACGATTTCTGGAATATTTCGGATTAAATAGTCTGAACGATCTACCAGAGCTACCGGAACTCAAACAGCTCCTTGAAAACCCCGAGATCCGTCAGGAACACCTGCGCCTTCTCTATTCATTCGAACCCGAAAATCAGGAGTCCACAGCATAAACAAAAAGACAACTTCACAAAAGCCGGGCACTTCCCACACCGGCTTTTCGTTTACAGAAAACTACGCCATGGATCCCTATATCCATGACACGGGCAGATCGCCCGATGTCTGCCCTACCTGTTCACCGCGAGAAGATCAAGCCCATGGAGAGGGCTAATGCCCTCGCTGAAGCAGGAAGCCCCGCATCTCTAATGCGGGGAGGAGGACACACGAAACACCCCAGGAAAACTTCAGCTAACCGGGCCTAATGGCGATGTCGGAAAAGTCCCCGCTGATTCGCCTGAACCGCTATCTGGCACGCGCCGGCGTATGCCCATCCCGGCGTAAGGCCGATGAGCTCATCGCCAGTGGACAGGTACGCGTCAATGGCCAGATAGCGCAACTGGGCATGCGCGTCGGGCCAGACGACATCGTCGAAGTCAACGGCGTGCGCGTTGTCCCGCAGACACAGGCGCTTTATATCTTAATGAACAAGCCGCACGATACCATCACAACCTGCGAGGACGAACGCGGACGCCGTACGGTCCTGGATCTGATCAATTTACCACCTGAGCAAAAACAGAGCCTGTTCCCGGTCGGCCGTCTTGACCGAAACACAACCGGTGTATTACTACTGACCAACGACGGTGAGCTGGCCAATCGGCTAATGCATCCACGCTATCGCGTTGAAAAAATCTACGTAGCGCGTACCACTCGTCCGGTAAAACCAGAAGAAGCCGAGCAGCTACGTAAGGGTGTCCAGCTTGAAGATGGACCAGCTCGGGCAGTCCGTGTTGCCATCAACCCGGCCGATCCCCATGAAATTGCGCTGATGATCTACGAGGGACGTAACCGACAGGTGCGGCGCATGCTGGAAGCCATAGGCCATGAAGTGGTACAGCTCAAGCGTACTCATTATGCCGGCCTCACCACAAAAGGCGTACGTCCCGGTAAATGGCGCCGTCTGACCGACAGCGAAGTACGCCGCCTGTACCGTATGGTTGGACTCAAGCCTCCCAAAACCTTCAAAACCATACCACTGCATCATGGAAACGCAGACGCTGTCAAGCGCTGATATTCTCGAGCGAATTAGCTGGAAATTTGTCGGCGAGGGGCTAACCTACGACGATGTGCTGCTGGTGCCGGCCCGCTCGGCAGTCATGCCACGCGAAGTCTCCACAAAAACCTGGCTGACTCGCAATATCTCGCTCAACATTCCGCTGGTATCCGCGGCTATGGATACCGTCACCGAGGCCGAGATGGCTATCGCCATCGCCCGGGAAGGTGGCGTAGGGGTCTTACACAAAAACATGACCATCGAGCGCCAGGCGGCCGAAGTGCGGCGGGTAAAGCGATCCGAAAGCGGCATGATCATGGATCCAATCACGCTGCATCCCGACGATACTGTCGCCGACGCCCGCCGCATGATGGCGCGTTATTCGATCGGAGGTATCCCCATTGTCAATCAGGAAGGCAAACTGGTCGGCATCGTTACGAACCGCGACCTACGCTTTCAAGTCGACAGCCAGCGTCCGCTGCGGGAAGTAATGACCGCAGAGGGACTGATCACTGCTCCGGTAGGCACAACGCTGGAGGAAGCCGAGCAAATTCTGGAGGAAAACAAGATTGAAAAGCTTCCAGTTGTCGATGAAAACGGCTACCTGAAAGGGCTCATCACCTTCAAAGACATAGAAAAAAAGCGGAAGTATCCCAACGCCTGCAAAGACGAACACGGACGTCTCCGCGTTGGCGCCGCCGTCGGGGTTACGGCCGATGTCGTGGACCGGGTAGCTGCCCTGGTAGAAGCTGGCGTTGATTTCATCACGGTCGATACCGCCCACGGCCACTCTGAGGGTGTACTGCGTACCGTCGAGCTGATCAAATCACACTTTGAACACCTGGACGTCATCGCCGGCAATGTCGCTACAGCCGAGGGAACACGTGATCTGATCGCAGCCGGAGCTGACGCGGTCAAAGTAGGGATTGGCCCGGGGTCCATCTGCACGACCCGTGTGGTAGCAGGCGTTGGCGTACCCCAGCTCACCGCCGTCATGATCTGCGCAGCCGAAGCACGACCGCGCGGTATTCCTATCATCGCGGACGGAGGCATCAAGCACACCGGTGACATTCCAAAAGCGCTGGCAGCCGGCGCCTCCAGCGTCATGATTGGGAGTCTTTTTGCCGCTGTCGAGGAAAGCCCGGGCGAAACCATCATTTACGAAGGGCGAAAGTACAAGAGCTACCGCGGCATGGGATCGGTAGGGGCCATGGCAGCCGGTAGCAAAGACCGCTACTTCCAAGATGCCGAGGACGACCTGGCCAAGCTGGTGCCCGAGGGCATTGAAGGCCGCGTCCCCTACAGCGGACGCCTCAGCGAGGTCGTCTACCAGATGATCGGAGGATTACGGGCGGCCATGGGCTACTGCGGTTGTGCTACCATTGAGGAGCTCTACGAAAAGGCTCGCTTCGTACGCATCACCCCGGCAGGCGTCCGGGAAAGCCACCCACATGATGTGTATATCACCAAAGAAGCTCCCAACTACTGGTTGCGCTCCCTCTGACAGTAACCTATGACCTCTGAGCGCATTGCACGTATTCAGGAGCGCCTGCAGCAAGCCGATGCAGACGCGATATTGCTCTCAGCGCTCCCGGACATCCGATGGGCCTGTGGCTTTACCGGGTCCAACGCGCTGCTCCTCATTCGACGCGACACAGCCTACTTTCTAACAGACGGTCGGTACACGACGCAGGCCCTGCAGGAAGTGAAGGGCATCCCTCAGTACACAGGGGGGCCAGACCTATTGCAATATGCAGTAGCAGAAGGCCTGCTGGAAGGCGTCCAGCGCCTGCTCTATCAGGCCGACCACCTTACCTGCGCCCGGCTCAACGCTTACCGCACGCAACTACCCGACGTCGAATGGATCGGGGTAGATAACTGGCTATGCGAACTGACGGCTATCAAGGACGAGACTGCCCTGCAGGCCATCCGCCGTGCCCAGGCCCTTACAGAACGCGTCTTTGAGGAG
>Ga0256839_1001374_pt1 | contig 29546 bp, 23 predicted proteins | sample 354166metaG_FD_185968 | JGI IMG/M metagenome (GOLD analysis project Ga0256839, IMG submission 185968) | Hydrothermal vent microbial communities from Mid Atlantic Ridge, Atlantic Ocean - 354-166 | ecosystem: Environmental > Aquatic > Marine > Hydrothermal vents | place: Atlantic Ocean: Mid... | reverse complement strand
CCCTGGCAGAAGCGGGATTCCGCCTCGATCAAGTCCGCGAGGCCGTGGAGGAGAGGGTGGCCGTCATGCGGAGGCCCAACCTCGACGTGGGGCAGGTCATCCAGCGGTTCTGCCCCGAGTGGGACGAGCCCTTCGACCCCGAGAGGCACATCAAGGCCACCGCGGACCTCTCGGGGCCAGGGATCGACGTCTTCCGGGAACTGGCGGAGCTCGCCGGGCGGGACCTCGTGCTCGAGCGCATCCCGCTGGCCCACCCCGAGCTGGTCCGCTGGGCCTCCCGGAACTTTCTGTTGCCCAACGGGACCGCGGGGACGAACGGGGCCCTCGCCGTCGTCGCAGCCCCCGCCGTGGTCGAGCGCGTCGCCGCAGAACTCGAAGCTTTGGGACATCGACCCCGGATCATCGGGCGCGTCGGCGGGGAAGGCGGGCGGCTCACCGTCCCGCCGGAGGCCCGCGAGTACATCGCGGACTGGCCGGAAGCCTATCGTATCGTGGAGCCAGCGCGTTAGACGAATCCGAACGCGAAAGGCAAATGCAAAGGAAAGCTCGACAAAAAAGGGGGTTGATGCGATTGGGATGCTGACGCGGCGGCAGTTCTTGCGGCGGGTCGGAGCGGGCGCGCTCCTCGGGACGAGTTGGGCGCTCTTGGCGTCACGGAAGGACGCCTTCGGCTCCGCGCACGAGGCGGGGGCCGAAGCCGAGGAGCGCGACCTCCTCTTCGTGGTCAACAACGGGGACGAGAGCGTCACCGTGATCGACACTCAAACGGACGAGGTCCTCAAGACCTACTTCGTCGGGACCACGGCGAGCTTTCCGGCGAACAAGCGCTACGAGCGGGGGTCGCTGCTGCTTACGGGGCTCCACGTCGACAACGACCCCGCCGTCCACATCGTCGATCTCCGGCGGGAGGAGCTCGTGGCCCGCATCGAGACGGGCTCGACGCAGAACTACATCGAGACGACGCCCGACGGGCGCTACGCGATCGTGGCCGCCCGCTTCACGGACGAGTTCCTGAAGATCGACGTGGACCCCGCGAGCGAGACGTTCGGGCAAGTCCTGGCGCGCCGGAAGCACCTCGAGGGCGCCCAACCCTGCGACATGACCCTCTCCCCCGACGGGCGGTTCGCCTACGCCCCCGACCGGGGGACGGACACCTTCACCGTGCTCGACGTCGAGACGCTTGAGGTCGTGACCACGGTGCCGGTGCCGCCCCTGGTGGCCGAGCCCCCCATCGAGCCCTTTATGGATACGGCCTCGCCCGACGGGCGGTACGTCTTCGTGGAGAACATCGAGGGGCAGGGCACCGTGAGCGTCTTTGATGTGAGCGACCCCGCCAGCCCTCAAGAGGTCGAGCGCTTCACCCAGGAGCAGGGCTTAGGAGTCCGCCCCCTCACGGACGAGTTCACCCCTGACGGGAAGCTCAACTTCATCATCAACCGCGACAGCAGCGACCTCACGGTCGTGGATGTAGAAAACCTTCAAATCGTCGGGAGCATCCCCCTGGTCGAGGGCGGGAATCCCGTGGCCGGGGATTTCTCCTTAGACGGGAAGAAGTTCTACGTCCCCGTGCACAATCAAGATCTCGTGGTCGTGGTGGATGCTCGAGAGCTGCGCGTTCTCAAGACCATCCCCGTGGGGCCGAACCCCGTGGGGGCCGTCGTCTTGAGGACCCAGGTGCCGCCCGTCGAAGGGGTAGCCGTGGGCTCGCTGCCGCTCCTCCATCCCCCGGAGGAGCACGGTTGCGACCTCCCCTGCTGCGGTCGGGTGTAACGCTTACGGCATGCTCATTCCTGCCATGCCCACACCCACGAAGGGACTGACGAGGAGGGAGCTGCTGAGGCGGGCCGCGGAGGTCGGGGTCTTCTTGGGGCTCCTCGGCTCCGGAGGGTACGGGCTCTGGGCGCTGAGCCGCCCCTACGCCCGTGACCGCCTCCTCCCGCCCCCGGAGCTTCGGGGGCTCCTCGAGGAAGGGACGGCTCGGGTGTTGGACGCGCGGCCCCCGCTGGCGTACCGTCGGGGCCACCTCCCCAGGGCTGTGAACGTCTGGGATCTGGACCTCCACGTCTGGGAGGACGTCCCTCGGCGGCTGGCCCCCGTGGACCGTCTGGTCGAGACGATGCGCCGGGCCGGGGTCGGGCACGAGAGGCCCGTGGTCGTCTACGACGGCGGCGAAGGGGTCTGGGCCGCGCGGCTCCTCTGGGTGTTGGACTACCTCGGCCACCCCGACGTCCGACTGCTGGACGGGGGCCTGCCCGCCTGGGCATCGCACGGAGGCGGGCTCACGGAGGAGCCCCCTCGGGTCGAGCCCACGGCGTTCGAGCCCCGACCCCGCCCGGAGGTGCTCATCGCCTTCGACGAGCTGCGCGCCGCCCTCGAAGCCGGAGACGCGCCCCCGGTGGTCGATGCCCGTACGCCCGCGGAGTTCGCCGAGGGACACCTCCCCGGCGCCCGGCTCCTGCCCGCCGAGGCCCTCCTTGGGGCCGACGGGCGCTTCCGGGGCGCTCATGAATTGACCCTGAAGGCAAAAGAGGCGGGCCTCCCCCGGGCATCGTTGAAGGCGGAAGGGCCGGAGGTCGTCGTCTACAGCCGGACGGGGCTGCGGGCCTCGTTGGTCTACCTCGGGCTTGTCATGCTGGGGTTGGCCCCGCGGGTGTACGACGGCGGGCTCGCCGAGTGGCGTCACCTCGGCGGCCCGATCGAGCGCTCTCTGCCCTCCCCAGGGCAAGGGGAGGAGCACCGGAGCACGTGTTGGTGATCCCCGATGGAACTAACAGAAATGCTCTTGGGCGGGAGCGTAGGGGTAGCGTTCGGCTGGGCGCTGCAGCGGGGGCGCTTCTGCGTCAACAGCGCCTTCCGGGACGCGGTGCTCATCCGGGACGGGACGCTTCTTAGCACCTGGGCGCTGGCCGTCGTGGTGCAGATGCTGGGGCTGCAGGCGCTGCTCGGGCTCACGGGCCTCTTCGAGCCGGACGTGCCGCCCCTGTGGCCCGCGGCGAACGCCCTGGGCGGCTTCGCCTTCGGGGTGGGGATGGTGCTGGCGGGGGGCTGCGCCAGCGGGACGTGCTACCGCGTGGGCGAGGGGATGCTCGGCTCGCTGCTCGCGCTCCTGGGGTTCGGTCTCATGACGGTCGTGGTCGACGCCGGGCCCCTGCGCCCCCTTCAGGACGCGCTGCGGACGCCCTTGTTGACGGGGACGGAGCAGGCCGCCACGCTGCCCGCGCTCCTGGGAGCCCCCGCGTGGGCGGTGGGGCTGGGGCTCGGGCTGCCGCTGCTGGGGGCGTTGCTCTGGCAGGCAGCCCGCTCTCGGGGACGGGCGCCGTACCAGCGGGGCTGGCCCTGGCTGCTTACGGGCTTGGTGTTGGGGCTCATCGGACTGCTGGCGTGGGTGAGCTCGGCGGCCGCGGGGCGGGCGTACGGTCTCTCGATCACCGGGCCGATCCGCTCGTGGTTCCTCTACCTCACCACGGGCGACCCCGGCCTCTTGGACTGGGGGAGCTGGATGCTCTTGGGGCTGATCGGGGGCGCGTTCCTGGCCGCGCGGCTGTCCGGGGAGGCGAAGCTGCGGCTGCCCCCGCCTGCCCGCACCCTGCAGGCGCTGGGCGGCGGGCTGCTGATGGGCTTCGGGGCGCAGCTGGCGGGCGGGTGCAACATCGGCCACGGGTTCACGGGCCTGGCCGTCCTCTCGCTGGGGAGCCTCCTCACCACGGCCGCGATCGTGCTCGGGGCCTGGACGGCGAGCGCCCTGCTCTTCGGAGGCGTGGGCGAGCGCCTGCGGGCGCTCCGAGGGCGATTCCGCGCTCCCGAGCCCGAGGGAGCAGCCCGTGTCCCTGTACAGCCCACCCAGGTGCCGATGGAAATCCAAACGCAAACAACAACCCCAAAGGAGGGATCGTGATGAGCAAGCTGGCGACGCCTGTAGAAGAAAAGGCGCAGGCCAAGACGGATACGCTTCACAAGCTGGACGTGCGAGGGGAGATCTGCCCCTATCCCCTCACGGAGACGAAGAAGGCGATGGCAAAGCTGGGACCGGGCGAGCGGCTGGAGGTCGTGCTGGACTACCCGCTGTCGCTGGAGACGATCCCCCGCTGGGCCCAGCAGCAGGGCCACCGGGTGTTAACGATCGAGGAGCTCGGTCCCGCGGAGTGGCGCATCCTCCTGGAGAAGGGCCGGGACGGGGGAGAAAGCTGATGGAGCCCCGGGTGTACGTCCTCTACGAGAACGAGGAGTGGATGCCCCCTCTGAGGGAAGCGCTCCAAAGAGAGGGAGTCCCCTTCGAGGAGTGGTTCGTAGACTCGGGGGTTGTGAATCTAGCCGAGGAGCCCCCGCCCGGAGTCTTCTTCAACCGCATGAGCCCGTCGGCCCACACCCGCGGCCATCGGGCGGGGCTCTCGCGGACGGGGGCGCTGCTGGCATGGCTCGAGGGGTACGGGCGGCGGGTGGTCAACGGGAGCCGCGCCTGGGATCTCGAGATCAGCAAAGTGCGACAGTACCAAGCGCTGAGACGCTTCGGGATCGAGACCCCGCGCACCGTTGCCGTGGTGGGCGGGCCCGAAGAGCTGAAGGAGGCCGCCCGGCGGATGCCGCTCCCTTTCATCACCAAGCACAACTGCAGCGGGAAGGGCCTCGGCGTCTTCCTCTTTCGCTCATTGGAGGAGTTCGATCGCTACGTCGAGTCCGAGGCGTTCGTCCCCTCGCCCGACGGGATCACGTTGCTGCAAGAGTACGTGGAGCCGCGGGAGGCGTTCATCACGCGGGTGGAGATCGTGGGCGGGGAGTTTCAATATGCCATCCGAGCCGATACGAGCCGGGGCTTTCAGCTCTGTCCCTCCGACCGCTGCGAGACGGGGGAGGCGTTCTGTCCCACGACCGATCAACCCCCTTCGGCCGACGATGAGGGGGAGTTCGACCGCCAGAGCCTCTTCGACCTCCGGGCGGACCTGACGGCGGACGACCCGCTGGTGCAGCGCTATCTCGAGTTCACCCGGGCCGTGGGGCTCGACATCGCGGGGATCGAGTTCGTGGAAGACCGCACGGGACGACGGGTGACCTACGACGTGAACGCGAACACGAACTACTCCCCGGGGGTGGAGGAGCGCTACGGGCTCGACGCCTGGGGGGCGGTGGCCGGCTTCCTGGCGCGGGAGCTCCGAAGGGCTTCGGGCGGAGACGAGGGAGCTCCTCAGACGCGTCCCTCGACCGTCGGCACCGGGCATCCCATCCCTCCTTCTCGTTAGGGCTCGTTAGGGGGAGGAGAGATAGTGATCAAACCAGTCTTTGACGCGCTTTAAGTATTCCTCGCGCAGCTTGGGGTGGCCCATCCGCAGGAACAGATGCGAACAGCCGGGGAAGCGCACGAACTCGACCTCCTTGCCCAGGCGCTTTAAGGCGACGAAGTACTGCTCGCTCTGCTCGATGGGACAGCGGTAGTCCTCTTCCCCATGCAAGAGCAAGACGGGAGTTTTCACGTTGGGCGCGTAGGTGATGGGCGAGCGCTTCACGTACTCCTCGAAGTTCTCGAAGCGCGTCCCGCCCCACTGGGTTTCGCCGAAGGGAACGCCAATGTCGGAAGTGCCCCAGAAGCTCAAGAGATCGATGCAGGGCGCGCCGACCACGGCGGCCTTAAAGCGTTGCGTTTGGCCCACGATCCAGGCCGTCATGTAGCCGCCGTAGCTGTAGCCGTGGACGCCCAAACGCTCGGCGTCGACATAGGGACGCTTGCACACTTCGTCGACGGCTGCCAGGATGTCCAGAAAATCCTCCCCACCCCAATCGCGCAGCACGGCCTTGACGAATTCCAGCCCATACGTAGAGGAGCCTCGGGGGTTCACGCAGAGCACTAGATACCCCGAGGTGGCTAAGATCTGCTGCACGGGGTTGAACGTATCATAGAAGACCCCATGGGGCCCGCCGTGGACGTCCACCACGAGAGGGTATTTGCGATCGGGCGAGAAGTCCGGCGGGAGGAGCAGCCGACACTCGATCTCCGCGCCCGCACGCTCGATGGAGAATTTTTCCAGTCGGGCCGGGGGACGCTCTTGGAAGTACCCCTCGTTCTCGCGCGTGAGCGGTTGTACGGTGCCCTCTTCAAGATCCACAAGCCGAAGGTCTCCGGCGGAGTCGGGCGGAACGGCCAGGACGACGGCGTTCTTCGCCTCGCGGTCGAGGGTGAGGGCCGTCATCAGGCAGCCGCCGCCCGCGATCTTTCGCAATTCGGAGCCGTCCTCGCGCATTCCCCACAAGAATGATTCCCCTCGGCGGTCGGCCAAAAACAGAATTCGCCCATCGGACGTCCAGCGCAGCTCCGGCGGGGGCATGATGGGCGGGAAGCCCGCCACCGGGCGGATCGCGTCGTCCGTGAGCTTTTGGGGTTCGCGGTCGGGCCGAAGCACAAATAGAAAGCCCTGCCAGATCGCGTTGGCCTCGTCGTCATCGGAAGCGATCGCCAGGAGCCTTTCACCGTCCGGTGCCCAGGCCAGCGCGGCCACACTGAAGAGTTCGCCGGACCGGCGCTCCGGCTCCCCTCCCTCGGCGGGGACGACATAGGCCTCGGTGCGATAACGTAACTCTCGATCTTCCCGACGCCCGGAGATGAACGCGATGCTCGTGCCGTCGGGGGACCAGACGGGGCTCAAGTCATCCCAGTCGCCGTCGGTGAGCTGCTTGGGTTCGTCGTCGTCGAGATCGACGAGAAAGATGTGCCGGTGGGCCTCGCCGCGCCACCCCAGCGTGTCAAAGCGGTATCTCAACCTCCGGACGACCTTCACGCGGGGGTCCTTCTTGGGGTCGGGGTCGTCGGGCGGGCGGTCGGGATCGACGTCGGAGACGACGGCCAAGCGCTTCGAATCGGGGGCCCACGAGAACTCGCTCACCCCGCCGGGCAGCTCCGTGAGTTGCCGGGCTTCGCCTCCCGAGACGGGGATGAGCCAGAGTTGCCTGCGACCCCTTTCGTCCGGGCGCAGGAACGCGATGTACGAGCCGTCGGGCGAGAACTTGGGGCTTGTGTCTTGCTTGCCCTGAGTGAAGGGCTTCTCTTCTCCGTCTGCAAGCGACAGCAGGACGATCTGCGAGCGGCCCTCCTGGGCATCCCGGTCGACCCGGCTGCGGGCAAAGGCCACAACGGAGCCGTCGGGGCTAAGCGACGGGCCGGAGACGACCTTCAGCTCGTAGACAAGGTCCGGCGTGATCGGCTTCGGCACGATACTCCCCCCTTGGAGTCACATCACGAGTTCGCCGAGCCCTAGGGTACGCGATGGGGGCGGGCGGTGTCCAGCGCGTTACCCCTATGCGCTATAATGCGCGTCGCTATGGACCCAACGAACCGCCATCGGAGCGAGGACGTCGAGCCGGAACAAGACCATCCGGAAGTCATCGCCCTCCCGCCCTTGATCTACCTTGCGGGCCTTGTCCCCGGGTTGATCCTGGAGTGGCTCCTCCCCTTAGGGGTGGCTTTCGGGATCGCGTGGAGGCTCTTCGGCGGGGCGCTCATGGCTCTGTCCTTGGGCTTGGCGATCTGGGCCGATCGGACGCTGCTCCGAGCGGGAACGCACGTCTATCCCAAGCTGCCCGCCAAGGTCCTCGTCACCCACGGGCCGTTCCGCTACTCGCGCAACCCGATCTACCTGGGGCTTACGGGTTTTTACATCGGGCTCTCGCTCGTGCTCGGGGCCCTTTGGCCCCTGCTCCTCCTGCCCTGGGTCCTCGGGGCGATGCACTTCGGCGTCATCGTGCGGGAGGAGCGCTATCTGGAGCGCAAGTTCGGGCAGGAGTACTTGGAGTACAAGGCGCGTGTGCGTCGATGGCTCTGAAAGCTCCTCGGAAAGCGGAAGAAGCCCGCTTGCGGAAGACCCCCACGTCGCTTACAATGCAACAATATGCGCGTTTTGGGGCTCGAGACGGCCAGCGAGCAAGGCTGCGTCGGCCTCTTGGAGGACGATCGGCCCCTGTGCGAGCTGGTCTTCGAGGCAACGATGGCCCACGGCGAAAAGCTCCTGCCCGCGATCGAGGCCGCCCTGAAGCTTTCGGGGATCTCTAAGCGGGATCTGGAGCTCATCGCCGTCTCCCGAGGGCCCGGGTCGTTTACGGGGCTTCGCATCGGGTTGGCCATCGCCAAGGGACTCGCCCGCGCCTTGGGGATCCCCCTCGTAGGGGTTCCGGGCTTTGCCGTCTACGCCCGAAAGGTCGCCCCTTGGCCGGGGCCCGTGTGGGTCCTCCTCCCCGATCGGCGCGAGTGGTTGTACGTGAGCGTGTTCCGCTCCGGCGAGGAAATCCTCGCCCCTCAGGTCCTCGCCCTGGAGGAGCTGCTCGCCCGGTTGCGCGCAGGCGAGTCCGTCCGCGAAGGCGAGAGGGCCCTGCTCCTCGGGCCGGGCGTGGAGGCCCATCGAGAGGCCCTCGCCCAAGCTCGGGGCCCGGGCGTGCTGGCCCCGGCGGCGCTCAACCTCCCGTCGGGGGTGGAGATCGCCCGCCTGGGCCGGGAGCGCTTCTCGCGGGAGGGCCGGGATGAGCTCCGCGAGCTGGAGCCCCTCTACGTCCAGGAGCCGCCGATTCGGGTGCCGTCGCAGCGGCCATCGCAGCGGCAGCCGCGAGCGCAGAAGGCCGTCTCGCCCGCATCGTGATGCGAGATACGCGTGATGCAAGATACGAACGAACACTGCCAGAAGGGGGATCGACGATGAAGGTGCTCGTCTGCATCAAGCGCGTGCCGGACACGGGTGCCCGCTTCGAGCTGACACCCGACGGCCAGGAGATCGACACGCGCAATCTGGAATTCACGATCAGCCCACACGAGGAGTGCGCCGTAGAGGAGGCGATTCGCCTCGTCGAGCAGCACGGCGGGGAGTCCGTGGTGCTCACCCTGGGGCCGGAGGCGGCGGCGGAGCAGCTGCGCGAGGCCCTGGCCAAGGGGGTCGACAAGGGCGTCCTCCTCGAGACGGACGGGAGCGAGTGGGACCCCGTCGCCACCGCCGAGGCCATCGCCCAGGCCGTGCAGCAGCTGGAGTCGGAGCAGGGCCAGGGCCCCTTCGACCTCCTGCTCTTCGGCAACGAGTCGGCGGACGCCGGATACTACCAGGTCGGGGTGCGCGTGGCCGACCGGCTCGACCGCCCCTGCGTGGCGGGCATCAAGGCCCTCAAGGTGGAGGACGGCAAGGCCCGGGCGAAGCGCGAGGTCCCCGGCGGCTGGGAGATCTACGAGCTGCCCCTCCCCTGCGTCTTCACGGTGAAGGAGGGGATCAACGTCCCGCGCCACCCGTCGCTTCGGGGGATCATGACGGCCAAGAAGAAGGAGATCCGGCGCCTTACGCCCGAGAAGCCGACGATGCAGCTCGTCAAGAGACGGCTACGCAAGCCGCCGGAGCGGGGAGGGGAGTGCGAGATCCTGGGCGAAGGAGTGGCCGCCGTCCCCAAGGCCGTCGAAAAGCTCAAGGAGATTGGGGTGATCTAAATGATCCTCGGAGTCATCGAACACGATCGCGGAAAGCTCAACGAAGCTTCCCTGGAGATGCTCACCCTGGCCCGGACGCTGGGCTCCCCCCTGGAGGCCGTGCTCATCGGGGCCGATGCGGGCCCCTTCCGGGAAACCCTGAAAGAATACGGGGTAACGAAGGTCTATGAGGTCCAGCACGACCAACTCGGCGAGTACGCCCCGCGGGCGTGGGGAACGAGCGTCGTTCAGCTCGTCCGGGCCAAGAGCCCTCAAGCTGTCCTGGCCGCGGGGACGGATCGCGGCAACGAGGTGATGGCCCACGTCGGCGCCGCGCTCGGGCTGCCCGTCGCGGCCAACTGCACCGAGGTCCGCCCCGGGGAGGGGGTCTACGAGGTCACCCGCCTCCGCTGGGGCGGCAGCCTCTTAGAAGACGCCGAGCTGCACGGCGAACCGAAGCTGCTCACCGTGGCGCCGCACGCCCTCTCCCCGGAGCCCGCGTCCGCCGGGGAGGTCGCCGTGGAGGCCTTCCGCCCGACGTTGGACGAGAAGGACCTCCGGGTGCGGGTCTCGGCCCGCGAGGAGCGCGAGCGGGAGGGCGTCCCCCTCACCGAGGCCAAGGTGGTCGTCGGCGGCGGTCGCGGCGTCGGGAGCGCGGAAGGCTTCAAGATCCTGGAGGAGCTGGCCCACCTCCTCGGCGGCGCCGTGGGGGGCTCGCGGGTGGCCACCAACAACGGCTGGCGGCCCCACTCCGACCAGATCGGCCAGACCGGCGTGCAGATTGCCCCCGACTTGTACATCGCCTGCGGGATCTCCGGGGCCATCCAGCACATCGTGGGCGTCAAGGGGGCGAAATACATCTTGGCCATCAACAAGGACCCCGAGGCCCCCATCTTCCAGCGGGCCGACTTCGGGATCGTCGGCGACCTCCACGAGGTCGTCCCCGCCCTCGTCGAGGAGATCAAGAAGCGAAAGAGCAGTTAGAGCGAGAGCTAAATCCAAGCGGAATCGGAACGCAAGCTCGGCAAAGCCCGGAACGCGCCATACGCGGGCTAAGCGAGCGCAAGTCAAGTCAAGCCAAGCGAGGTGAGAACGGTGGCCGTGTGCGAGATCTGCGGGAAGAAGACGAGCTTTGGGAACAAGGTGAGCTTCGCGGGCAACCGCAACAAGCGGACCCGCAAGCCGAACCTCCAGAGGGTGCGCGCGCTCGTCGATGGCCGACGGGTGCGCCTCACCGTGTGCACGAAGTGTCTCAAGGCGGGCAAGGTCGTCAAGGCCGTTTGAGTCGGGAGGGTTGGGCTCAAGGGGGGGGGCCGGGTGTCGACACCGACGCCCCCTTGGGGTAAGATGGTTTGTCTTTGAGAAGGGAAGAGAGAAGGGAAGAGCGAGCCGGGAGGAGGGCGAACGCGATGAGACAGTGGCGAGTGCTGTTCGTAGGGATGGGGTTGTTCGGCCTGGGACTGCTGCTGGCAGGCTGTGCCGGAGCGCCGACGGGTCAAGCGCCTACGGCCGACGAGGAAGCGCCGTCGGCCCAGACGCCGGAACCTCCCGCGGAACCGTCGGCGGGGCCGGAGCCGGAGCCGGAACCGGAGGAACCGTCCGGCGGAGTGGCCCAGCCCCCGCCTGCCGGAGCCGGTGCCGGCGCGGACGCGGACGACGAGGGCCTGCAGCTGACGGAGGAGGAGCCGATGGGAGGGGAGGAGCAACCGATTCGCCCGGAACCCCGGCCGACCCCGCCGCCGGCCTCGCTCCCGGCCACCGTGGTCCGCGCGGAGGTCTTCCCGCCCAACGGCGCCGTGGTCGCGGGAGGGTCGGTGACCCTCACCCTCTGGATAGAGCCTACCGGCGCGGAAGCCACCGAGATATCCGTCGCGCTCCGACTGGACGGGGAGGAGAGGGAGCGTCGCACCCTCGCGCTCACGCCGGGGACGGCGCAAGCCGTGCGCTTTGAACTCTCGAACCTCCAGGGAGCAGGCCCCCATGCGATCGAGGTCCTCGACTGGCGATATGCGCTGAACGTGATCGAACCGGCGGTAGACCCCAACGTGCGCCCGGGCGAGGTTCCTCCCGACGCCCAAGTGATCGATGAGGGGTTCGGCCTGGTGGAGACGGGGATCCCCGGAGGACGCTTCGTCGACTCCAGCTTCGAGCCCCCACGGACGTTCAACCCCTACGCGGCGCAAGAGACGAGCTCGACCGTGGTCATCTTCCGGCTCCACGCTGCCCTCGTCGATCAGAACCCCGTGGACTACCAGCCGATGCCCGGGCTGGCCCGCAGCTGGGAGATCTCCGAGGACGGGCTCGAGGTCACCTTCTACCTGCGCCGGGGCGTGAAGTTCTCCGACGGAGAGCCCTTCACCGCCGATGACGTCATCTTCACCGTCAACGACATCATCCTCAACTGCGACGTGCCCAACAACGCGCGGGACTCCTTCTTCGTCCAGGGGAAGCCGATCCGCTACGTCAAGGTGGACGACTACACCGTCAAGGCCATCCTCCCCTCGGTTTACCGCCCCTTCTTCAACGACACCGCGTCGCAGTTCCTGGTGTTGCCGGAGCACGTGCTCGCAGACCGAGTGGCCCGCACCGCCCCCGGGGCCTGGCGGCACTACAGCCGTTCGCGCTGCGCGTTCCTCGATGGGGAAGAGACGATCGCGGAAGCCATAACCCAAGGGCTACGTGCGACCGACGAGAACCTGTCCGAGGAGGACCTGCAGGCTCGGGTAAGCGGCCTGATGGACGAGGTGAAGAAGGCCTACCAAGCGCTCGATGAGGCCCTCAACGCCGAGAGCCCCGAGGAGGCCAAGGGCGCAGCCCTGGTCCTCTCCCAAAACCTGCAGAAGCTCCTGGACCTCCTGCCGGATACGCCGGAGGCGGAGTCGGAGGAGGCCATATCACAGGCCCGTGCCGCTCTCCAGAAGGCCCGGGACGAGCTTGCGGGCATCGAGGCCCCCATCGAAGCCGGACAGTGGGGCACCCGTCCCGGCACCTTCATGGACACCTGGACGACGGCCACCGATCCGCAGGAGATCGTGGGGCTAGGCCCCTTTGTCCTCGAGCGCTATGTGGTGGAGCAACAGGTGGTGCTCAAGCGCAACCCCTACTATTGGCGGGTGGATCCCAACGGGGTGCAGCTGCCGTATCTGGAGCAGTACGTCTTCCTCATCGTCAAGGACCGCAACACCCAGTTCGCCAAGTTCCGGACGGGGGAGATCGACGTCTTCTCTCCGCGACCGCGGGACTGGCCGGAGATCGTAAAGAACGCGGAAGCCAAGGGCTGGCTCCCCATCCTCGGCGGACCGACCTTCGGGACGACGTGGGTCGTCCTCAACCAGGACGTCGGCGAGCGGGGCTATCCCGGCGACCCCCTCAAGCTCGCCCTCCAAGAGGTCTTCCGCGAGGTGAAATTCCGGCAGGCGTTGGCGTTTGCCATCGACAAACAGACCCTGATCGACAACATCTACCAGGGGTTGGGTGTCCCCCAGTGGAGCCCCATCAGCATCCCCTCTCCCTTCTATGATGACTCTCAGGGGCCCGACTACGACCCGTACGCCTACGACCCCGAGCGGGCGAAGGCGCTCCTCGACGAGATCGAACTGGTGGATGTGGACGGCGATGGGATACGAGAGATCACCGACGCGTTCCTGCAGGCCCGGGGTTGGAGCGCGGAGCAGCTCGCCCAACTGCCCCCCGAACCGGAGCGGGACCTCTCGTTCATCCTCTCTACCAACGAGGGGAACGAGGTCCGGGAGGAGATGAGCGAGGCGATCACCACGGACTGGAACGCCCTGGGCGTGGGGGTCAACTACAAGCCCAACGACTTCAACGCCCTGGTAGGGGATCTTCTGGGAGGCAAATACGAGGCGGTCCTGCTGGGGCTCACCGGAGGCGTGGAACCGCACGCGCCCAACGTCTGGAAGCCCGGCGGTCACCTCCACTTCTGGCGATACTCCGCCGCGGAGGATCCGCCCGAGTGGGAGAAGCGCTTGGCCGAGCTGGTGGATCAGGGGGTCGCCACGTACGACTTCGCAAAGGCCAAGGAGATCTACACCGAGTTCCAGCGCCTGGTACGGGACAACCTTCCCATGATCTACTTGGTGAATCAGCGCTTCCTCTACGTCACGCTCAAGAGCCTGGGGAACGCCCGCATGTTCAAGCCCAACTACGGCGCGCCCCAGCTGGCCCATCTGCTCTGGTGGAAGGACGAGGCCCGACGGCTGGAGACCGCGGGCACCGGGCTCTAACCCGCTCGGATCGAGGATCCGACTCGCGTCATGTTCGGGTACATCGTGCGGCGGACGCTCTACATGATCCCCACGCTCGTGGCGGTGAGCTTCGTCTCGTTCCTGATGCTGCTGCTCTACGAGCGCTACACGGGGACCTATGTGGACCAGTTTCGGTTTAACCCCACGGTAAGCGAGGAGACGGTCGAGCGGTTGGAGCAGAGCTTGGGACTGGACCTCCCCTGGTACGAACGGTACTTCCGCTGGATGCTGGGGATCTTCGTGACCACCGACGCGATCGACCCCGTCACGGGGGAGCGGTGGCAGGTCTGGAGCCTCCAGCCGGTCTCCCTTCCCTTTACGTCCTTGCAGATCCCCCTGCCCGTCTGGAAGCCCTACTTCGGGGAGTCGTTCCAGTACCAGCGATCGGTGACGGAGCTGCTGGCCCAGTACCTTCCGTACACGATCCTCATGACGATCCCCGTCTTCCTCTTCATCTGGATCGTGGCCATCCCCATCGGGATCTACTCCGCGACCCATCAGTACTCGGCCGGGGATCATGCGCTCACGTTCCTGGGGTTTCTGGGGCTGTCGATCCCCAACTTCTTCCTCGCGCTCATCGTGATCTACGTCCTGGCCGGTCCCCTCGACGTGGGGCAGTACTGCTGGGATCGGGCCGACGTGGGACGCTACTGCCTCGGGGTCGGGGGGATCTTCTACGAGAAGTACATCGGCCTGGGCGGGATCTGGCCTTGGCAGTGGAACTGGGGGAAGTTCCTCGACTACCTCTGGCACCTCTGGCCGGTCGTCCTCGTGCTCGGGACGAGCTCGCTGGCGGGGCTGATCCGCATCATGCGCGGACAGCTCCTGGACATCCTCGGCTCGAACTACGTGCAGACCGCCCGTGCCAAGGGGCTGGCGGAGCGGATCGTCATCTGGAAGCACGCGGTGCGCAACGCCATCAACCCGATGATCTCCATCTTCGGCCAGTCCCTCCAGTTCCTGATCTCGGGGGCCTTGGTGACAGCGATCGTGCTCAACATCCCGACCGTGGAGCTGCTCTATTACCAATCGCTCCTCAACAAAGACGAGTACCTGATCTTGACGATCCTAACGTTCTTCGCCGTGGTGCTGTTGGTGGGCAACCTCATCGCCGATATCTTGTTAGCCCTGGTAGACCCGAGGATTCGCTATGATTGAACGGTTCCGCAATCGCCGCGTAGCGGCTCGATCCGTGCGCACCCCGACCGCCGAGGAGCCCCGCGCCCGCCGCGGTAGACCCGCCTCCGGCCTGCCGCGGGATCCGGAGGAGGGGACGGAGCTCCGCTACGAGGAGCCCCTCTCCCAGACGCAGCTCATCTGGCGCCGCTTCCGCCGGCACCGGTTGGGGATGCTGGGCACGGGCGTGGTGCTCTTCCTCTTTTTGCTCGCGGCCTTTGCCGACTTCATCGGGCCTTACGGCTCCGGAGCCGTGCATCGACGCTTCTCCTACGCGCCGCCCACCCCGATCCGCTTCGTCCACGAAGGGAAGTTCGTAGGCCCCTTTGTCTACGGGATCGTGCGCACCCGGGATCCCGTGACGTTCGAGACGATCTACACCGAGGACCGCACCAAGATCTACCCGATCAAGTTCTTCGTCCGCGGGGACTCCTATAAGCTCCTCGGGCTCTTCGAGACGAACATCCACCTCTTCGGGACCGGGGAGCCGCCCGACTCCCCCGGGCAGGTCTTCCTGTTCGGCACGGACATCTGGGGGCGAGACCTCTTTACCCGAACCCTGATCGGAGGGCGCATCTCGCTGTTGATCGGACCGGCATCCGTGCTGATCGCGCTGCTCATCGGCTCCTTCGTCGGAGGGATCTCCGGGTACTTCGGCCGGTGGGTGGACATGTTCCTCCAGCGGGTGCTAGAGGTCCTGCAGTCCTTCCCTACCCTGCCCCTGCTGCTCGCACTCAGCGCGATCCTGCCGCCGAACCTCCCGAACGTGTGGCGGGTGATCGGGATCATCCTCATCTTCGGGGGGATCGGCTGGACGGGCTTGGCCCGGGTCCTGCGCGGGCAGTTCCTCGCCCTGCGGGAGGTGGAGTTCACCCTGGCGGCCCGCGCGCTGGGGGCTTCTCCCCTGCGCATCATCTTCAAGCACTTGTTGCCGAACACGATGAGCTACTTGATCGTTTCGGCCACGCTGGCCATCCCGGGGTTGATCATCGCCGAGGCGACCCTGAGCTTCTTGGGTCTCGGCATCAAGGAGCCCCTTACCAGCTGGGGGGAGCTCCTCAGCGACGCGCAGGACTGGGCCGCGCTGAGCACCTACCCCTGGCTGATGATCCCGGGGATCTTCATCGTGGTCGCGGTGCTCGCCTTCAACTTCATGGGCGATGCCCTCCGGGACGCCGTGGACCCTCACTCCCGAGGATAGGTCGACGCGACGGGGCGAGACGGTGAACGGTCGGGGTCGGGGGAGGCGGAGGCGCCGCGCCCCTGGCCCCTGCGATGGACGTGTCAGAGCAAGGAGGGATCGAATCGAATGCGCTCTCGACGAGAAGGAGACGGAAGAGGCCGCAGGCTCCGGCGTGTGGTGTTGGGGGCCGCTTGGGCCGTCCTCTTGGGATTCCTCTCGGGATCCGGAACGCTCGGGGAAGCTCCGGAGCCCTTCGGGGAGGCGGACTTGGACAACGACCCCGAAGAGCGAGAGCTCATCCTCGGGGAGGGAGAGCGGGCGGCGGGCTTCTACGAGGCCCCGGACGACGACGGCGACGGGGACTTCGACCGGCTGATCGTGGGCTTGGGGGGAGGAGCCCGCCTCGTCGGCTGGCGGGACTTCGACGGCCTACCCCCGGAAGCCGAAGTCTACGTCTCAGACCCGACGATCCCGACGGGGAGGGTCAACGCCGTCGACGTCGACAACGACGAGGACGCCGATCTCCTCTGGGTGGGAACCCGCGGACGGGACCTCGACGGGGACGGCACGGTGGAGCCGGAGGAGAACGGTCGGGTGGTGGGGTCCGGCGACCTCGACGGGGATGGAAACCCCGAGATCGTCGTCCTGGACTTGACCCGAGAGCTCGGAGACTACCTTGTGGAGAGCTTCGGGATCAACCGCTCCGCCTCCGATCCCCGCGAGGTCCTCTGGGTGGGGGTCCTCGACGAGCGAGGACGGACCCCGATTGCCACCATCGACGCCATCCTGGATGCGGACCGGGACGGAGACGACGACGTCTTGGTCAAGGACCTCCGGCCTGCGGAGGCCTCGGGGTTCGGCCTGGAGGTGCTGGACCTCGACGGGGACGGCGACGGGGACATCTGGATCCGGCGCGACTAGCCACGCACCCCCATTCGCTCACTCCCCCTCCGGGGACGAGGGGGGCGTGCAGGCGACCTCGTGGACCTCGGGCCCTCGGCCGATGAAGGCGTCGATGAAGCGTAGGATCCGGTTCCGATCGAACTCTTCGAGGCGATCGATGCGGGTCCAGGCCGTGAGGACGATCGGGCTGGGGAGGTCCTCATAGGGGGCGAGGAGGAGGCGACAGTAGCGGTCCCCTCCGGAAGATCGCAGTTCCTCCACGAGGTCTCGCAGGCGCTGTTGCACCTCCGGGTCGAGATCGGGGCGGTACTGGATGAGCACTCCGCCTCCGGCGAGGTTGCGCACCTGGACCTCATCGGGCACGGGGCGGGCGTGGACGCCCCAAGCGGCGGCGATGGGGTAGTGGGGTCCGGAGGTCGGCGGCTTCGAGTTGTAGGGGGGGTGGGGGTCGCCCGGGGCGATCGTCGCGTGCCCCTGATCGGGCACCGGTTCCCCGGGGAGGCTCTGGCCGGCTGCCCGTTCCGCGAGGCGGTTCCACAGGTCGGTGACCTCCGCCCGACGGAAGTCGGGGTACTGTTCGCGCAGCCAGGCGAGCTTGGCGTAGCTGTCCGCCGGTCGATCGACACGAAGGTACAGCTCGGCGAGGCGGAAGAGGGCTTCCTGCCCCTCTTCCGTCAAGGGGGCTCCGGGTCCGACGCGTTCCCGATCCGCCCGGAGGAGGAGCTCGTAGAGCCCGATCTCCTCCTTGAGGGTGGGGGAGAGGGCCAAGGCTTGGCGGAAATGCTCGATGGCTGCATCGAAGTCCCGCCGCTCCAGGGCGACGCGACCGAGACCGCCGTGGGCGGCTACCGACGTGGGATCGAGGGTCAGGACGCGTCGATACTGCTCTGCGGCCGCGGAGTAGACTCGATTTTGCAAGTAGATGTGCCCCGCCAGCAGCTGGAGTTCGGCGTCCTCCGGGGCTTGGCGCAGGGCCTCGCGGGCGATGCGGCGCTGCTCGAGGTAGCCCAACTCCTTGCTGTAGCGCAGGGCGTCCTTATAGGCTTCGAGGGCCTCGGCCGGTCGCCCTTGGGCCCGCAGCAGACGGGCCCGGACCCAATGGGCAGGGGCCCAGCGGGGGGAGCGCTCGAAGAGGATCTCCAACTGCGCAGCGGAGGCGTCGAGGTCGCCGGCGGCGAGCAGGGTCTCGGCCAGCTGTGTGCGCACGCGGTCGTCGTCTTGAAGGGCCAGGGACCGTTCGTAGCGCGCACGGGCCTTCTCGTACTCGCCCCGCAGGTAGGCCACCTCGCCCAGGCCGGCCCAGACGGCTGCGAGCATCGGATCCCGCTTCCCCTCGGCCCCTGCCAGCTCCTCTCGGACCTCTTGGAAGAGGCGTTCCGCCTCCGCAAGCGCCCGCCCGGCCTCGGGGTCGGAAGGGGGAGACGGCGGCGCGGGAGGGGAAGCCCCGGCCTCGCCTTCGCCGTCGAGGGTTTGCAGGGCGGACCGGCGGGCCAGGGCGAGGTAGGCCTCCGCTATCTTGCGGCGGATCGTGAGCGGATCGTTGTCCAGCATCTTCAACTTGGCGTCCCTCTCGCCCTCGATCTCGCGCGCGATCTCCAGGGCCTGTCGGTAGAGCTCGATGGCCCGCGTGTAGCGCTCGCGCTTCCTCTCAAGATCCCCCAGCAATGCGTAGGCATCTACGTATTGCGGGTCGATCTCCAACGCCCGAGGGAGGAGGCGGAGCGCCCGGCGCAGCCCTTCGGGTTGGGCGAGGAGCATGCGGGCGTACATGTAGAGGTAGAAGGGGTTGTTGGGGTCCGCCATGACGAGCGCCTGCATCTGGCGCTCGTCGTCTACCCCTGCGGAGAGGAAGAACTCCGTAGCCCTCTCGCGGCTCTCCTCGATGCGTTCCTCCAGCAGGGAGAGCTCCTGGGCGAGGGATTCGGGATCCGCCTCCTCGGCCGCTCGCTCCTCCTGAAGGGCCTGGAGCCGCTTCCGTAGCTCCTGTTCCCGTGCTTGTCCCACACTGACGCGCATCTGGTAGAGTTGGGCGATGTAGAAATCGAGATAGGGGTCGTTGACGGCCCGGCGCTCCTTGAGTGCCCGGTAGGCGGCGATGGCTTCCTCCAGAGCCTGTTCGCGGGCTTCCGGGGTTTCGAGTTGAGCCATGCGGGCTTCCTTGTCGTACGCCCAGAGGAGCGGGTCGAGGTACTCGACTCGGGCTTGAGCCCGCTGCTCCTCCAGCCAGGCGTCGAGTCGAGCTTGACCCTCCTCGGAGTCGGGGGAGAGGTCCGGTCCGAGGAGCGCGCGGGCGAGGCGACGGCGGATCAGGACGTCTTCCGTCTCCCGGAGGAAACGGTCCCGCAGGGCCTCGACGCTCTCGTCGCGGATGCCCAACAGCTGTTGGGTGAGTCGCCGCTGCTCCGGGTCGCGGAACAGCTCGACGAGTTCTTCCTCCCGGACGCCGTGGGTCTCCAAGAAACGTCGATAGCGTTCCTCCGCTGCCTCGACGACCTCCGCCTCGGGGAGGCGAAGACCGCGCCGCTCAGCTTCCTGGCGAATGAGCGCCCGGTCGATGAGGCGCTGGGCGGCTTGGTAGCGGATCTGCAGGTCGAGATAGGCCCCCGGCGCGCCCTCGCGCAGCACCTGATCGAGGTCCCGACCGCTCTGCGCATAGATCCGGCGGTAGACCTCCCGCAGCTTCGCGTACTCCTCTCGCAACGCCTCTTGCGGGATGGGCTCCCCGTTGACGCGAAGGACGATCTGCTCCTCTCCCTCTCCGCCTCGGGGGGGCGAGGGGCTCTCGCTCTCGGGCCGGATCGACCACCACCCGAGCAACCCCGCGATCCCCAGCAGGATCAAGGCGCCTCCGATCATGCCGTAGCGTATTCGCCGCTGTGCGCTCATCGTGCGCTCCATCCACCCCCTGTGGGTTCGGTCCCCCTCCCGCTGTCGCCTGGGCACCTCAATCCGCGACGCCACGGAGCGGGGGATGCGTGCGTTCTCTACGTCGGTTGCTTCCGACCCGTTATACTACCCGGTGAGGGAGGGGATTGCATCTCTTGCGTTCCGTCGGCAGCTCGCCTCATCGCCCGTTCACGCTGCCGGCGGATGGGGTGGGGGGAGACGGCTCCCGAACGATACGAGAAAGGGACCAACGGGAGCGCGCTCCGTTCGCGAGCCGACCCCCGCTGGTCCCTTTACGCAGGACGATTCGAGAAATTCGGCGACCGTCGATCGGCTAGGGCAGCGTGTTCACAAAGCTGGTGAGCGGGAGATCCGTCCCGATGTCCCGGTAGATGGTCAGCTTGAGGGTGTCGGTGTTGCGGGCCAGGGAGCAGCGATTGCCGCTAAAGACCTGGTCGGAAGCGAAGTAGCGGGCGAACGGGGCTGCGCCGACGGCGGCCAGAGGGGTGCCCATCTGGGCGAGCGTGAACTGGTAGAGGTTGTCCGTCAAGCCCGGAACGGTCGGGATGCAGTCGAGCTCCCGGGCCTGGACGTCCTTCTCCAGGACCAAACCGGCGGCATACGCGTTGGCCAAGCGCCATTCGTAGGAACCTCCGCCGGCGGCGGCGTCGAGGAGGGCTCCGGCGTTCCCGCCCTGGGCCAAGGCTTGGGCCAAGGGTGCGACCGCCGCCTGACGCAGCTCGAGGCTGGCCCCGTTTTGCGCGACCTCGGCCGGGTCGGCGCACTCGCCCTGGAGGTACGCCTTAGCCGCGGCCCAGCGGGCCTCCACCGTGGTCCCGTTGACGGCTTGGTCGAGCCGTGCAGCGCAGTCGAAGCCGATGGCCGGCAGGTCTCCGAAGGCGACGTACCAGCCGGCGGCGATCACGTCCGCAAAGGCCCGGCGCACGGGCTCGTACCCGCAGACGACCGGCAGGCCGAAGGGCTCAATCACGTCGCCGTTGACGCAGCCTTGGACCAAGGCGAAGGTGTTCTCGGCTCCCCCGAAGAAGAAGGCGTTGCGCAGGGTCACAAACATCGCGTACGCCCGGATGTAATCCCGCTCGGGGTTGAGCGGGCTGATGCCGATCAGCACGTCATAGGACACGACGTCATCGAGGGGGGTGGCCCCGATGAAGGGGTCGCCCACGGCGAAGATGTAGTCCAGCTGGGCTTCGAAACCGGTGCGGCGCCCTTCGGGCGTTCCGAGGGGGGTTACGTCGTTGAAGTCGAAGAGCATGCTGGCAGGGGGCGGGCTCTGCAGCCAGCGGTACCCGATCACGTCGGAAGCCGCTGCGCGGACGATGGGGTCGGGGTTCGTCGCCAGGTTTTGCGCGATGAGGTCCGGGGTGCTCACGGCTACGGATTGCACACCGTTGAAGGAGATGAAGAGAGCTACGAGAAGAGCAAATCCTGCAGCAAGGGTGAGTTTTCTCTGCATATTTTCCTGACCTCCTTAAGGCTGAGTAGAAGATTGGGCTCCCATTTTCCTTCCCGGAATGGGGACGGCGAAGTGTAGCCGCATGCCGAGTGCTCCAGCTTGGGTCCGGGCACCACCTCCTTTACCGCTACCGCGCGACAAGGTTGCCCTAGTTCACGGCTGTTCCTTTTGTTTATTGAAAATCTTAGCACAGCTTGCCCGAATTGTCAAGAGGTTTCGCCTCTTCCGCTCTGTATTTTAGGCTTTTCCCCTCGAGCGTGGCGCGGGCCGTCAAGCCACCTCCCCGGACCGGATTCGGCCAGCATGTAAGCGATCTCGGTTGCAGGCGCTCCCTCCGGGGACCCGTGGGCGTCAGAATCGGCGGATCGCCCCTATGATAATAGGGAGATACGCAGCCCGTTTACGACCCGGCCCGAGCGGCGAGGGTCTTGACAGAGGGACCGCAAAGCCTATAATGGAAACCAAAAGAAGAGCAAGAGGGAAGGAGCACCCGCTTCCGCAAGGGGTGAAACCTTCGCTGTCTCAGGCCAAGCAGCGATGCAAAGGGGGTGGGACTGGGTAGCACACACCTTTCACTCGCGCGTCCTCGGATGTGATGGGAGGACCGCATCCACGCACGGCAAAATTCCACAGGTCGAATTCCACATCAGACCCAATCGAAGGAGGAGGTCAAAAGGATGAAGTATCTGATCGGTGCAGTCGCAGGGTTGTTCCTCTTGGTCGGGAGCCTGGGGCTTGCGGTTTCGGCCCAGCCCGCCGTCGTCCTCGACTGCCAGGACCTGCCGGAGGGCTTCTTCTGCCCGTCGGTGACCGGAGGGAGCTACACCTTTTCGATCATCGCCAGCCCCTCGACCTTGAACCCCGTCACCGCGGAGGACACCGCCTCGCTCTCCATCCAAGACCAGATGTTCGGGACCTTCTTCGCCGACTACTCCACCCTCGGGGAGTTCGCGGTCGCCTCGGAGCTCAACGAGGAGGGGACGGCGGTTACCTTCACCCTCCGTGACGCCACCTTCTCCGACGGCTCGCCCGTGACCGTCGACGACATCGTATACTGGTACTACGCCGTGGTCTGGAACCCCAACCTGCCGAACTCCTTGCAGAACGCCTTCTTGTGCACGGACGGCTCCCCCTTCAAGCTGGAGGTGGTCGGCGAGAACCAGGTCCGGATCAGCTGTCCGGAGCCCTTCCTCAGCTTCGAGGCGTTCGCCAGCGGGTTCGTGGTGATGTCGCAGCAGATGGCGCTGGACCTCATCGAGGCCCAGGGGATTGCCACCCAGCCCGCGGTGGCCCCCGGTCCGGATGGGGTGCTCCAGACCGAGGGCGGGGAGCCGTTCGGCCCGATCCTGGTCGGGGACCTCACCCCCCAGGGCGATGACGTGGCCATCGAGCTGGCGACCGAGGAGTTCCTGGGGCTGAGCGCTCCCCTCGAGCTGCTGCGGGGGCTGGGGCCGTTCGTGATCACCCAGCTCATCTCCGACCAGATCGCCACCTACGAGCGGAACCCCAACTTCTGGCAGACGGACTCCAACGGGACGCAGCTCCCCTATTTGGATGAGGTCACGATCATCATCATCCCCACCCAGGGGTTCAACCTGGCCATCTCCAAGTTCCTCAACGGGGAGACGGACGCCTACGGCCCGCGCCCGCAGGACATCGCGGTGATCCTCTCCCAAGCGGCCGGTGGAGGCTTTGAGGTCAACGAGGACATCGACGCCGGTCAGGCCAACTTCGGCGAGACCTTCACCACCCCGAACTTCATCGACCCCGACCCGAACCTGGCCGCTGTAGCCCGCAACACCACCGTGCGCCGCGCGCTGTACCTGGCGATCGACCGCGCCGCGCTCGTCAACAACGTGCTCCTGGGCATCGGAACCCCGCAGTTCCTCACGGTGAGCATCCCGTCCTCGTACTTCATCGGGCGGGACAACACCTGCCAGGACTTCATCGACGCCGGGCTGGCCACGGCGGCCGACTGCGACGGCACCACCTGGGTGCTCCCCTCGGGGCTGGAGCTGAACGTGACGACGCTGCCCAAGCCGGTCAGCGAGGAGATCGTCCAGGCGCTGAGCTGTCTGGTCGACTTCGAGGGCTGTCTGCAGACGGCGGCCGCCATGCTCGACTCCGTGGGCATCGTGGACACGGACGGGGACGGCATCCGGGAGATCCCGGCTGACTTCGACGGGCGGGGCAACCCCGGCGGGAAGTTCTCCGTCCAGGTGCGCACCAACGCGGGGAACACCATCCGCGAGGCCTATGACGAGATCATCTGCGACGGTTGGCAGGCCATCGGCGTGGAGTGCCAGGCCGGGACCGCCTCCTTCCCGCAGCTGGTCCGGGAGCTCCTGACGGGGACCTTCACCGGCTTCATCACCATCGGCCTTACGGGCGGCAACCCGCAGGGCGCGATCAACGTGATCCCCTGTGGGACGGTCCTCCACTTCTGGAACGTCGGGTGTGAGGAGCCCACGGAGGACGAGCTCGTCCTGGAAGAGCTCTGGTTCGAGGGCTTCAACGCCACCGACGTGGAGAGCGCACGGGCGGCCTACGACCGCTACCAGATCGAGTGGGTGAAGCGGCCGCTGTACCTGCACCTGGCCACCACCAACTCGCTGTTCGTGCAGCGGACGGATCGCATCGCCAACACGGGTCGGGCGATCAACGGCCTCACCAACGTGAAGTTCCGCTGCGACCTGCCCGGCCAGTCGCCCAACTGTCAGCAGGCCAACCCGTAAGCTCAAGCGACGCACGACGGCAAGAGGCAGGCGAGGCAGGGTAGCGAATAACCGCAGGCTACCCTCCGCCTGCAGGGAAAGAGACGACCGGTGAGAGAAAGCGGAGGGGAGCGTGCTCGAAAAGGAGCGATCGGCACGCTCCCCTCTCCCTCTTTTTCGAGTTGTCCAAGCGGCAGGCTCCGTGGCCTCGTGTGCGGCACCGCGCGTCGGAACGCGCTCCTTGCGAGCTATCATCGCATGGAGTATGATGGCAGCCCGAACGCGCTCTGCATCGTCGGGAGGATGCTCCCGCCGCCGAGCCGGGGAAGGTGAGCCGAAAGGAGCCGGGAGATGCTGCTAGGATACATATTCCGAAGGATCTTGTACATGATCCCGATCCTCTTCGTCGTCACGTTCATCATCTTCCTGCTGACCTACCTGCAACCCGGCGACGTGGTCGACGCGATGTGCGGTCTCAGCTGTCCCCTGGAGATGCGGGAGCGGTTGCGGGAAGTCTACGGTCTGAACGATCCGTTCCTCCTCCAGTATGCCCGTTGGGTGAAGGGCGTCCTGACGGAGCTCGATTTCGGCTACTCCCCCACCCGAAACATGGGGGCCTGGGAGGCGTTGATGGGGGAGGATCGGTGGCTCTACACCCTGTTGTTGGTCGTAGCGGCTTTGGTGTTGAGCTGGGCGGTCGCGATTCCCATCGGGATCTACTCCGCCACCCATAAATACTCCCCGGCGGATCATACCTTCACGTTTTTAGGGTTCTTAGGGTTGTCGGTCCCCAACTTCGTCTTGGGCCTGATCTTCATCTGGCTGATGGTGGGGGTGCTGAAGGTCGGACAGGTTCCGGTGCAGATCGACTGCATGGAGAAGCTCACCGTGGGGGAGTTCTTCAGCCCTAATTGCCGCGACGCCCCTTGGAGCTTGGGGAAGGTGATCGACTTCCTGTGGCATTTTCTCCCGCCGGTGATCATCTTGGCGGCGGCGAACACGGCCGCCGTGATCCGCTACATGCGGGGCAGCCTCCTCGACGTCCTCAAGATGGACTACATCCAGACGGCCCGGGCCAAGGGATTGACGGAGCGGATCGTGATCTATAAGCACGCCGTGCGCAACGCCATCAACCCGCTGATCAGCATGTTGGGCTTCTGGATCCCCTATATGCTCGAGGGCGCGCTGGTGATCGCGATCATCTTTAACCTGCCCCAGATCGAGAAGACGTTCATCGAGTCGTTGGAGAACCGAGACTACGCCGTGGTGATGAGCGGGTTGTTCGTCTTCAGCCTGATTTTGATGATCGGCAACTTGATCGCCGACATCCTGCTGGCGATCTCGGACCCCAAGATCCGCTACGAGTGAGACGGACACGCGCGCAAGCCAAGCAAGAAAGAGGGAGAGGGGCCGGGCCGATACCCCGCGACCGATAGGGTAGGAGGAGAAGGGCGGGCTCGGGGAAACGAACGAGCGAGCGAACGAGGGAGACCATGGGGAACACCACAGCACCGATGGCCGTTGAGCCGAAGCAACCGTCGCCCACGGAGGAGTTGGGATACCAGCCCCTCTCGCAAACCCAGCTGATCTGGCGCCGCTTTCGCCGGCACAAGCTCGGCATGATCGGCGCGATCCTCATCCTCTTCTTGTCGATCGTCTTCCTCTTCGCCGAGTTCATCGCTCCCTACAATTACACCGCGCTGCATAAGAACTTCCCCTATGTCCCGCCGATGATTACCCGGATCCAGTTCGACGGGCTGCGGCCGTATGTCTACGGTCTGGCCAAGCGCCAGGCCTGCATCGACCCACAGACGGCCGAGCTGCGGGCCTGTCAGGACTTCCCTCCCGAGGTCAAGGCGCGGCGCATGCCCGGCGTCTGGGTCTACAAGGAGACGGATCAGAAGTACTATCTCAAGCTCTTCGTGCGCGGGGAAGAGTACAAGCTCTTTGGCGTCTTTCCCACGAACGTCCACCTCTTCGGGACGGGAGAACCTCCCAACAGCCCCGGCCAGTTCTTCCCCTTTGGGACGGACAAACAGGGGCGAGACCTCTTCTCCATGATCCTCTTCGGAGGGCGGGTCACCCTGGCCATCGCGCCCTTGGTCATCCTCATCACCTTCTTGGTGGGAGCGTTCCTAGGCGGCTTGTCGGGGTACTTGGGGGGGAACGTCGACATGCTGATTCAGCGCCTCATCGAGATCGTCATGTCGCTGCCGCGGCTGGCGTTGCTGCTGGCGATCTCCGGCATCGTCTCCAGCTTTGGACAGATCCCGCCCATGGTCCGCTTCTGGACGATCGTCGGGCTCTTGAGCTTGGTGAGTTGGGCCCCGGTGGCTCGGGTGATCCGTGGACAGTTCTTGGCCCTGCGGGAGTCGGAATACACCCAAGCCGCGCGCGCGTTGGGGGCGAGCAACCTGCGGATCATCTTCCGGCACATCTTGCCGAACATCATGAGCTATCTCGTCGTGGCCGCCACCCTAGCGGTGCCCGACGTGATCATCCTCGAGAGCATCCTCAGCTTCCTGGGCTACGGGATCCAGCACCCCCTCACCAGCTGGGGGATGTTGCTGCGCAACTTCGTGGGGCAGGGGTTTCAGTTTGAGATCCAATACCATGCGTGGCTGCTGATCCCCGCAGCCTTCATCGTGGTCACCGTGCTGGCCTTCAACTTCCTGGGGGACGCGCTGCGGGACGCGGTGGATCCCTACACCGTGGACGAGGTGAAGGAAGAAGCGGCGTGATCCCCCCCCTGCCTTGCCGGCCCTGCCGGCGTGCGGGGCGCGGAGGCCCTCCTAGGGAAGGAAGATGCTGGCCGATAAGCGCATTGCGATTGTAGGACTGGGTAAGATCGGAGGCACCCTCGCCCGCGGGCTCGTCCAGCGCCGGGTCGTGCCCGCCAAGAACCTGGCGGGGAGCACCGCCCACGAGGCCACGGCCCAAGAGGCTTCCAAACGCTACGGCATCGAAGTCCACACGGACAACGCGAAGCTCGTCCAAGGGCGGGACATCGTCATCCTGGCCGTAAAGCCCCAGAGCATGGCCCGGGTGCTCGAGGAGATCCGCTCGCACACGGACCCCCAACAGCTGGTGATCACCCTCGCCGCCGCGATCACCACCCGCTTCGTCGAGGAGGGCCTGCAGCAGGAGATCTCCGTCGTGCGGGCGATGCCGAACACCCCCTGCCTGGTGGGGCAGGGGATGACCGTCTTGTGCCCGGGGCGCTTTGCGACCCCGGAGCACGTGGAGATCGCGCGGGAGATCTTCGCCGCCGTGGGAAGGGTGGAGGTCATCGACAACGAGGAACTCATGGACGCGGTCACGGGCCTCTCGGGCAGCGGACCGGCGTACTGCTACATCATGATCGAATCGTTGGCCGAGGGCGGCGTGAAGGTCGGGCTCCCCCGGGAGCTGGCCACCCTTTTGGCGGCCCAGTCGATGCTGGGAGCGGCCCAAATGGTCCTGGAGACGGGGGAGCACCCCGCCAAGCTCAAGGACGCCGTGACCACCCCGGCGGGCACCACCGTCGATGGACTGCTCGAGCTGGAAGCGGGCGGCGTGCGCGTATCGCTCATCAAAGCTGTGGACCGGGCCACCCAGAAGTCGAAAGAGCTTTCGCGCTGATCCTCTCCCGATCCAACCCAAGCGGGTGCCCCGAATTGACCCCGAGGGCGGAGACGGTGTACCATCCCCCCGCCGTGCCACGCCACGCCACGACGCCAGCGCCTAAGGGGGGCTGCCCAAGATGCCGCAGCTCGTGGGGTATGGAGTGTATCTGCCGCGCTACCGCATAGCCGTTTCCGAGATCCACGCCGCGTGGGGGCGCTCGGGAGGGGGACGGGGAGGGCGGGGGGAGAAGGCCGTCGTGCCCCCGGACGAGGACCCCCTCACCCTGGGTGTCAAAGCCGCCCGAGCGGCCCTCGCACAAGCCGGAGTGGAGGGACGGCACCTCAGCGCGGTCCTGGCCGCCAGCACCTCCACGGGGTACGCAGAGGGGGCCCTGGCGGCCCCCTTGGCTTATCACCTGGGAGCGGAAGGGGACGTGTTCGTAGGGGACTTCGGGCTCAGCTCCCGTTCCGTGACGGCGGCGATGAGAGCGGCGATGGACGCCTTGGCCTCCGGTCAAGGGAAGCACGCCTTCGCCTTGGCGGTCGCGGCGGAGAGGCTGATCGCCGAGCCGGGCTCCTCCTACGAGCTGAGCTACTCCGGCGGCGCGGGGGCGCTCCTCCTCGCCTCCCAAGGGGGATTTGCCGAAGTGGTCGGCTTTGCCTCCCACACGAGCGGGTTCGTGGGCCGCTCCCGCCGCGAGGGGCGCTCCCATGGGCTCGTGGATGAGCGCTTCATGATGCAGCAGTTCCTCGCCCACGTGCAGGGGTCCGTGGAACGCCTGTTGAAGGCCATCGAAATCCCACCCGAGGAGTTCGCTCATGTGGTGGTGCAGGCCCCGGAGGGCCGCTGGGCCGTCCGGGCCCTCAAGAAGCTGGGCCTCCCCGCGGAGAAGCTCGTCTCGACGTTTCCGCAGCTGGGCTACGCCGGATGCGCTTCCCTGCTGATCGACCTCGCCCGGGCGCTCGATCAGGCCGCTCCGGGGGAGCTCCTCTTGGTCGTCTCGTACGGCCCCGGGGGGAGCGACGCTTTGGCGCTTCGCGTCACGAAATCCCCGCCGAAGGCCGATGTGGAGGCCCAACTGCAGCGGAAAGAGCTCGTGAGCTATCCCGTGTATCTGCGCTATCAGGGGCTGTTGGGAGAGGAACGACGATGACGACCCCTGAGATCTGGCGGATCGCCCGGGAGAACGCGCGGCTCGTGGGGTATCGCTGCACAAGCTGCGGCTGGGTTGCCTTCCCCGAACGGAAGCGGGTCTGCAAGCGCTGCCGCGCTCCGGCGGACTTCGAGGAGATCGAGCTGAAGCCCTATGGCCGCGTGCTTGCCTATGTGGTGCAGCACCGGCTCCCGAAGGGCTTCGAGACGCCGCTGCCCGTGGCCGTCGTCGAACTGGCGGACGGCCTGCGGGTCTACGGGCACCTCGTGGAGTGCGCTCCCGAGGACGTCCGGGTGGGCCTGGAGGTGGAGGCCGACCTGCGGGTGATGTACGAGGAAGAGGGCGCACGGGTGTACTCCTACAAGTTCCGGCCTCGGGAGCGGGAACGGGAGGGATCCTGATGGAGAGCCTTCGGGGGAAGGTGGCGATCGTCGGAGCCGGGATGATCCGCTTCGGCGAACTCTACGATAAAAGTCTAGAGGACATGGTGGAAGAGGCGTATCTGAACGCCCTTCAAAGCGTGGATAAGGGGCTCGACCCCCAAGCGATCGAAGCGGCGTGGTTCGGGACGGTCTACCCCGCGATGGGGAACACGGGGCTGGTGCTCAGCCATGCCACGGGGCTCTTCGAGATCCCCATAACCCGGGTGGAGAACGCCTGCGCCACGGGGAGCGACGCCTTCCGCCAGGCGTGCTTCGCCGTCGCCGCCGGGGTGTATGACGTCGTGTTGGTGGTGGGCGCGGAGAAGATGCACGACGACCCCGG
>Ga0256839_1001373_pt1 | contig 29570 bp, 35 predicted proteins | sample 354166metaG_FD_185968 | JGI IMG/M metagenome (GOLD analysis project Ga0256839, IMG submission 185968) | Hydrothermal vent microbial communities from Mid Atlantic Ridge, Atlantic Ocean - 354-166 | ecosystem: Environmental > Aquatic > Marine > Hydrothermal vents | place: Atlantic Ocean: Mid... | reverse complement strand
TCAAATACAGTATCGTTCTTTTCTATAATTGATACGGTATCTAACATTAATTCATTTTCAAAATTGGCGGTATCTAAGTTAACTTCCATTGACTCTATTACGGCTTCGTTTTGTTTTATCTCATCTGTTTTACTCTTAATCTTAAATTGAAGAATTTTTACGTAACCATATACTAGTGCTACAAGCCCGCCTATTATGTATAGGGCATATTTCCTTACAGTGTTTTTTATTGTTTCAAACATTATTTTCCTTTATTGATATTTAATGCCCAGTGGCTTGATACTCCACCACACAAATATACCTAAGCTAACTTTAAGCTAACCTATGTTACTATACAAAATCAAATAATATAGAAGGGTTCAAATGAAAAAATGTTTCATTGATTATGACTGCGTACTGTACGATTTACAGTCCACAGTTATCAAAAAAGTTAAAAAAGATTATGGCGTAACGTTAAGTTATTCTGATATTAAGTATTGGAATTTTGTCATAGAAAAATTCCCAATTTCTGCTAATGTTTATACGGATTTGGAACACTATTCAAAGGGAGTTCATTTTGATGGCTCTGTCGATTTCATGAATACTTTATATGACATCTTTGGAAAAGAAAATGTTTATATCATAACCGACAGCCATCCTAGTTTAATTAAAAGCAAAGATGAAGAAATTTTTAATATATATGGTACCACAAATGTCATTCATGAGGCATATAAACATCTTGTCACGGGAGATAACTTTTTGTGCGATGACAGTATAGACAATATCATTAATCACGTTTCACATAATGAAAAAGGTATTGGGTTTATATTTGATTATGAAGGGCTGTACGGTTGGAATAAAAATCCTATGGAAAATCGCTCTGAAAGGATTTTCAGGAAAACGTCATATGAAGAAGTGATAAAACATATTCTTGAACAAAAACAAAAATAGATGTATACCTAAGATGGCTTAGGTTAATAAAATATAAAAATAATATAAAGGTTTCAAATGAAGAAAGTTAGCGATATAAAAGAGGACTTGGAAAAATCAGGTTATAAATGTATAAACGAAAATACGTTTATTAAGAACATAGACACAGACATCATGGTGTTGGTGATTAAATCCGAAACTGAGATACATATAGGAAGAGGCGTTAATATCAATGGTAGTGGCATACAAGGCATCATGATTTCTAAGTTTAATCCTAGTGAAAAGAAAGAACCAACAGATATAGATATGTATACTGTGTCATTGGAGGATAAGAATGCCTAGTTTTGTAAATCCAAACGGGATAACCATGGAGTACACAATAGATGAGTCCACTAAAATATCATCTATTAATGACATGGAGTTATTGCAGGAACGGTATAGACCCGTAACAATGAATGATATCATAATTACGGATAAGCTTAGAGATACGATTAATAAGTGGATTGAAACAAAGACAATTCCAAATTTCTTACTTTATAGTGAGATGGGCGGACTAGGTAAAGACTCAATAATTAGTATACTATCAAACGAGTTACAAGACTCACACACATTTGTTACAATAAATGGCGGTATCTATCGTAATGTTTCAGACATAAAAGAGCAAGTGTTAGCTAGGGTCAAGTTCGCAAGTGGGATAGAGCGTTTGGTTATCTATTTAAGTGAAGTAGGTGAGATGAATAAGGCTGGGCTTGACTCATTAAAAGGACTCATCGAAGAGAACACCCACGTTACATTCATCATGAGTACCAACACATTAAAAAACATATCACAGCCACTACAGTCACGGTTTGAAATGTATGATATAGGTAATGTGTCCAAAGATGAAAAGAAAGGGCTTATTATAGCCTTTATTAAGCGTTTAAAGGGTATTCTAACACTAGAGGGGATAGAACATGATAATGACACACTAAAACGATATGCACTATTCCATAAAACGGCATTTAGAGATGCTGTTAAGAATATATCAAAATACACAGTTGGAGGTAAATTAATATTTGATGATAGTTCAGATACAAACGTTGAAATTAATGAATACTTAGGCTATATCATGAATAACGATGTTAAGAATATTGTATCACAGTCTAAGATGATTGATTGTTACTCATTTGTAGCATACTTGAATGTGAATAGACACATCATTAATATTAAGGATATGCCAACCGTTATAATAGCTTTGAATGAGTTACAGAAGGAAATAACAATGAGTGTACCATTTTTAGATATAAGCCTTATTGCCTTTTCTATGGAAATAATAGGAACGAAATTCAGATTAAATACTAATAAATAGCAGAGGTGAGAAAATGGAAATTATAGAATTACAAATATTAGAGCGTATAGAGAATATCAAGGTATGTAATTACAAGGATATTTACTTTACTAAAGAGGAGATGGAATTATTATCGTGTTATGATGATGATATAGAGACGGCTATATTGCGTTTAAGGAATAAGTCTATATTGGGTAATAGCGTTGACGTGGATAAACCGTTGGTAGAAAGAACCATAACATCAATGGTAAAGTATATTAACCTAAGAATTGATAAAAATAACAAGCGTGATGTAGAGAGTATAATCGAGGACGCCGTTATTAAATTCATGGACGATATAGAATGTGGTATCACTAGAGAAATGATTACAGATGAAGTGTTTCGTATTTTAAAGATTACCGATAGCATTGCTATAGACAATGATGAACTGTTCTAAGCTAACTTGCAAATAAATAGTAGCCATTAAATAGTAGTAAAATAAAGAGGTGAACTGTGTCTATATTTAGTGATGTAAGTAGCGATTTAAGCGGTATAGTTGGGGGTGCCATAGACTCATTCATTAATGATAAGTTAAATGATTTTTCAAGTGAATATCTAAATTCTCTAAGTATGTCATTTACCGATGGTGTATTCTCATTTAATACAGATACGTCTTCTGTTGAAATTAAGGATTTGCAGGCAGAGTCATGGAGGCTACAATTAAAGTCAAGATTTGAAGCTATGTTCGTATTACCAAGTATGATGATAACAAAAGATAATGAGGTAATGAAATTAATGAAAACATTTTGTATCTCTGCACCAGTTCCATCACAACAAATGGCCGTCAACACACAATTATTAGCAGATACAAAACGTGTTTATGTCACTAGTAAGAACACAGATAACGGAACATTCACATTTTATGATGGAGGGGTGTTACATAAGTTATTCTTGGAATGGCAGAATAAAACATTTAACTCTAAACATGGAGCAATTGCTTATTACCCTGATGATTATAAAGCAGATATTGTAATCATGGTACAGTCACCTGACAGAAAGAAATATGTAAAATCATATCTATTAAGAGGGTGCTATCCATTAAACGTTGGTGATTTAATATATTCAAATTCATCAACTAATGAGTTACAACAATTTGACACAACGATGAACATTGACTCAATTAAACCACTAAATACAACATTCAGTAAAGCATCATCCGAAATAATATATGATGACCTGTACGGAAAAAGTGCAGATGACTTAATAGGGCTATTCAAATCTTACTTTATGCGTAAAGGGTTAAGTATTCTTAGCGGTTACAAATATGAGATAGAGGGATTTGTTAATAATGGCGTATCTACGTTCAGAAGAAATATAGGATTTTAATGACTGAAAAGAAAAACAAAAGCGTAGACATTTTAAAATCCGAATTATGGTTTATTGATGTTATCAAACGTATAGGTAGATTAGGTAAGAAAAAGGCACACGCTTACTTAGAATTAAAACGTAATAGAATGATGACGGCCGGTAACATACTTGTATTTAGATACTCCGACCCTAAGTATAAAGAAAAATTAAAGTTCTATGATGAACACCCAGTTATAATGGTATTAGAAAAGCGTAACTCATATAATAACCTATTTGGGGTTAACTTGCATTACTTGCCATTGCAAATAAGAATTAAGTTCCTAAAGTATGTATTAAAGCGTAATAAGGCACGTATACATAAGAAACAAAGAGTTGTATTTACCTATGACTTAGCCTACGATTTCTTAAAAAGAACAGGGTATCATAAAACAGCATTACATAGCTACATTCCATCAAGGATAGATGCTATGGTTAAGGTTGATTACCCTGAATGGAAACATGTGGCTTCTTTGGATAGTGCTAAGTTCGTATTCAAACGAGGATATGGAAAATCCGATTTGGGGCTATGATGCCCACGCAAAATTAAAATTAAATATAGTAAAGGGTTAAACAATGGAAAATCTAAAAGAAAGTATAGTATCGTTCTTTACACAAGCTAAAGCCACGAAAACAACTGTGCAAACTAGGACAGAAGATATACAAAACAATGATGAATATTATACACCGAATAAGGCTTATAATAACTCTAAAATATTTAGTACAGATAAAACCGATGGTATCTATCCAACCACATTAATTAATGATAGTAGAGATGTGGCAGAACACCCTATCGTGGAATTATGTTTAGATGAAATTGTAGGAGAATTATCAAGCGATAGCGTATTAGTACGTAAATCATTCCCATCATTCCCGTCATTGGTACTAAACGAGAATGAATTATCTGACGCTCAAATAAAAACAATAACTGACGCGTATAACCATATAGGTAATATTATGGGAGATGTAACGGGATTATTTAGAGATTTTCTCATAGACGGTGCTTTGGCTGTTGAGGTAGTTTATACAAGTGATAATAAATCCATAGTATCATATAATGTATTAGATGTATCTAAGTTAAAGTATTATCAAGGTACATTGAAAAATGCAGTATATGAACTTGCTAGTGATAATTCTATTTTAGGTGGCTTTGACTCTAATTCATCTAATATATACTCTAAGGAACAGTTAATAACATTCAAGCTAAACAATACAAGACGTTATAGAACAGCGATTAGCTCTAGTATAAAAAGCGTTAATAGAATGGCAGGTATAGAGGACGCTATTTCACAGTATCGTTTAATGCGTGGACAAGACAGGAGAATGTACGGTGTACCTATCGGAAACATGAATGTTACTAGCGCAGATACATACATACGTAAAGTAGCACGTATGTTAAAATCCTCACTTAGATTTAATGATAATGGAAAAATAGTAAATGAGGGTAGTTCAAGTTTAGTTAGTGAGGATTATATCCTACCTACACGTAAAGGTGAGCAAATAACAGTTGATACACTAGAAGGCGGGGATAGTTCATACTACAATGAACTAAATGATTATGAACTCTTTAAAGACCACCTTTATAGCTCAATGAAAATCCCACGTAACAGACTTGATAGTGAAAGTCAAAAGACAGCAACAGAAGTATTAAAAGAGGAATTGAAATTTGCAAAGTATGTAGCTACACTAACCTCTTCATTCTCTAAGTTAATAGAAATGATGGTATTTAGGGAATTAGTAGCTGGTGGTAGATTTATTGAGAGTGAATATAATGACATTAAAAAACATATTAAGTATGAATACAATTTAGGAACAGGAACCTTACACGATATTAAGTTGCTTACATTCTCTAGTACAGTCGATATATACCAAGACGCTATAAATGCAGATGTGCATGAGTTTATCCCTAAAGATGTTATGTTTAAAGATATGTTTAATGTAACAGATGAACAGATGGAAGAATGGAAAGAAATAGGCACTAAGAACGGAACACTACTAAATGATGAATAGGAAAACAAAATGAAAATAAAAACAAAACAAAATGGCGATAAGTACATAACAAGTGTTTTTGGAATAGCCGATTACAAAAATAGAAATGGTAGAACATACCCGTATGATGTTTTTAAATTATCTGTTACTAAATTAAAAGATAAAGTTGATAAGGGAAATAAAGATATACTAGTAGAGTTATCACACCCTGAGGATTATATCGATATTAAAAAAGATGCACCAAATGTTATAGGGTATGTTTCTAAGATAGATTACTTTGATGAACCATTTGAGGGTAAATTAGGGTCGTGTTATGCAACGTGCGAGATTACATTATTTGATGTACCTATGGTTTATAAGATTGGTGATAATCATGGAGTTAGCACACGTGCTGGAGGTATCATTGCAAACGGTAAAGTTGTTAGGTGGGATTTAAAAACAATTGATATAGTCGAGGTACCAAGTTGTCAAGTGTGTTATATAAATGAAAGCGGGTCGATTAAAGTAGATATTAACGATATATTATTAGAGTATGACAATACAACAGAATGTGAATGTAATATAAGTACACTAAGTACAGATGACATGGATATAGTTAGAAATGAAATCATTAATAAATTTGTTAAACTCTTGAAATGACTAAGCTAAATTTAAGCTAACCTATGTTACTATACATAATCAAGAAACCAAAAGGAATAGAATATGAATAGAAACAAAATGGAACAATTAGAGGAAATTTTTAGGTTCGTGACGGGAAAAAATAAAGAGGACTTTGTCAATGCATACGAGCCTAAACTTCGTGATAAAGCATCATACCTGTGGGACACATATAAAAGACGTGACCAAGACTCACTTTCTAAAATGACACAAAAATTAAAGGAATTTGTCAATACATACGAGCCTATACTTCGTGCTAAAGCACCATACGTTTTTGATAAATTTAAAAGATGTGGTAAAAGTTTAATTAAAAAAATGATTAGATGTGTATTTTGTGTGTACTCTAAAATTAGACAAGAATTAAAGGACATAGAATGCTGAAAAATATCACGATGGAAGAATTAGAGGAAATTTTTAGGTTTGGAACAGAAGAAAATAAAGAGAAATTTGTAAATTCATACGAGCCTAAACTTCGTGCTAAAGCATCATACGTTTGGGATACATATCAAAAATGTAACCAAGTCTTGCTTGCAAAAATGAAGTTAGGTATAATCTAAAATAACACAAAAAATTAAAGGATAAAAATGACTATAGAAGAAATGGAAAAGGTGTTATATTTTCTCAATGAAGGTGATACTGATGGACTCATAAAGGAACTTCAAGATGACGTAACATCTATTAATCAAGATGATGAGCTTATTCCTGCAATTACAATGGAAGAAGTAGAACAACTTATCAAGTTTGGAACAAACGTAACTAAAGAGGATTTTGTCAATTCATACGAGCCTAGACTTCGTGCTAGTGCGTCATACGTTTGGGATACATACAAAAGATGTGACCAAAGCTTGTTTGAAAAAATGAATAGATTTGTACTTTCCGTGTACTCTAAAATGACACAAAAATTAAAGGATATGAAATGAATAGAGAAGAAATAGAAAAGGCGTTAGATTTACTTAATGGAGGTGATACTGATGGATTTACAAAGGCAATTCAAGATGGCGTGACATCTATTATTCAAGATGATGAGCTTATTACTGCTATTACAGGAGATGTTAGTTTCAAGCAAATGATAGGAGGAGAACCTAAAGAGGAAGAACCTAAAGAGGAAGAACCTAAAGAGGAAGAACCTAAAGAGGAAGAACCTAAAGAGGAAGAACCTAAAGAGGAAGAACCTAAAGAGGAATAACCTAAAGAGGGATAATCCCTCTATCATTCATTAATTCATTCACTTCACTTCATGACACCGTCACAATAAAACAAAACACACCCTTAAATCAACTCTAATCAAAATAACAACTCCTAGATAGCGTAATACAATAAAATGGCTTAAAATCAATTCTAAGCATCATTTGTGATATAGGCTTCCATCTATGAAGTTATTCCGTACACTATTTTCTAAATCTATGCTATCAATAGGGCTAATTTTAGGAGCTTCGTTAATTACATCTACACTAGCCTTTGATATTCTCTTTACCTCATTTTCTATATCCTTAATAGCGTCTATAGTTTGTTGGTTTATTTCTGACTCATCAACTATATTTGGTTTAATGATGTTATTGGTCATGTTTGAATTAGGTGCTTGTGTATTAATAGGCATGTTTGTTTCTGGTGTAACGGTACTGTGAATTGGACTAGGAGCATTATCTATAATTGAAACGCTATCATCTTTCATTGGCAATTGTAACGTTAGCGGACTAAGATTAGATTTTAGCTTATCTAATGATGTTTTCTTTTTTTCTTCCATTTTTAGGCGTTTTTGTAAATCCGATTTACGTCTTTTCATTGCCTTAGTACTTCCATAAACAATGGTGGCAAGAAAACCTGTACCGCCCTCTTTATCTCTAATTGATTTTAACTCACCTTTAATATTGGATATATTACTATTAATTAACTCTTCGTCTACATTAATATTATCAATTGATTTTATATCCTCTAACAACTCATTCCTATCTTTTGTGTTTGGATTAGATAATACCTTATTCTTTGTAGTCGCTATTTCGGATAACAATTTATATAACTCTTTTTTGTTATTCTTATTAACTCCATCTTTTAATATATTCTTTGCTTCGGCTATGCTTTTCTTTAATCGTTTTTCGTCACTATCCATTGTAACATAATCCATTATATCTTGGAACATATCTTTAATGGCTTTAACGACCCCATTAATTTCTTTCATGGGCAAGTATTCATTAGCAAAGTTAGATACGATATTTCCTAATTTAGATAATGTATTCCCTACACGTGTTATAAAATCATTAACATCATCGTACACCATACCAACGTAATTTTTTAACATATCCCAGTTAGTCAATACAAAGGCTGTTATCCCTGCTATAACAGCTGATATAGATGCTACAATTGCGGTTCCCGCACTTGCAAATAGAGCTGATATAATTATGCCCACTCTAGCTAATGTGCTTGATAGAAATCTGCGTTCTTCTTTTTTCTCTTTTTTGTCTCTTTTTTTCTTATTACTCTTTTTTTCTAGTTTATCTCTCTGATATTTACGTTTTTCATCTACACGTTTCCTCTCTTGTTTCCTATCATTTGTGTGTTCAATGTCACGTTGTAATTTAGTATTCTTAATTGAGTTGTCTTTGATTTCCTTTGATATATCATTGATGCCCTTTGATATATCCTTTAATGACTTAGCCATGTTTACCCCTTTCTATGTGTGTTATTATTTGGTTTAGATGGTACTTGCTTAGCGTGTACCACTACTTTTTGCTTTTCAGAACGTATACCTTTTAGTAATCCTATTATAACACTTGCAGGTACTGTTGCCCTATTATTAGCACTATCACCATCATATCTGCCTTTACCTGTTTTTATTGATTTAATACTAGCAAATCTACCAGCTATTCTATGTTCAAACGTTGATATACTCATCTTGCCTTCTCTAAATTTCTTTAGCCCTGTAACATTTAGCAACTGTTCGCCTAATTTGTCTTGTGTGGAAACTGAAAATATTGTACTCATTGGTAGCCCTAGTTGTGCTATTGTTTCTTTTAATGTTTGTTTCATGAATTGGTATTTACCTACAGCCGTGCTGGCATGTCCACGTGCCAACATGCCATCTTGATATGCTAGTACTTGGCTTAGTGTCATTGAGGTTAGATTAGCGTATTTAGGGGCGTTTCTTCCTTTCTTTGAGTAAACTAATCTATTGTATGCCTTGAGTCCACCACCCCCTTCATGTTTAGAGATAGTTTCAAGTAATGCTTTTACCCCACCACTAACAGTAGTCGTTCCTTTGATAACGCTATTGCTATCGTAGTCACTATCTTTCATTTGTGTGTATTCTTCATTCATACCAATAGATGTAAACTTCATGTTAGATACATCATCTAGTTTATCAGAATTTAGCATCTCAGCATCAAGTAATTTTTTCTCTTCGATTAGTTGTAATTCTAATTCCTTTACATTTGCTTTGTTTGATTCGATTAATTTATTAAAATCATACCCGTTTTTGTCAAATTTCTTATTATTGATTTTACTGTATAGTATATTATTTGATTTATTAATTCCTTTAATATTTTTTTGTATATTTTCTATACGCTTACGGTGTGTGTTCTTATTACTAATGGTTGTTACATAACGAGTTACTTTAGTACTAGAGTAATACTCAACGGCATCATTGTATACACCTGTGTTATTATTCTTTAGGTTGGTGGCTAATTTATTTAGAGTGGTTATCATATCATCGTCTAATGTACGTTTATTGGTTTCTATATCTTGTAAGTACTCCACGAATGTATCTTCGACTTTACTTGATGTTAAATGTAGCTTATATCTTACATCACGTGTCATTATACCTATATTCTTTAATAAAAATGAAATATAGTTTTTACTATCGGTTATGTATGACGAAAGGTTATTAACAAATGCACTAACGCTATTAATTGTGTCTGTTTCAAAACCAAAGAATTTTAAGCTAGTAAATATGAACTTTGCTGAGGTGGTAGTTAGCTCTTTATATTTAGGCTCATCATGAATGATATCTATCATGGAAGTTATACTGTTTTTTAGTGCTATAAAACCGCCTGTAACTAAACCAATTAGCCCAGCAAAGAAACCTTGTTTTACATTCTCTTTTAAGACATTAGCGGGTTCACTATCCTTGACCTTACGAACCGTTGTTTTAGTGGTATCTTTTGCACGTTTTAAAGCAAGTATTAGTGATAAATTCCTTTCCCTATTTGATGTTTTAATTTCGCCTTGTAGATTTTCTATTGACTTGTGTAACTCATTTATTTCATCTGTTTCTTTGGGCATTAAAAATAGTCCTTTTGTTTGTATCTATTTAACTTTGCCCCTCATGCTAAGCTTATAGCTAAGTGGTGTGAATGTATTATTCAGAATTAATTCCCTCAATTCGTCTCTATCTAAATAACCATCACATAACGCTTCGTTTATATCTTTGTACTTACCTAAGAATGATACATTAACTACCTTATACCCCATGTTAGAATACTTAATCGTTTTTTCACGTCCTGTTTTATCATTATCATAACAGAAGACTAATGATATATTTCGTTCATCAAATGATTTTAATATGAATTTACCCATATCTGCCCCTAAGCTACTAATCCACATACCTTTATCTAAACCGCTACTCATTCCATCTATTATGCTTTCAAATACGTACACAGTGCTACCGTCTTTTATGTTATGTAAATTGTAGACTTTAATTGCGTCATTGTTTGTGAACTTAGTCTTAAATCGTTTCTCATTTAGATACCTCATCTGATACCCATTTATATTGCCTTTAAAGTCTTTAATAATGAACATGACGGCATCTTTCCCATTTGGTTCGTACACCTCATGTCTGTAAGGCTCAATGCACCTTGACTTAACAAACTTCATTACCTTATCACTCTTATTGTATGGGATTAGTTTAGTTTTATTTCCTTTTTTAACATCTTTAACGAATTTCTTTTGTGGGGTGTATTGTTTAGGTTTAGTTCTATCTTTAAATTCTCCTATATGGGTATCTTTGTAGAACTTCTTCGCTTCATCTATTCCGAATACATTATACATGAAATTATACAGACTCATTCCGCCACAGTCATTATGGCAGAAATATGTTTTGTACTCCCCGTCACCTAATAAATACCCTCTCTTTTTATATGAATTTTTAACCTCACACAAAGGACACGATAGATTATAGGAATTTGTTTTAATTTGTACTAACTTATGTCCTTCTTCTTTTAGCTTTGTCACTACGTAGTCTATTCGTTTGCACATTCTTAATCCTTTATTTTTTCAAGCAGTTTTTCACTATAGCTAATCATTGCTTCCATTGATGTACCCTTACTACCTTTGTCTCCAAACATTAATTCTTTCTTTTCATCGTTTTTTATATATGGAGTGTATTCACTGCCATATAAAATTTCCCCTATATCCATTAATTCAAAAGTAGACAATGAGTGATTACTAAATCCATTACTAATTAGAGTTCTATGTAATGAGTATTCACTTATACAAAATGTAATCTCACACTCTGACAACAACGATTCAAACATCTGCTTGAATGGGACTGTTTTTTGTGCTTTCAGGTATTCGTTTGTGATACCGTGGAATTCAGTAGCACTTGGTTCAATTGGCTCACCACTATCGTGATAAAACGTACTTAACTCATTTGTGGTTAAATTATACACTTGTGTACGTATTGCTTTATTTTGTTTGAATCCTGTTGTTTGTACGTCTATTAAAAAGTATGGTTTCATTTCTTATCCTTTTTATTTCTTGATTATGTATAGTAACATAAGTTAGCTTAGAGTTAGCTTAGGTTTGAAATTAGTCTTAGAATGGATTTTAATAAACTTTAGGGTGTTGTTCTATCTAGGAGTTGTTAATTTGATTAGAATTGATTTAATGGGTGGTTTTGTTTGATTATGAGTATATCAAGAAGTGAACGATAGGAACTAAATCCTATCATTCGTTAATTAAGCAACTACACCATATTCAGGAGTATTGGTAAAGTCAACTACAAACTTAGACGCGTATTTATCCGCTTCATGAACTGTAATGGCATGTCTTGATTTAAGACCGATTACCTCTTCGAAAGTTGTACTTGATACAGCCGTAGAAAACCATGTTATGAATGGAGAATAAATTACACCCGTTCTTAACTCTTCACCTTTGTGTAATACGATAACGGAATTATCATTTGCAAAGGCATCACAGTACACTTTAATACCTGATTTCAATGTACCTACATAGGCTTGAACTCTACTAGATACTAAATCGGCACCATCGTTATAAGTATTGAATGAGTTTGTACTTTGCATAGCAGACAAAACAGTAGTAGAAACAATAGCAATATTACCACGTCCAGCTCTAGCTCTTAGTGCAATAGCGTTTGCCTCAATTTCTATCTTACGAATGATGTCTGACTCGGCAGGTCTACCATTAAGAGCGTGTTCTTTTGGAACAAGTGTAACCACACCAGCATCATGTGCATTATTTGCATAAGCTGATATTACCTCTTTATCAAGTTGTAATGCTAACTCAATAGTCATGAAGTCTGCAAGTACTTTTTTAGCATCAAGTCCAAACACCAATTTCATATCTTGGGCAACTTCGGCAGTAAACGTTGAGCGTAACATAGACTCTTTAGCAGTAACCGAAAGTGTACCGATACTCATAGATACACCTTTGGAATTGGCATATCTCTCAGACTCAGGAGTTTGTGCGACTGTAGCAGACGTAGCCGCAGGGTCACCGAATCCTACCTCATTACCATCTACATTAGTACCAGAAAGTATCATGATTTGGTTAGTTTTCCCATTAATTGGCTGTACTGAACATATATCATTAGCAATTAATAGTGGTGTCATACGTCTAAGCATAGGTTGTATTAATTGGTTAAATCCTGCTACGTTTTCAGCTGATGTATTCTCATTAAGAAATTTATCAACAGTTCCTGCCATTGTAAGGTATGTTTGTTCCGATTTTAGTGGTAAAGCGGTAGGGCTTTCTACTAGCATTTTTGCATTTTCAGGGGTCAATGTAGTGTCTACACTTTCTAGCATTTTTTCATATTTATTCATTTTTGTAATTCCTTTTGTTTTTTTGTTTTTTGTTAGATTTGATTAAATCCAATACAATACTATTTAATGTATTGTGCTTAACTACTACATATCGTATATTAGTCCGCTTTGTTTAACTGTTTCTTTTTTGTGTTCGTTTACTTGTGGATTTGACATAGATTTAACCACATCTGCTAATACATCTAAATCAGTGCCCTTTGCACTTTCGGTTAGTTTAGTGAATGTATCCTTTTGGGTAACAGTCATATCAGCAGATAGTTCATCGAATTTAATCTTAGCCTCAAGTGTATTAACTTTATCCGTTAATTCAGTTAGTTCTTTTGTACCCTCTGTAATAGCTACCATATCCGCGCCCATGTTAGTAGCAAACATAGCAACGCTTTCTAAGATAGAGTCCGCTTTAAGTACTGTAGCCACATCAACCGTAACCATCTTGTTATCTTCCAAGTAAGTATCTGCAATTTCTTTTACTTTAGACTCTACTAATGCAATTTGGGCATTTTTTGTTTCTTTAGTAACTTCCTCCTTAGCTTCATTTACTTTAGTTTTAATATCGGCTGTTATTTTAGCGATAGTATCATCTTTTATTGTAGATATAACACTTTCTACAAGCGATACGTTAGTCTTTTTTACCTTAGCGTCAACTGCCTTTTTAAACTCTAGTTCAATTTTAGATATTAATTCAGGTGTGAATATCTTAGTATCAAGTCCTTTTAGTATTTCTTCCAATTGTAATCCTTTAATATATAGTGGTATAAAACTATTTAATTAACAGGGGTCAAGCCTCTGCTAATCTTAAGTCAACTGTATTGTTATAGATACTCATTCTAAGATGAATTTCTCTAATTGCCTTAGCAGGTAAGAACGCAATATCAATAACTAGCATCTTAGCAGATATTACCTCATCTGTGTTATTTTGCTCATCACATTGTACGAAATATCCGTCTTTTCCATCGCTACCTTTTCTAATACCACGCCCATCTTGGATGCCACCTAAGAAACGATTAAATTTAGCATCAATTTCTGTTCTAGTGAACTCATCATTAAACTCATGTAACTTATAGTATAGAAACTCTTTACCAGTTCTGTAGATGTAGTTAAGTAACTCTCTTACGTTCTCATCTTGTAAATCACTTTTCTTAGATGTAAAGTTAATTTGGTCATTTCTAACAAATCCTACTTTATTCTTATTAACTATAGGATTAATTCTATACTCTAGTAATGTCTTTTGCTCGTTGAAATCCCATTCATGGGCTATATCAAGCACCCCTTGTAATAAACCATAGTTAGCACCAGCAGATGCCCACCATACATTGCGATTAAGGTTTTGAGCTATTCTAAGTCCTATTGCGTCACCCTGTGCCGTAATCCATGTAGTACGGTTATTGTACTTATCATAAACTTTATATGAATTCCCATCTACAGAACCAAATGTAGTGTTACCAATTAAGCCATACAATTCTTTAATAGCAATTAATGAATTACTCTTTGTCATTCCTAGTATCTTAGATGTAGGTACGGAACTCCTAAATGAGAAATCTTTCCTATTGTTAGATAGAGTGTTAACACTCGCAAATAATGCTTTAGTATCATCATCTGTACTATTGACAGGTGACGGTATCATAAAGTAATGTAATCCTACCGTGTCCGTATTCTCAAATAACTTCAATTCATTTTGGTAATCTGCTAGTGTAGGGGATACAACAGTAGATTTTAACGTTATTGTAATTACCTTATTAGTAATTGATACATACGATTTAGTCTTATCTGTTGGTTCAGCTCTATCAGCCTTATTAAAGAAATCAACAACATTTAGTCCGTCTTCCATCTTAACGAATATACTATTGTCTTTTTCCATAACACTCTCAATGAACATTGAGAAGCCATTATCATCTTTTTCATTGCTATCTGTACTAACTACATATTCTGTAACTAGTTCTCCGTCTGTAACTTTTATATCCATTTGTGTTAATGACGTACCATGTTGTTTTAATTCAACGATTACGTCTGAACTTGGGTTGTTTGTACCTATTAATAATTTAGCCATTTTTTAAATTCCTTTTTTGGTTAGATTGCGAATACATTATCAGCTAAGTATGTATCAAGTCTAGTGTCTGTTACCGTTCCTACTGGCTGTTGTACCAAATATACAGAATTTACATCCAATAACCAATTAATATATTGTATATCTATTTTTAGTGCAGTTGCTATAAACGTTGTATCAATTGTAACTGTGGCTTCTGACGGTAATGCTAAATTAGCAAGGTTAGTAATAGCACTTGCTGGTACAATTGGGATAGGTAACATATTAGCATCAAAGAAAGCACTCTTAACTTCTAATCCAGCCTGTGTAGTGCTAGCTGTATCACTAAGTACATATACACTATTTACATCTAGTCCTGCAAATACATCAAATTGTGTACCGTCAAGTGACGCATATTCTGTAAATTCTGCTTTTAACATATCTACTGTGATAGGAGTAGGCGCTATAGCTTCTATTCTATTTGCCATATCAACAGCATCTATAATTAGTGGAGCTTGCACTACGTCTTTTGCAACTACCGATAACGTGAATGTAGATATATCTGCTTGTGATGCTTGTTTCATATTAAAGATTGTAGTATCTCCTATTGAAAAGTCTTCGCTTGTATCTTCCATACTAACAACGGTTCCCTTAGAGTTTTTACCTATAACACGTGCTATCTTAACGTTAGCACCTAAACCGCCTACTTTGTAATCAAATATTTTATCAACTACTAATCTATCTTGTGTGGCGTCCTTTGGTGGTAGACCCAAAATGTTTGTTAATGCCGTTGATGAAGTTATATCATGAAGTGTTCCTACATCTCCCTTGGAAGTGAATAGTAGTGTACCGACATTTAGTGAACTTTCGGGCGATAATCTTTGTGAGAAATCGTAAGTTTGTGTGTATACACCAGCTACTCCAAGGGGAGTTGGTATTCCTAATCCATTATTTGCCATTTTTTAATCCTTAATTAATTATAGGGATAGTACCCTTGTAGTACTATTTAATGACTGTGATGGATATTGGTTATTTCTTCCCTTGAATGAATGGACGCAACCACTCGTGCAATGGGTGTTCTTCATTTCCATGCAATAGAATTCTATATTTTGCCCTAGTTATAGCCACGTACACTAAGTTAACCTCCGCTAGGCTATCTGTTGAGGTTTCCATATCAAGCAAGTATTCTATAGCCTCATCATAAGGTACTATCTCATCATGGTCTAGCCCTTTGATACCCTTGTAATCATCAATTATATTGTCTTTTAAAACATCACAAGTTGAAAAATCATTATACAACTTGACAGCATCAAATTCTAATCCTTTACTAGAATGTGCAGTTAATATTACATTCTTATGGTATCTCTTACTATTCCATATTTTCTTTGCCAACTTATACGCATAAAATAACATATTCATATTGTACTTAGTGATTAACATATAAGATAAGTGTACCTCTGCACTGCTATCCTTTATATACTCGCTTGCCAACCATGAATTGAACTCTTGTGGGTCATTCTTAGTCTTCTCTTTGTGTATAGTCCTTAGCCTATCAAATTTGGAAGTTTTATTGTTTAGCAATTTATGTACCTCGAATATATTTTCAAACAATTCAGTTGGGTTCTTAGAGGTACGAAATATATCATACGAATATGGAGTTAGTAAATTATTTATGTAGTATTCAAGTATACCAGCGTTGGTTCTACAAATGATAGCCTTAGTGTAATTAGACCTTGGTTTGTCATTATTCCCACCTTCCATTTTTATATCATACCAATACATACTATTACATACATCATTCACTTTACTTGCTATATATGGTGTTAGCCTAAATGATTTTGTTAGTTTAGCAACTTTAAATCCATCTTTGTCTTTCAATGAGTTTTTTAGATTAGCAAAAGCAAAGATAGACTGTAATGAGTCCCCAACCTTGATTTTATACCTAATTTTGATATGTTTAAATATCATATACGCAGGAACGGAAGTATCTTGTGCTTCATCGAGTATCAATGTATCGTATTTCTTTAATGTGTAATCCGTTGTAACTACCTTTATCATATACATCTTCATGTAGAATGAATGTGTAACCTTGCTACCATTCTTACCCATAGCTTTAATTAACTTTGTGGTGTCATTTGCAACAGTAGATGAAACATTGTATTTATACTTATCGATAACTGTACTTGTATCATCATTAAGTACCCATTTGTTAAACAATGTATACACATCATGATATGAATTAGATTTGATGTACTTTTCTACGTCATAGTACTTGAATGATGGAATGATATCCCACTTGTTACCAAACATCATTGAGCTATATGCCATTGCGTTTATAGTACGTACGCTAAGATTAGATAATCCTAATTTTTTAGCTTTCTTTTCTGTTTCCAATTGTAGTTGTTTTGAAAATACAATTAACAGGAACTTTCGTTTCTTCATTTTCTTCACTATTTCCATCATTGTGCTTGACTTGCCACTACCCGCAAGTGCCTCAATTGATAATAGATTATTGCTCTTGCTGGCGTCAATTATGTGTTTTTGTTGAGATGTTAGTGTCATCATTTATTTGCCCTAGCCTTAGCTTCATTAATGATAGATGCTAACATTTCTTTCATATCATCATCTGCTAAATCTACCAATGTATCAATAACAGACTTATGTACTGTTAAAAGGCTAACAGTACCCTCTTTAAGCTCTTTAGTTGGTTTAACTACATACTTAATAGGGTTATCACATAAATCCTCTAATATCGCTCTATGGTCACGATTTGCTTTAATGTCCTTTTCTACATACAACGTAATAACACAGTCCCTTATATCATCATCTATACTAATCTCTATATCATCTGTCATATACAAACGTATTTTACCGTTTTCAACATAAGCCTTTAAGTGCGTGTTAATCATAGTATCTATTACTTTAATTTCATTTGTATCATGGTCATATACATGTAAACATTTAACATCACCAAAGTCGCTATAATTCAACTGGTATGGTGTACCAGTATACATGATATTACCTACAACTTGCTTAGTATGATAATGTCCGCTAAATACCTGCTTAACGTCCTTGAACTTAACCAAATCAAATCCATGAGTAGATTTGTATGTTTTGGTCATATAAAAGTCTTTAATTTCAAAATGTCCATACACTATATCATCTTTCATTAATTTAGGTAATGTATCTGTATCAAACTGCCAACCAATGTATAACCTATTGTCTATTCTAAGGCTATCCGATACTAATTGTATATTATCATATCCTTTACACACTATATCTAATGGACTTACCTTGCTATCTTTACGATAATATAGGTCATGGTTCCCTTTAAGTATTATAACCTCTATATTGCTATTATAAAGCGATTGTAGTGTATCATTGAATGCGTGCAACGCTAAAGTGTTGGTGGAGGTTCTGTTATCAAATATATCACCTAAAAATGTAACACACTTGATGTTATTCTCATTAGCGTAATCTATCATTGATTTTAAAAATGGTATTTGAAAATTTAAGTGTGATGGGTTACCTAAGTGTATATCGCCTATTATCAGTTCTTTCATGTTATATATCCTTTTGATTTTTGATATACTAACATGAATAAACTTAGAGTTAGCTTGCGAAATCAAAGAATTTGGTAAATTATATCCCAATTAATCTTTATACTAGTATTACTAACAATTGGTATATCTATAAGTTTATACGAATGTGAATGTATATCGTCTGTAGTATTACCTAGGAATAACTCCGATACATTTTGCACGGTTGTACCTGTGTGGTTATAAATAGCAGTGTAGTGTACTATGTGTTTCTTATTATCAAAATCTATTGTATACTCAACGGGTAATATTGGTAATACAATAGTTTCCCCTAGTCCTATCGACATTGTTATTTGGTCAATTTTAAGCCCATGTGATAGATACATATTAACATATTGGGATAGTGTATTATAATCCTTATATTCTCCTATTACATTATTTGTATCATTGTCGGTTATAGTATAGCTGACAAGTCCATGTATAGTTGATTTACTTTGCATACGTAATTTCCCACCCTATTTTAATTGTATCGCTCGCGTACACGATTGTATTTGGAATTGATTTAATTGCCATTATAGCATCATCTACAGTAACTCCGTTGTATATAAATTTTGTGTTATCCATTGTTAACGCCATTACGTTAATAACAAACACATCATTAACTCCGTTTGGTTGTACTTCGGCATCTACATTATACGATATAACAGACTCCGTGCCTATAATTGAATCACGACCTGTTATCTCATATATAGGTAATTTTATAGGCGCTACCTCGGATAATTTAACAATAGCATATCTGTTTACGGTATCATCTATGTGTTGATAACCTAAATGAACGGAAGTAGGTTTTCCTTTTCCAGATTGTGCCATTACAGAACCTATACAAATAGTATTGTGTTCTGTGTGTTCTAGCTTAACATTTCCTTTGTTATCAGTTATAGTTATAGTTACACTGCCTTTCATGTTAGTCCTTATGTTGAAATGAAGATGAAATTAGTGTTTTGTGACACATCTTTGACACCCGTAGATACAACTTTTGTATTAAATGTTGTTGTATCAATATTTAACAATTTTGAGTAGTACGCGTCATTATCCAAAGGTGATAAACTAGGATTATATTCACCTCCCGCACTAATCCCATACATGTATCCCCTAGGAGATGTAGGCATATCTACACTTGGAATGGTAACATAAGATAACGTTTTACCTAATGGATTTGTACTTGATACACCAAATCTCTCCCTATAATTCTTTGTTTCCGTAACCTTATTACCTACTATAGTTATACCATGTAAAGGGGATACTGCATTCTTAGTCATATCATTTATATCATTAACTAAATTAAAAGTACGTATTGTATCTACATCGAAATGCCCTAATATTGGGGCGTGTCTGTTTCTTTGTGTTAATATAAATGTCTTGTTAGATATATTAGATAATATTTCTCCGTCAACTTCTCCCACTAGATATGGAGTTAATTTACGTAATGAATATACCCACCCAGCAGGGTGAATATATGGGACTAAGTGTTTCTTGACAAAGTCCAAAGACGCGGTTGTTATAATATCGTATTTGAATGGTTCATCGCCCTCTAGTATCTCAATGTCTGTACCATTTCTAACAGACATGTGGTATCTTAATTTACGTGTGGCATTATCAACATCATATTTTGATGATGATGGGTTATTGATAATATATATCAAGTTATCTACTTCATTAGTAGACCCCATTAGATATGTTAATAATCCAAGTAATATTTTATATGCCTTTTCGGTGGCAATGTTAGCCGATAATTCAGTAGATATACCTATCAAACTTTTAATAGTCAAATAGTTAGAGTCACTACTATTTGTATCGATATTAATACTAGGTAAGAACGTGTTTATATACAATTCAGTTATATTCTCTGAATGTAGTCTATTAATATCAATTAAATCTATGAATGAACTATCGCCTAAATTTAGTGACTTATTCGTGAATACCAAAAATGACCTTACAAACTCTTTAAACCTAATATCAGATTGTAACTTAGTAGGTATTAACTTATTTAGTATTCTATCTACTTTATAATCATCTACAGAGTCTTTATTAATTTCATCTGTAATATCTACATCATTATTGTTATCTACATTACCGTCTATAATACCCGTATTATTTACAAACTTAGTTACCACTATTGGTGGCTTAACGGTATCAATAGATTTTACACTATTATATTCAACCGTATTATGTGCTAAGATTTCTTCATCTGTTAGTATTACAGCCATTCTATAGTACCTCTCTTGTATATTGATACACCCGTTAATCTAGTGTTTATATTCTTATCCATGTGGAATGGTACTGTATTATCAGATACATACAATGGGGTGAATACATTACCATTTGTGTCATCTATTGCTTTTACATTATCTATATATGGCACAGTTAAGACTATCCATCCATCATTTAACCTAGCTTGATATTCGCTAATATCTGTTGGTATATGGATAATATCAACTCCTTTCTTTAATATACGCTTAAATGGTACAAATGGAACAACGACTTTATCTGAAGGTGTACGTCCATAGCTATGTATATCGTAATGACTTACAATATCAAGTGATATAATATCACCCTCAAATATCTTATTAATATTACGTGATAGTAAAGAGTGATAGTGCGTTTTCTCATACCCTGATAGATAATCGTTATAATACTGTGTGAACACACCCTCAACTAAAGCTTTTTTATTAGCGAAGTCTCTCACCTCTCCGTCCGTAGTTATCTTTAGATTTATGTTCCATACATCACTATTAAAATATTCAAGTTTTGTACCTATTGGTTTCTTACTTGATATATGTTGAATTAGTATATCTCTCTCCGCTAGAGTCAATGGTGTATAATCATCATGTATAGCCGTTAATGCAATTGTACCTGGATTTGTTATTGGTGGGTATGTTAGTGCTTCCTGTTCACTAGAGGCACTATCCATTAATAAGTTATTTCCATCTACTATATTTGAGGCATAAACAAAGCTAAGTGAACTCATTGAATTTATGTAATCATCTGCTATAGTACACGTACCGTTTGATTGTTTAAACAGTGGTGCTCTTTCTTTTATTGAATTTATATCTTCGTAATCATATACCTTACTTGCGGTAACACCATTTAAATTAGCTACAGATATATCTGTATTAGTTGATTTAATTTCAGTTACCTTATATGCTTCACTACCAAGTGTTGGAATGATAAACGATGTTTCAATGTAATCACCTCTAACTAGAGTCTTTCCGAATGAGTTATACGAAAAGAATATAGATGTGTACTTAGTGGTAGGGTCATATCTAGCTACATATTTATTTATATCAAGTTCTGTAAATACATCAACTTTAGTATATATAATAGGCGTACTACCGTCTTTAGTGACTTGTACCATAATTGTATCAATATCTATATTATGTATTGGTATAATAAATTCACTAATATCATCTGTCACGCTATGGCTTGACCTCCTATCTATATTCTTATCTACATACCTGCCCTCTAGTAATGTGACTACAGAAGACTCTCCAGCACCAATGGTCACTTCATTCTTTGGAGTAAATTTAATACTACCACCTAAGAATAAATCGCCCCTGTTAATGGTTATTTCTTTTGTTGAATTATTGGTTATAGTAACTGGTAGCATTGACGCTCTAATTGTATGTGGTATGTATCCAAAGTTGGTTACTGCTAAATTCCACACATTGGCGTATACAGATGCCGTTTTAATGAACATTTCTTTAGTTTGCAGGTCTGTGTTAGCATTGACGTTATAAACTGAGTATGCAATGATATCTACTAATATAGATATATTGCTACCCTCATAATTTACATCGGTCAATACATTCTTTTCTATTAGATATGATTTTATACGGTCGCGTATAGAGTCTAAATCAACAGTATCTGTACCAAACAGTCCTATCAATTCGTCTTTATCAATTAAAGTCATGCGGCGTCCTTGTATAGTTGTATTTACTACTATTTAATACCGTTTGCTAACTGTTGTTAAATCTTTTAATTCGGTTCTTGTGTTCAATTAATTGTATCTTCATACGCTTTATACTTTCTATAGGTGGTACTTTAAGTACGCCACATTTATTGTACTTTGCAAATATGTAATTACTATAGTATTCCAAAATATCTTGAGTCGGTATATTACCTGAAACTAGTAAATCTAGTATATCATTAGGTGTTAATTCAAGTTCGGTTGTATCATAGTATGCTATTACAATGTTATCTACATAATGTTTACGTGTAAAGTCAAGTATATTGTAATTTTCTAATCTATCCTTAAATCTTAATCGTGACTCTTTTATATCAGTTGTAGATAAGAATGTATCAAGCGTTGATGTTATATTATTGAATATATACAATGCCCACCATAAGTGTTGGTTATCATATACCTTATGGGCAATGTTCATTAAGTTATCATCGCCATTAACAGTGTAATAGTCATATAAATCATAGTCTATATTAAAATCAATATGCGATACTCTTAATATATCATCACTACTTACATTAAAGTTATCAAAAAAGTTATGATTTAATGCCATATTATTTCCCTACTTCAATTATAGTTGTGTATAATGTATTATCTATCTCATCGCTAAGTTTCCATTCTACTTGTATTTCGATTATATCATTGTTTGGGTCATCATTAAAAATTACATCCTGTGTGTTTATACGTGGTTCATATTTTTTAAGTATAGCCATTACTTCTGTTTTGATAATGTCTATAGTGACATCGTCCATTAGTTCAAATAAATATTTATCAAGTCCACCAAAAAGTGATGGCTTACCTACTATGTCGTATTTTGGAATTGTGATTATATTCTCAATAGAGTTATTAATAGCATCTAATCCACTAACCTCTAATTCATTTAAATTAGAGGATAAATCATTAAACTTATCGTATGAATTTTTTTGGTAGTTACAGGCTTCCATTAAATCCCCCTTGTATAGGACTATTTAATGATTAACGCTACATTGGTACTCCTGTAGGGAGACCTTTATCCGCTCCAATATGTGTATGTGTTGTTAATGTGATAGCACCTACACTAACATCTGTACCAGCAGTTATTAATCCACTTACATCGCTATCACCTGTTATTGTTTCGTTTCCTGTTAAGTTTACATTACCGTTTTGGGTAGTATCTCCTGTTAAGTTTACATTACCGTTTTGGGTAGTATCTCCTGTTAAGTTTACATTACCGTTATGTATTTCATTACCTATCTTATTAAAACCATTACTAGACACCTCAAATCTAGTATCACCTATTTTGATGATAAAGCGTCCATCGGCAGGTAGGTTAATTACATAATCTTTTGGAGATTGAACCTCTGGGCTATTATCAGATGCACCTCTAACCATTCCTGTAATGAGCGGATTATCTATATCTCCGTTAATGAACTGTATATAAACATGCTGACCCAACCTAGGAACGCTTGATATACCGTTTACATCATTTGTACCACCAATTATAGGAGTTTTACTTTCGCACCATATAGGCGTGTCGCATATACCTATTATTATACATTTACATCTGCCTCTATTCTTAGGGTCTTTGTTATCCATAACTGTACCGTAGTAAATACTATTTAGTTTTGTTTTGTATTTTTCTTCTATATGGTCTTTCACCATTAATCCTTTTTGTTATACTTTTGCATATTTGCTTTATTTGCGATACTATTTCCTACAAAGAAATCGTACTCTTTACGCCTTGCTTTGAGTTCTTTTAATATTGCTTTTGTATGTTCCTTTTGAATAGCAGTGTCATCTTTACTTGATTTGGTAATGCTAAACACTTTAAATGCATACACTAAGTCGTTCTTAGATAGGGATTTAACTCCGTTCTTGGTAATGTATTCTTGTATCTCATCTACTGTCATTTTCGCCCCTTTCTGTCAGTATCAGTTTGTTTTTCGAATTCGCTAAGAATAGCTTTTCTAACATCCGTTGGAATTAGTGTGAAATAAACTAACCTCTTATTAAGGTCAAAATTCATCTTAACTCTATCGCTATACTTCTCAATGTTATTCCATGTTTCGTTGACGTCCTTGACCTGTACGTTTTTGTATATACTAACATTTGGCATACGTTTAATAGCACCAGCTTCTATCCTAGACTTGTTTATCTCATTTATGGACTCTATGTAATCATTAGCTATTTTCATGAAATATGGCTCATTTGAGAACTTTCCAACAAACTCATCATTAGACTCAATGGCAATACCAAGTGACTTCAAGTGTGTAATGAACTTAGGTGATAATTCCGTTGCATAAAATATACTCTTTATGTTGTCCTTGCTTTGTCCTTTTATTATATCAGTATGAAGTTTAAAATTCATTGCCATGGTATTTGGTCTAGGAATTAGCCCAGCTTCACAACTTCTATCACCAAGATACCACATATCAATATTTTGGTTATGGAGTAATTGTGTGAAATCTTTATCACCGCTAATGATTAGATGTTTGTCTAATGGATATTCCATAGCCAACACTGCTATAACATCATCTCCCTCGACCCCAATATCATTGTCTAGAGTAGCTTTAATAATCTTATATCCATTATCCTTTAGGTATAATTCTGCAAACTCAATGTACTTATGTCTTATCTTATTGATATGTCTATCATTCTCGGTCTTGTTCTCTGACTTTTTACGTGTAGCTTTGTACTGCGGATAAATGCGTTTTCTCCATGTATTTTGTGTATCTATCGATACAAATGAATTCCCATAATACTTATGGACAAATTGTGCTTTCATTTCATTTGGTTTAATTTTGTATTCAAGTGTATTTAGAAACGCCTTTTTGAACAAGTCCTTGTTATCCATGAATGAAGATAGGAAGTTATCCTTGTCAAAATTAATTTCATCCATTTTGTCTAGTTCATATATAACACTCATGAACGAATTGATTATCACGCTGTTTCCGTCAATTAATACCATTTCTAATCTCCTTTAGATATGGTGCTATTATAGAGTTTCCAGCATTAACATTAAACTCTCCATTATCACAAACGTATGTAGAATGTGGTTCAGTGCTCCTTAGTACTTGTAAATAGATACTATTCCCAGCAGTTATATTAGCATTACTAGGTGGCGTAACTAAAGCAGGTAATGATACATCCATATTAGAGTTAATAGTCATGTTTGATATATCTGTAACACCGTCCAATATTATAGTATCATCACTTGATATGGTTAAGTGCATAGTCTTAAAATTAACACTATATTTATATCCACGTTCTTTAGCAATTTCTATAGCTTTTCTAAACGACCTACTAGGTTTAATTTTTTTAATAAATGGTCTCATATTCTATTCCTTTTGGTTTCTTGATTATGTATAATATCATAGGTTACCTTAAAGTTAGCTTATTCATTTTGTCTTCAAATAGTTTCTTTATCTTTTCATCTTTTACAAATGTAATAATATATTGACAGTCTCTTTTATTTGCAATTGGTAAAAACAAGTTAACCAATTTCATCCTAGATGTATCATCTTTAGTGATAAACTCAATTGCATATCTAAAATTCTCATCATCTAATGATATTACATGAGTTGCATACGCTTTTATATATTTACATTTGCTATTGTTAATGATGAAAATCAAATCATCAACGTCACAATACCTCATGAAATATTCAAATTCACTATTAACTAAGAATGATTTGGCAATAATTTCTTTGTTTATTTCTTTGTCTATCATATTCTATTCCTTTGTTGTTTCTTGATTATGTATAGTAACATAAGTTAGCTTAGAGTTAGCTTAGATTTTAAAGTATTTTTGATACTACACCACATGAATGTAGAATATATCATTCATTGATAAGATATCGCCCTCATAACTTAACAAAATCGCCACTTAAATCCATTCTAATCAAAATAACAACTCCTATATAGGTTAATACACTAAAGTTTCTTAAAATCCATTCTAAGACTAATTACTGAAATATATGAAATCAAACAATGAAATCAAATTCTTTTTTCTTTTTTAATGTAGTGATGATACTAATTTAGTTTAGTTCAAAGATTTAGCATTAATCAAGAAAACACTTTTCATTAGTGTCATCTGTAGCGATAGCGAAAGATGAGACTAATGCTTTCCATCATTAGATTTTATTTTAATTCGTCATTTAGTAGATTTAGTTTTAATTAACAAAGATTTAGCATTAATCAAGAAAACACTTTTCATTAGTGTCATCTGTAGCGATAGCGAAAGATGAGACTGATGCTTTCCATTGGTTAAAGATTTTATTCACCATTTAGTTCAAATATTTTTCTTTTTCTTTTTTGGTTCTTTTTTCTTTTTCTTATTTCGTTCAAGATGTAGTTAAGGATTTAGTTAAGGATTTCATTCAAGACACAAAGTGAGACTTTGTGATGAAGTCTCATCTTTCGCTATCGCTACAGATGACACATTCATGAAGATTTTTCTTTTTCTTTTTTGGTTCTTTTTTCTTTTTCTTATTTTCTTTAAGATTTAGTTAAGGATTTCATTCAAGGATTTAATTCATAATATGTAGGTGTTCCACTATCGTTCCACACCAAGAGCAAATCGGTACCCACCCAATTAGTTGCCATTTTTTGACGTAAAAAATTAAATTTCAAACATCAAAAAACTATACCTGCTCAAAAGTAAAAATTTGGCACAGGTCTAATATATCTCAAGTCTACAAAAAACAAATAAATGCAAATTTTTGACTTGAGATATACGGGGGAATATGAAGGTTTGTTTAACTCCCTCTAAAACTATTTAATAAAAAATCCAAAAAAATGATTGTAAACGGAGAAAAATAACGAAATTTGTTGAAATTTTTGTTGAAATTTTTATTTAGAATATGAAGGTTTGTTTAACTCCCTCTAAAACTATTTAATAAAAAATCCAAAAAAATGATTGTAAACGGAGAAAAATAACGAAATTTGTTGAAATTCGTTGAAATTCGTTGAGGTTTAAGCTAAATTTAAACAAAATATACATATACTACGACAGAAATAAAAATTAAAGGAGGCAAAATGAATACAACAACACAAAACAATAATAGATTTAAATTCTCACCTGAAGATGCTTTACTGCCTTTAAATGATGCTAACCTATTTATTAACTTAACTGATGATTTGAAAAGTTTCATATCAAAACGTACACAAAGCCTTAATGTTAAAGGAATAGTAGTACATATGTTGAAAGAACGGTTACTTAATAAAAAATGTGATAACAACTCTCTTTATAGACTTACAAATATAATTAAATCACATCTACATAATGACATAGCGATAATCAAAGCATACATAGATAACGAAGATAGATATATAATGAATAAGAAACAAACTCATGAGATGGATATAGAAAATAAAACTAGAGTAGGTGGAAATTCATTGATGTATATGCATAACCTATATAGAGTCAATAATGATGGTATCATTGTACGTGATACCATAGAGGTAGATAACGGTATACACGTATGCAGTAGTGATAAGCAATATAATATAGATTTAGATACCACCGAAGAAATCATGTATAGAGAGAGTGAACTACACACTAGTGATATAGTTAGAAATAGCTATACACAGAAGGCGTATAATTCACTTACTGCAAATGATTACACGGAAATAAATGACGATATGTATTCTAACTTCATATCAATAATAGAACATAAAACTTCTATTCATGAAACAGAAACGTCATATAAACAAAGAACACTTATCGATACAAATGAATATGTTAGAAAATTGATTGCAGTTGATGATACATTCATAAATGGAGTGGTTTCAAGTTTCATTAAGGATTATAAATCGTATTTACAAAATGTAACTACATTCATCATAGATATAGTATCAGAACACGGCATGTTTGATAATCTATTGCAATATCTTAATAGTAGCAATACTACCCTTGAAACAATGGTAGAGATTAATGAGATAATATCATCTTTGATTAGTTTCAATGATATAGGTACGTTAATCCAAAACGCTATACCTGCATCATCGTATGTACGCAGAAAACATGTTATGTTTAGAAAAATAACAACAAATTCATACGATATAGATATTACTCGCAATGGCAGTACAAATATAACATCAATACGACTACCTCAATTAGGTAAATATAAATTGAATCCAAAAGATGTTGTAAAACTATTGGGTACACGTTCTAAGAAAGACTCGGTTAGATTAGTCACTATAATAGATAATTACGGTAATGTGCATATCACAATTAGTGACAAACAACCAGATGCTAAGATAAACCAAAGCATCTATGATGTAGTATATGATACAGATACATACGAAAAGAAAGATACTGTGATATATGATGATGAAAATGATGAAAATGATACATACAATGTCTACATCATACATTAAATACAACTGTAACCAAAATAACAAAAAGGATAATAAAATGTTAGATTTTATCGGCAAACTGGAAGCACTAAATGAGAGTAAAGGTAAAAAGATGAAAAAGGTAAGGTCAAAATTTAGACCAAAGAAATCTGCATCTAAGAAATTGAAACCTAAAGCAAGTAAAGCACTTGTTTCTAAGATAAAGTCGCTCGTTTATAAGATGAGAAAGAAAAAACTAAAATAATAAAAAGGATTACATGATGAATAGAGAAGAAATAATAAAAGAAGTAGCCGAAAGAGAATATGTCGATTTTGAACTAATTGATGCT
>Ga0256839_1001372_pt1 | contig 29574 bp, 19 predicted proteins | sample 354166metaG_FD_185968 | JGI IMG/M metagenome (GOLD analysis project Ga0256839, IMG submission 185968) | Hydrothermal vent microbial communities from Mid Atlantic Ridge, Atlantic Ocean - 354-166 | ecosystem: Environmental > Aquatic > Marine > Hydrothermal vents | place: Atlantic Ocean: Mid... | reverse complement strand
TGTTCGCGTATGTGCAGCAGTTCTGCCCGAACAAACCGCGCTATACCCGTCCAGCTAATTAAGCCGATAATGATCATGACATAAAAGATGGACGGATGAGGAAGTACAGCCACTACAGCCAGAATGAGCAAAAGAGTCGGTATGGAGTTGATCAGTTCAATGCTGCGCATGACGAGCATATCTACCGGCAGGGTAAATGGTTTTGAGGCTTTCGCCAAATGGAGGAGCTTTTCGAGTAAAGCACCCAGGCGACTGAAGACAAGAGGTATGCCGAGCAGGAGCAGCAGGCTCAGGCCCAGAGCCGGGAGGAAATTTCCTTCTTGCAGAGCTTGTTCCAGGGTAGCTGCTCTGGCGACAAAAGCATAGAAAAAAGCGGGAAGCAGGCTAAGCAGGCAGAGGGTAAGCTGCAAGGGGCCTGTGCGCAGGCGGTAGTCACCGAAAAAGCCTGCCAGTCCTCCCAGGGCGATGCCGATGACAGATGCCAGGCCCATGGCGATGAAGCCCACAAGCATAGCTACGCGAGTTCCGTGGATCATGCCCGCCAGCAGGTCGCGCCCCAATTGGTCGGTGCCCAGCCAATGTCGAAAGCGCAGGGAAGAAACCCGCTGGTGGTCGAAAGGGCCTGTGAATCTGGCATTGCGGGCATCCAGTTCGGAGGCCGAATAGGGTACGGGAGGCCAGACGACGGCTTGATAAGCCAAGGTTTTCCATTGGCCCCGATTCATATCTCGAGGCCAAGAGGCCCAACCGAGATTCACTGCATAGGAGCGCAAGACGGGGAAGTACGCTTTTCCCTTATATCGGCAGTAGAGCGGTTTGTCGTTGGCCAGGAAATCGGAAAAAAGGGCGACGAACACCATGAGGATGAGCAAGTTGGAAGCGTATCGCGAGCTTCTGTTCTTGCGGAGTTTGTTCCAGATGTTTCTTGCCGTTTTTGCCTTCATATCTTTTGGTTTTGAAAGCGCACTTTGGGGTTGATGCGTGCATAGAGCAAATCGGCAAAGAGCAAGCCGAGCATGGTGAGCAGGCTTCCAAGCAGCAAAATGGCAAAGACTACGGGCCAGTCGTTGAGTAAGATGGATTCGTACATCAACAAGCCCATCCCGGGAATGGCAAAAATTTGTTCTACCACTACCGAGCCGGCTATGGATGCCGGCAGCAGGGAAGCGGCTATGGTGATGATGGGGAAGAGTGCGTTGCGAAAGGCGTGTCTCCAGATGACGCGCCGCTCGCTTAGCCCCCGCGCACGAGCTGCCAAAATGTATTCGCTTTGAAGGACTTCTAACATGCTGTTGCGCATTTGCCTGGCAATGAAGGCCAGAAGAGGATAAGTCAAACACAAGAGGGGCAAAATGAGGTGGGCCGCCCGTTCTGCGAAGCGATGGAGAAGTGGTGCTGTGGCAGGCAAATCTCCGAGGCCGGGGCCGGGGAAAAGATTGAGCCAGGGAGCATAATAGGAAGAAGTCAGGAAGATGAGTGCCAAAGTAGCTATCCAAAAGCGAGGAAGGGCGTACAGGCTAAACAGCAGGAGGGAGGCCAACTTGTCGAAGCGGCTATTTGCCCGGACAGCCATGCGTACGCCCAAGGGAATAGCTATGGCAAAGGCCAAGATGAAGGCCAGGGTGTTGAGCAGCAGTGTCCAGAAGAGCGCCGGTCGAATTTTTTTGCCTACGGGTTGTTTGTCGTAGTAAGAGGTGCCCAAATCACCTTTCAGCAAAGCTTTTAACCAATGGTGATAGCGATTGTCGGTGCCGTGCCAGCTGAGTTTAGGGATGTATAGTTGTGTGGTTTCTCGTTTTGTCTGCATTTGCCGAAAGGCAGAAAAGAGCTGCGTAAGGTCTTGCTCTATGTTCGATGTCTTGCCGTTTTGCCTTGTCGGGTCTTGCCATGCTTGCCATTGTCTTTCAATTTGGGTTAAGTCATCCAAAGCATTGAGTGATTCAATTTTTTTGCGAATGGTATCGGGCAGGTTGGGTTTGCTCAGGAATTGGTCCAGTTTTTTTTGCCAGGCCAGAACGTTTTGGGCGTTCCCTGTTTGAGCTATGAGTTTTTTGATTTTTCGGCGTTTTTGCAGAGGCAGTATTTTGTAGAGGGTGTCGGGATAAGCTTTGGGCATCAGGCCGAAATAGAAGGCTGGTTTGTCGAATCCGTGTTGGCGGGCACATCGGAGGTATTCTTCTGCGGTGAGTGCTCCGGTATTGCTTCCCAGGCATTGTTGTTCTACAGGGTCTCCCGGGGCAGCTTGACTGAGAGCAAAGGCCAGCAGGCTGACGAGCCAAGCCATGGGGGGAAACAGAAGAATGCGCTTAAAAAAATACATATCGTTTTTTTAAGCGGGACGGGTGTCGCCCGCTTATTCAGCTTGGTATTGCATGGGGTAATAGCCCGGAGGGACGAAAGAGGTGAAGGCTTGGAGGCGTCGATGCAGAGCGATGCGCGATCGGGCTGCCATGATGTTGATGACGGGTTGTTCTTCGTACCAGAGTTTTTGAAAAACCTTGTAGAGTTTATCTCTTTTGGGTTTGTCGAGGGTGCGGTTGATCTCTTCGATGAGTTGATCGGTTTCTTTGGAGCCAAAGAAGGTGCGGTTCATGCCACCAGCTTGGCTGTTTTCTGTTAACCAGAGTTGAGCGAGGTCGTCTAGGGCGGGTTGCATGGAGAGAGCGCCGTTGGCCAATTCGTAATCGCGGGTGTTGAGGCGTTTGCGCAGGGCTTTGAAGTCCATGGTTTGGATGTCGATTTCGACACCGGCCTTTTGCGTACTTTCTTTCAGCAGCAGCGCTATTTGTTGTGAGGTTTCGTGCGGTGTTACCAGCAGGCTGAGTTTCATTTCCACTTTTTGCCCGTTGATTTTTTTATCGATTACGCCGTTGCCGTCTGAGTCTGTCCAACCGGCCTCACTGAGTAGGATTTGGGCTTTTTCGACATCGTAGGGTATGGGAGGCAGGTTTTTGGCGTAATAGTCCTTGTCTGGCAAGATGGGGGTACTGATGGGTTCTCCCAGGCCGTAGAAGACGTCGTCTATGATTTGTTGCGTATTGGTGAGATGTGCCAGAGCGCGGCGTACGCGAGGGTCATTCAGTTTTGGGTTTTGGTTGTTGATGTAGATGAAATAGTACCGCAGGGTGAGAGGTGCTTCGAAAGAATAGATTTGATTCAGCGAGCTGTCATTTTTCATTTCTGTGAAGTCGCGGGGGTCGAGCATGTCGGCGATGTCCACTTCTTCAGCCCGAATCATGCTGGCTGCTGCTGTGGCGTCTTTGACGGGTTTTAGGATGATACGGGAAGGGTAAGCGCGGAGGAGTTCGTTTTTTTCGGCCAGGGCATCGCCCCACCAATTTTCTTTTTTGGCAAAGACCAGGCGTTCTCCGGCTTTCCATTCTTCGAGATAGTAAGGGCCTGAGCCGAGGGTTTTAGTTGCGCGGTTGTTTTCATCGGAGGTAAAAGATTTGGCGAAAGCCTGCAGTTGGGGGTCTTGCTCAAAGCGGTCGGCCAATTGAGGATTCATCAAATCGCTTAGGGAATACTTTTGCATGAGGCCCCGGGGGTCGAGCAGGTGCTCGGGCATGACGGGCAAGATGTTGACCAAAGCCTCTTCGGCTAAGATGTAAGGTCGCTTGGTGATGACGTAGAAGTGTTTGGGGTTGTCGGGGTCGAGCACGATGTCTTCCAGGAATTCCATATAAGGTCGGAAGACATAAGCGGGAATGTGGGGATTAAAGATCAGTTTGATGGAAAACAGGTAGTCTTTGCCGGTTACGGCTTGGCCGTCATCCCAGACGGCTTCCGGGCGTATGGTGAAATCGTAGCGGACTTTTCCGTTTTCCAGGGTGGTGATGGTGGGCGATTCTTGGAGCAGTTGCGGTTGGAATTGGCCGGTTTGGGGCCCCAGGTCTTCCAGGAATTGGTAGAGGAAACGCTGGGCAAAGGTGGAGTGAGCGTCATAAGCGGTCAAGGGGTTTAGGCTAATCGGTTCGAGGGGAATGCGGATGAGGATTTCAGCACCGCTGCGCGTCCATTTTTTGCCGGAAGGCTGCTCGTTTTTACAGGCAGGAATGGCAAAGAGCAATAAGAGGCTTAACAGGGAGAAAATGCTGGATTTGTTCATTGGTGTTTGTGTTGAACTGGTGTATGTCTTGAGTCTGCTCGTGGCCAAATGGATTGCGAGATTTTCCGTGTTCGCGAAACACCTTGCCGGCCAAATTGCAGTTCGAAGCTTTCCTCAAAGGACCCCAATTTTTTCTTTGTAGGGCAGTTATGACAAAGATAAAAACTCTTGGCAAAAGTAGGGGCTGGCTCTTGGCAGTCCGTCATAAAATGACTATTTTTGCAGGATGAAAGAAAAAGAGCTTAAAAAGTCGCAAAACGGCAATTACGACGCGGGGAATATCACGGCCCTGGAAGGCTTGGAAGCGGTGCGCAAGCGCCCTGCGATGTACATTGGATCTACCGATAGCAAGGGCCTGCACCACTTGGTTTGGGAAGTGGTGGACAATTCCATCGACGAGCATTTGGCGGGGTATTGCAGCCGCATCGAAGTGGTGATTCATCAGGACAATTCCGTAACGGTACGCGATGACGGTCGAGGCATTCCGGTGGGCACACACCAAAAACTCGGCAAATCGGCTTTGGAAGTCGTGATGACTGTTTTGCATGCCGGCGGAAAGTTCGATAAGGATACGTATAAGGTTTCCGGAGGCTTGCACGGTGTAGGTGTTTCTTGCGTCAACGGTCTTTCGATACATCTGAGGGCGGAGATTCACCGCGAGGGCAAGGTGTACGAGCAGGAATACGAGCGGGGTAAACCCCTGTATGAAGTGCGAGAGATAGGGGAAGCCGATGATACGGGTACCATCATCACCTTTAAACCCGACGGAGAAATTTTTGAGACCCTGGAGTACAAGTACGAGGTGTTGGCCAATCGCCTGCGCGAATTGTCCTATTTGAATAAGGGGCTGACCCTGACCCTCACCGATGAACGCGAAAAGGATGATGAGGGCCGTTTTAAGCAGGATACTTTTTACTCCGAGGGTGGCTTGGCTGAGTTTGTGCAGTATCTGGATGAGGCTCGCACGCGCCTTATTGACATGCCCATTCACATTTCGGGTGGAGAGGAGAATGTCGAAGTGGAGGTGGCCATGCAGTACAACACTTCTTACACGGAGAATGTTTTCTCCTACGTCAACAACATCAATACCCACGAGGGTGGTACGCATGTACAGGGCTTTCGTCGGGCGATTAACAGGCTGTTTAAGCAATACGGAGAGGAAAACGGTTATTTCAAAAAACTGAAGTTCAACATTTCCGGTGAAGATTTTCGGGAAGGGCTTACGGCTGTAGTCTCTGTGAAGGTGCCGGAGCCGCAGTTCAAAGGCCAGACGAAAGGCGAGCTGGGCAACTCGGAAGTTTCGGGTATTGTTTCCAGAGCCGTGGGTGCTAAGTTGAAGTATTGGCTGGAAGAGCATCCGCAAGAAGCTAAGCGCATTATTGATAAGGTCATTTTGGCCGCAACAGCTCGGCATGCAGCCCGCAAGGCCCGCGAGTTGGTGCAGCGCAAAAACGTTCTCACCGGTTCGGGCTTGCCCGGCAAGCTGGCGGACTGCTCGTCAAAAGACCCGAACATCAGTGAATTGTTTCTGGTAGAGGGGGATTCGGCCGGTGGTACGGCCAAGCAAGGGCGCGACCGAAATTTTCAGGCCATCATGCCCCTGAGGGGGAAAATCCTCAACGTGGAAAAAGCGCTTGAGCATAAGATTTACGAAAACGAAGAAATTAAAAACATCTTCACGGCTCTGGGGGTTAGCGTAACGGAGAACGATTTGGGCGAGCGGGTTCTCAATATTGAAAAACTGCGCTATCACAAAATCATCATCATGTGTGATGCCGATGTGGATGGCAGTCACATCGTTACGCTGATTCTCACCTTTTTCTTCCGTTACATGCACAAGCTCATTGAAGAGGGGTTTATCTATATCGCTCAGCCACCTCTTTATCAGGTGCGTAAGGGCAAGCAATTTCGGTATTGCTGGAATGAGGAGGAAAGAGATGAGGCGATTCAGATTTATGCTCAGGGGGGCAATCCGGATTCCGTCAAAGTCCAGCGCTACAAGGGTTTGGGTGAGATGAATGCCGAGCAACTTTGGGAAACCACCATGGACCCCGATACGCGTATCCTTAAGCAGGTTACCATCGAAGATGCCATTGAGGCCGATCGGGTTTTTTCCATGCTGATGGGCGATGAGGTGCCTCCGCGGCGCGCGTTCATTGAGGCGAATGCCAAATACGCCAATATCGATACGTAAAGCTCTTGCTTAGCCGTAAGTCCTTCTTTGCTCTTGTTAAGCTGAAGCTAAACGGAGGAAGTTTTCGTACTCTTCCTGTTTTTTGTCTGTTGTCAAGTTGTTGTTGTGCCAGAGAGGAGTGAATTCTCCTCCAAACTTTTTGATTTCTCTAAAAATTTGACTGAAAACACGCTCCCGCTCTTCCGCATTCAACTGCAGGTATTGGAGGAGACTGACATCCATGAGAGGTAAGGCGTGTAAGGTGAGTGAGGTCTGTTTTTCTTCTTCAATATCATACCAGGGAATGGGGATGCAGCAAGCCATTCGAAAGCCGGGCCTTTCGGCAAATCCCAGGCTGTAGTCGTGGCTGATGCCGGCTTCGAGCAGTTGCCGGGGTGTTTGTGGAAAGCGAAAGCGCAGGTAATGTTGCCGGCTTTGGGTAACGGGCCTGTTGGTGATTTCTTCCAGGCGTTGTTTTTCTTTTGTGAGCAAGCACGGGTTTCCCAGTGTTTTGTAGGAGGGGTGCAAACCAATCTCGCCTTCTCGGGCCAGCTGCTTTAACAGGTTTCTATAAGCTGGATTTCGATGCGAGGGAGATTTGTCGTAGCGCCCGTAATTTGAAGTGGGGGCAAAGTAGATGGGATGCAGGTTTAATTTTTTGTGTGTTTTTTGTAAGAAGGGAAAGGTGAAGCAGGGATCTGTTTCCGGCTTTCGCCAAATGCGATAGCGCCTTAATAGGGCTCGAGGGCCGTTTTGGAGGAGATCGCGCAGGCTGCCGCCCAAGGCTTGCAGAGGGCGTTTGTTGATCAGGCACCAAGGCAGATCGGTATCATAAGAGGGGCGGAAGCTGTAAGCGGGAAGCCGAGGCTTGAGCAAGGGATGTTTTGAGCGGAGTATTTCCAGAAGGGCTTCCATCCAGTAATGAATGAGTGGTTTTTCCGGGTATGAAGTGCCGTGAAGGATAGCGGCCGAAAGCGGAAACCTGGCGTGCTCGTCCCCCTGAAAAGGGAGGTATTCCTCGTAGCGACTGAGTAGAAAAAAGGCTGCCGCAAAGAGGTCAAAAGGTAGGCTGTTTTCGCTTTGTTTTTTTTGTGGGAATAGTATGCTATGTTCTCCCCATTGCGCTGTCTGAATTTGCAGGGGACGAACGCCCTTTTCGCTCAGGAGTCCTTCTTCGGGGATGTGCAGGTCTGCTTTGGGGTGGGCACGGGGGCCGTAAGAGATAAGGACTTGAGCGTCTTTGCCTTGCGGCAAATGTGCTGCTTGCAAGAGGCAGTCCAGTCCCAGCATTTGCTTAAACAACACATCCAGGGTGTAGTGAAGTCGGGGGGCATGAAGCATGCGAGCCGGAACGAGGATGCGAATCATGACCTTGGCGGCAAAGTAGTTGCTGCAGTCGGGTTAGTCGTGACCGGCATAGAGCTTATGCTTGGCTGAGTAGTCGTTTGACGATTTGAGCGATGGCTTTGCCATCTGCTTTTCCGGCCAATTCTTTGGAGGCTATACCCATGACTTTGCCCATGTCTTTCATAGAGGAAGCTCCGGTATTCCGAACAATCTGCTCCAGTTTTTCCGTAAGCTCTTTTTCGCTAAGCTGTTTGGGCAAAAAACGGCTGATGACCTCTATTTCCTCCGCTTCGGTTTTTGCCAGTTCTTCTCTTCCCTGTTGCTTATAGACTTCCAAAGAGTCTTGCCGTTGTTTGACCATTTTTTGCAGCAACTTGATTTCCGCGCTTTCGTCGAGTTCTTCTCCATTTCCTGCCGTTTTAAAGAGCAGAATTTCACTTTTTATAGCCCGCAAAGCGCGCTTTGCCGCTTCATCTTTGTTCTTCATGGCCTCTTTAAGGGCCTGCATGACTTGGGTCTCTAAACTCATGGTGTTACTTTTTTGCAAAGATAGCACAAATCTACGCTACGCTTGACGCAGAATCCCAAGCTGTATCAGCATGCTTGCAGGCGGGCAGGTATATCTAAGTTTCTTTTGTTTTTTGGGGCTTGGAACAGCCCGGATCTCTTGGGTTTGCATTTGTGCAAACTTAGGTGGTTTTTCCGTAGAGACGCACGGCTATGGCGTCTCTACGGAAGAGGATGTCTTTTATTCCAGCACGATTTTTCGCACAGCGGTTTTTTTGTCGCTTTTGACTTGCAGCAGATAGATTCCACGTGGCAGGTTGGTGAGGTCGATTTCCTGCTCTTGGGTTTGGAGTAGTTGTTTGCCGTGGAGGTCGTACAGGCTGCATTGGGCATTTGCCGGAAGGCCGGATAGGAAAAGTTTCTCCTTAACCGGATTGGGGAACACTTTCAGGGGGATTTCCTCAGATGGGTGTGCGGCGGTGGTTTCTTCTTTGATGAGTGTAAAGTGGGGATTAGGAGTCAGAAGATTGAATGAGATGTAGTTGCCGTTTTTGTCTATGGCTTTGAGGTCATTGACGTGTACGTAGTAGTCTATTTCCATTTCAGACCGGCCGCCGATGATGTCGCCGATGACAATAAGTTGGATTGTAGCGATGCGGCCGTTTCCGGTTTTACCTATGCCGTCTGTTCGGGTAAAGACAACTTCCATACGGCCGTACTGCACGATGTCCTCTTCATCGGTATATATTTCAGTTTCTTCTCCGAAGAAAGAACTTTGGGGGGAGAAAGAGATAGAATGGGGTAACGCCAGGTCTTGGGGGTATTGAAGTTGTAGCGCCAGGCCGTGAAGGTCTTGTACGGGGATGTCTGGCGTAGCCAGGTAGATACCTGCCGTGATGGTATATTCTTGAGAGGAACTGGGGTTGAAGTAGATTTCCTGTTGGTCAAAAGCGAGGACAAAAGCAGGTTCGTCTTGCGGGATGCCGTTGATTTGTACGCTGGAGGAATTGTTGTCGGCCTGGTAGTTGTCGTTCACTACGTCGAGGTCTGCCAAGGTAATGATGCCATCGCCGTCGGCATCCAGATGTTTGTAATCCAGTCCGTCGGGGCTGAGCATTCCCCAGTCGGGCGCCGTTTGTGGCAGCCAGAGGGTTGATGCATCGGGGCGGGGCAGTCCTTGGGTGCCGTTAGCCAAGGCGATGGGTAAGACATCAAATACGTTAGCCAGTCCGTCGCCATTACCGTCTCCGGGCCATACACAGTCGTTGACGCATTCGGATTGCGCTTGCAACCATCCCCCCAGGCAGAGCGCAAAAAAGAAAGTATATATGTAACGATTTTTCATAGTTTCTGCTTTTGCTGTTTTATATAATCTAAGACACCCCCAGGAAACAAAACTCCTATTTGCCACAAGGCTTAAAAAGAACAAAATGCCCGATTTGTCGCCTATTGGTCAAGTTGTATTGAGCAATAAAAGCTTGATTGTCAGCAAGTTACTGCTCGTTTTTTATTAACTTTGTCTTTAGTTGGTAGAATTTTCCCCCTTGATGTCAGCTCTAAGGTAAGGCGATTTTTTCTTTCAGCGGGCATCTGAGCGGTTTCAAATGCTTCTGCTTTGGTTGTTTTTCAGTTTTTTGCTTTTGTTTTGACGATGAAAACGCCGAAATTTATTTCTTTATTGAGGACTTTTGATGCCGGGCAGTTGCGGCGTTTTCGCAAGTATTTGTGTTCTCCTTTATACAACGAACGGCAGGAGCTGGTGGTATTGTTCGATTTTTGTGTGGAAAATTTGGAGGCAGCTTGGGACAAGCGGGCAGCCTGGGAGGTTTTGTCTCGAGCTGAAGAGCCTTTTGACGACTTGGCTTTGCGCAGGATGTTGTCGAAATTGACGGGTTTTGCCGAGCATTTTAAGACTTTGGAGGCTTTTGAAGCTTCACCTGCTGCCGTTTTTGGCTGGATGTTGCGCGCGCTCAACGAACAGGCTTTGAGCAAACACTTCACCGCTGTTTTGCGGAGGGCGGAGGCATTGAACAGCCGTCCGGGTATTCAGCAGCCTTTGCTTTATTACTACCGGCAACAGCAGGCGCGAGAGGAATATCGCCACAGCGAATTGCTCAACCCGCGCAAAGCTCGAACTCAAGCCCTGGAACGGGCGGATTTCGACTTGGATTGTTACTACTTTTCAGCCAAGTTGAAAAATTACTGTGAGATGTTGGGCTATGCCCAAATGCAAGCGGTATCGCCGAAAATCCGGCTTTGGCCCGGCTTGTTGGATTATTTGAAAGATAGCCCCTTTTTAGAGGAGCCTGTGGTGCGGGCCTATTATCTCGTGGCCAGCATGTTGGAGCAGCCCGAAGAAGAGCACTTTTTTGTTGCCTTGCGGCAAATGCTGGATACCGATTATACCTTGTTTGCTCGTTCGGAATTGCAGACCTTGTTTGTCCATTTGATGAATTACTGTATCTATACCAAAATAAACAGGGGACGTGCAGATTATTTCAAGGAGCTTTTTGCGCTTTACCAAAGTGCTTTGACCTATGGGATTTTGGAAGAGAGCGGTTTGTTTGATCCCTTCCACTACAAGAATATCATTACGGTGGGTTTGCATGTAGGGGAGCCCGATTGGGTGGAATATTTCATTGGGGAATACACCTCTCGCTTACCGGCTTCCGAGCGGGAGAATGCTCTGACGTACAACATGGCCAAGGTTCACTTTCACCGGAAGGAGTATGAGCAAGTGGTTCGTTTGCTGCGCGAGGTAGAATACAGCGATTTGTTTTACGCTTTGGGTAGTCGTTTGATGCTGTTGAAGACGTATTACGAATTGGGTGAGGATTTGGCTTTGGATTCGTTGATAGATAGCTTCCGAATTTATTTGTTGCGCAACAAGTTTATTTCCAAAGATGTCAGACAGCAGTACATGAGGGTATTGCGTTTTGTTCGCAAAATGTTTTACTTGTCTCCTTATGACAAGGCTGCTGTTCAAAAGCTCAAAGAGGAACTGGCCGGAGCGAGCAATCTGGCGGATAAAGCCTGGTTGATGGAAAAGGTAAGCGAATTGGGGTGAGGTTTTAGCGTTGGGAGAAGAGGTCGAGTTGTTCGGGTTCTTCTTCGTACAATTCGGGGCCGTTGTTTTGTACGTTGTTAACGGCCGAGGAGACGCGATAGATGCGCAGTTGGCCGTCGGTTGGTTGATGTAGCATGCTCAGCACCTCTTCCAGCGGCAATTCGTCGAGCCATCGCAGGCGTTCTTCGGGAGGTAAGATGAGCGGCATGCGATCGTGCAGGCTGGCGACTTCCCGATTAGCCGGTACGGTGATGATGGAGAAGCTGTACACGGGATATCCGTCTTTGTCCCAAATGTCCCAGACGCCCGCAAAAGTGAGCAATTTTTCATTTTTTGGCACGATGCGATAGGGCAGTCGTTTTTTTCCTGTTTTCAGCCATTCGTAGAAACCGTCTGCCAGCACGAGGCAGCGTCTTTGTCGGATGGGCAGCCGGAAGGAAGGTTTGCTTTCAATGCCTTCGGCTCGGGCGTTGATGAGATCACCCGTGTTTCGTCCGTTGTTGGCCCAAAAGGGGATCAGGCCCCAGGTAACGTATTGAAGTTGATGCGGTTTTTCATTGGTGAGGATGTAGGCGTGTTGAGTGGGGGCAATGTTATAGTTGGGCCGAATCGTGAGTTTGATTTCGGCAAAAGGCAATGCCTCGCGTATTTTCTGCTCGGGCAGGGCTAGTGAGAACCTTCCGCACATGGGGTAAAAATACGAAAATTTGGCGATTTGGCAGGAATGGAGTTTTTGCTTACACAGCGGTTGTGGGCATGCGTCAATATTCGGGTAAAAAAGTCCTTTTTTATCGAACATAAGCCCTTGACAGCGGGTTAAAAACAGGACGAGAAGCCCTTTTTGGAAGGAAAAGGGGCAAAACCTCAAAAAGAACTCCGTTTTTATATCGGCTTTATGGCTCATTTGTTATTTTTGGGCCGTGAATGAGCCCCTGTAAGCTAAGGGAGATTGTTCTCAACTTGCATCTAATTCTTTAACAAACAAGCAGAAATATGAAATTCTCACTTAAACAAGTTGTCATTGGCTTGGCCGTTTTGACGGTTGTTTCCTCCTGCGTCTCCAGCAAAAAGTACAACGCTTTGATGGAGGAGAAGGATTCTCTTTCCAAGTCCTTGGCTGAAAGTCAGGAAACCATCAAGGTACTGGAAGAAGAGAAAGCCCAACTTATGGATCAAAACGGGCAACTCAGCAGTGAGTTAGGCGGCATCAAGAAGGATTTGTCCGCTTTGCAGTCTGAAATGAGCCAGGTCAAGCAAATGGTCGCCCAAAAGGAGGCCGAGTTGAACAAGGTGAAGGGCGAAATCAAAGAATCTTTTGCCATCTATGAAAAAGCCGGTTTGAACATTGTGGCCGATGGCGATTTTGTGTACATCTCCATGCCGGAAAACGTGCTCTTCCGCTCGGGTTCTGCCTACTTGGACAAACACGACAAGGAGATTATCGAGACCTTGGCCAACGTGATGAAGGCCAACCCCGATTTGAAGGTGGTGGTGGAAGGCCATACCGATGATCAAAAGATGAAGCCGGGCGCTCCTTATCGCGACAACTGGGATTTGAGTGTGGCTCGTGCAACGGCTGTGGTGCGTTACATGACGAAGATGGGCGTGGATCCTTCTCAGGTAGAAGCTGCCGGTAAAGGTGAGTATGCTCCTAAGGTGGCCGAAAAAACTGCTGAAGCTCGTAAGATGAATCGCCGCACGGAATTCGTCATCGTTCCTAAGACCAGCAAGTTGTACCAGCTGGTGAAGTAAGTAGGGATCTTCCTTACGGCAAACAAAAAAGGCAAATGCTCTGCATTTGCCTTTTTTGTTGTTGCCTAGTTTCTGTTTTTTACAACATTTGCAGAGCGACGAGTTTGGCGTACTCTCCTTGTTTTTGCATGAGGCTTTTGTGGGTGCCTCTTTCGCTAATGCGTCCGTTTTTGAGGACGACAATTTCGTCGGCATGGCGTATGGTGGCCAGGCGGTGAGCGATGATGATGGAGGTGCGTCCTTTGAGCAGTACGCTGAGCGCTTGCTGAACCAATTGTTCCGACTCGGAATCCAAGGAGGAGGTCGCTTCGTCGAGGATAAGGATGGGCGGGTTTTTCAGGATGGCCCGGGCGATGGTGAGGCGTTGGCGCTGCCCACCGCTGAGCTTATCACCCCGATCTCCTATGATGGTGTCGTAGCCGTGTTCGGTTGCCATGATGAAGTCATGGGCATGGGCCATGCGAGCAGCCCGTTCCAGTTCTTCCCGGCTGGCATCCGGTTTGCCCAGCAGCAGATTGTTTCGGATGCTGTCGTGGAAGAGGATGGGTTCTTGAGAGATGTAGCCGATAAGCCGACGCAGGTCTTTGACGCGCAAACTGCGCAGGTCTTGTCCGTCTATCTCAATGGCTCCTTGGGTGGGGTCGTAAAAGCGGTTGAGCAGGCTGATAAGCGTTGATTTTCCGCTACCGGATTTGCCGGCCAGAGCCAGGCTTTTTCCTGCGGGAATGCACAGATCAATGCCGCACAAAACTTCCGGCCCTTCCCGATATCGGAAGTGGAGATTCTTCAATTTGATTTCTCGTTTGAAAGTTTTGAGGGGCAAGGCATTCGGGTCTTCTTCAATGGGATTGTGGCTGTCCAGGATTTCAAAGACGCGTGCAGCAGAGGCATCACCTCTTTTGATGTCGTACATGGTAGTGGACAGGGCTTTGGCGGGGTTGATGATCTGATAAAACAAGACGATGTAGGTGATGAATATTTCCGGTTGCAAAGCGCCTTTATCGAGAATGAGATTTCCTCCAAACCAGATGATGGCGATGATGACCAGGGAGCCCAGCAGTTCGCTTAGCGGAGAAGAAAGATCCCTCCTGTGCAACATGCGGTTCATGAAGCGGTAGTAGTTTTCATTGGCCCGGGCAAAGCGCTTTTGCATGCGCGTTTCCGCTACATAGGATTTGATGATGGGCAGGCCGCTGAGGTGTTCTTCCACATAGGAGAGGATGCGCCCCAGTTCTTTGCGGGCCAGGGCCGAGGGCTTTTTGAGGCTGTTGCTGACGGTAGTGATGATGAAGCCCGTCAGGGGAAGCAGTACGGCCACGAAGAGTGTCAGTTGAGGGCTTAGTACAATGAGCAGAATTAAGGTGAGCAGAATCATGAGAGGAGCTTGCACCAACTGATTCACCGAATTGAGCAATGCCCATTGAATTTCCGCCACATCGTTAGTCAGGCGGGCCATGATGTCGCCTTTGCGTTGATCTTCGAGGAAGGCCAGAGGCAGGTGGAGCATTTTTTGGTGGATGGCATTGCGCAAATCGCGCTCTATGCCGTTGCGCACTTTGGCCATAAAGAACATCGCCAGATAGCGGGTGAGGTTCTTCAGGAAAAAAGCGGTCGCTGCAAAGAGCAGTACCCACCAGAGCACTTGACGGGTACCGTACAGTTTTGCCCAGTGGGCGATGTAGTAGTTCAGCTTGCCTTCCAAATAGTTTTTGATGTCGAGCAGCCCCTCATAAGAAGGTGGGGTCTGCGGTGCGCCCGTATTTTGAAAGAGGATTTTGAGTACGGGGATGAGGATGGTGATGGACACCAGAGAGAAGATTACCATGAGGATATTACCGGCTATGGCGCCGGCAATCCATTTGCCGAAAGGCCGGGCATAGGCCAATACGCGAAAGTAGTTCTTCATGTTTTTTCTTCCTGCGGTTCCAAAACGAAGTCGTTGAGAAAACCCGTATGGAAGTTGCCCTTTTGAAAGTCGGGATTGTTCATCAATTGCTGGTGAAAGGGGATGGTTGTTTTAACACCTTCGACGATGAATTCATCCAGAGCGCGCTGCATTTTGCGGATGCATTCCTCTCTACTGGGTGCCCGACAGATCAGTTTGGCGATCATGGAATCGTAGTAAGGGGGGATGAGATACCCTGCATAGACGTGGGTGTCCACGCGTACGCCGTGTCCTTTGGGGCTGTGGAAGGAGGTGATTTTTCCGGGGCTTGGGCGGAAGTCGTTGAAGGGGTCCTCTGCATTGATGCGGCATTCTATGGCGTGGCCTTTCGGCAAATAATTTTTGCCTGATATGGGGATGCCGGCAGCGATTTTAATTTGTTCTTTGATGAGGTCAAAATCGACCACTTCTTCGGTGACGGGATGTTCGACCTGGATGCGGGTATTCATCTCCATAAAGTAGAAATTCCGGTGTTTGTCCACCAGAAATTCCACTGTACCTACGCCTTCGTACTTGATAGCAGCTCCGGCAGCGATGGCCGCTTTGCCCATGGCGTCGCGTAGTTTTTTGGTGACAAAGGGCGAAGGGCTTTCTTCCAGCAGTTTTTGGTGTCGGCGTTGGATGGAGCATTCTCGCTCGGAGAGATGGCAGACGTTGCCAAACTGGTCGCCGGCAATTTGTATTTCGATGTGGCGGGGTTCTTCGATGAATTTTTCGATATAGATGCCGTCGTTGCCAAATGAGGCTTTGGCTTCCTGGCGGGCCATGTTCCACTGGTCTTCGAACTCCTCTTCTTTCCAAACTACGCGCATGCCTTTGCCACCGCCTCCGGCAGTAGCTTTTAAAATGACGGGATAGCCGATTTCTGCCGCCAGTTTTTTGCCTTGTTTAATGTCTTTGAGCAGGCCTGCAGAGCCTGGCACTACGGGAACGCCGGCTTTGATCATGGTTTCTTTGGCCGTAATTTTATCGCCCATTTTGCGGATTTGGTCGGGCTGGGGGCCAATGAACTTGATGTCGTATTCTCGGCAGACTTCAGCGAAGGAGGCGTTTTCTGCCAGAAAGCCGTAGCCCGGGTGGATGGCATCGGCATTGGTGATTTCTGCAGCGGCCATGATTTTGGGAATCTTCAGGTAGGAGTCTGCAGAAGCCGGCGGGCCGATGCAAACGGCTTCGTCGGCAAAACGCACGTGCAGGCTTTCGCTATCGGCCGTAGAATAGATGGCTACGGTTTTGATGCCCATCTCTTTGCAGGTGCGGATGATGCGCAGGGCAATTTCACCCCGATTGGCAATCAGTATTTTTTTAAACATGTCGCTTGTTTCTTCAGAAAGGGGGGGTTCGGTCTTTAGCGCATGCGAGTTGTTTGGCCAAGGAGCAACGCTTGCTCCGGCTAAGGTCGATAATTCCCTTAAGCCGGCTCTACGAGGAAGAGAACTTGTCCAAATTCTACAGGCTGGGCATCTTCGACCATGACTTTGACGATTTTTCCACTTACCTCGGCTTCGATTTCGTTAAACAGCTTCATGGCTTCGATGATGCAGACTACCGTGTCGGGTTCCACGGTGTCTCCGACCTTCACATAGGGTGGTTTGTCGGGAGCTGCAGAGCGGTAGAAGGTGCCTACCATAGGAGATTTGATTTCCAGGTAGTTATGGCTTTCCTTTTTTTTCGGAGCATCGGTTTGGGCCGGTTTTTCCATTGCAGGGCTTGCAGCCGGAGCAGCGGGAGTTGTTGGTGCAGGGGCTTGAGCAAGGGCCTGGGGTACCGGGCTTACAGCTACGGACTTGCTTTTGGCGTATTTTTCCGTGCGTATGGAAATTTCAAAATCTCCGTCTTTGAGTTTGAACTCCGAGAGCTTGTTCTTGTTGACCAGCTTGATGAGTTCTTGTATTTCTTTAAAGGTCATAGGCCTGAGGTTTTGGTGTGAAGCAGTATGGCCCTGATTATTTCTTTACGCGTTCGATATAGGCCCCCGTGCGGGTATCGAGCTTAATGAGGTCGCCGGTGTTGACAAACAGCGGTACGCGTACTTCCGCACCGGTTTCTATGGTAGCCGGTTTAAGGGTGTTGGTAGCCGTGTCGCCCTTTACGCCGGGTTCCGTATAAGTTACTTCCATGATGACGTGGGCCGGCATTTCCATATTGAGGGGAAGGTCCTTTTCTGCGTGGAAAAGCACGTCCACTTCCATGCCTTCTTTGAGCAGCCCCGGGTTTTCTATGAGCTTTTCGTCCAAAGCCGTTTGTTCGTAGGTTTCGGAATTCATGAAGTGGTAGCCCATATCGTCTTTGTAGAGAAACTGATGCTTGCGGCGCTCGACCCTGATGGGGTTGATTTTGTGCCCCGCCGGAAAAGTGTGCTCGATGACGCGCCCATGCGTGAGGCTTTTTAGCTTGGTGCGAACAAAGGCGTTGCCCTTGCCCGGCTTGACGTGTTGAAATTCCACGACCGTCCACAGGTCGTTGTTGTGCTCTATGCAAAGTCCGTTTCGGATGTCGCTGGTATTAGCCATTGATTTTCGGGTTTTGTCGGGCAAAAATATAAAAAAAATGCGCTCAAAGGTCAAAGCTCTAATTGCTCTGCCTTACTGCTCGTTTTTTCCCCACTTGACCAAGATGGATCCCCAGGAAAACCCTCCGCCAAAAGCGGTGAGGATGAGGTAATCTCCGTTTTTGATTTGGTCTTCGTAATTCCACAGGCAGAGGGGTATGGTAGCGGAGGTGGTGTTGCCGTATTTGTCGATGTTAATCATGACGCGCTCCATGGGAAATTCAGCCGTTTTGGCTACGTATTCAATGATGCGCATATTGGCTTGGTGGGGCACCAACCAACGAATGTCATCTTTGCTCAGGCCATTGCGCTGCATGATGTCCAGCACCGTGGTTTTCATGCCCTCTACGGCGTATTTGAATACCTTGCGTCCGTCTTGATAAATGTAGTGCATCCTTTTGTCCACCGTTTCATGGGTGCAGGGGTAGAGCGAGCCACCGCCCTTTTGGTAGAGCAGATTGCGGCCGGAACCATCGCTTTTGAGTATGTAATCCAGCACGCCGGTGGGCTCTTCGGAGGGTTCCAGTAAGACGGCTCCGGCTCCGTCGCCAAAGAGAATGCAGGTCGAGCGGTCGGTATAATCCACTACAGCGGACAGCTTGTCGGCTCCGATAACGATGATTTTTTTGTATCGGCCGGATTCCATGTAGTGGGAGGCTGTTACCAAGGAGAACAAAAAGCTGGAACAGGCGGCGTTGAGATCGAAGCAAAAGGCGTTTTTCATGCCCACCTTATCGGCTACGATGTTGGCCGTATCCGGAAAGTGCATGTCGGCTGTAACCGTACCACAAACAACCATATCGATTTCTTCCGGAGAGGTGCCCGTTTTTTCGAGCAGGCCTTTGACGGCCTCGACAGCCATATCGGAAGTGGCTTTGCCCGGCTCTTTCAGAATGTGGCGCTCTTTGATGCCGGTTCGGGTACGAATCCACTCATCGTTGGTATCGACCATTTTTTCCAGATCGGCATTGGTCAGGACAAAATCGGGGACGTAGCCGTGGACGCCCGTGATTGCTGCGTATGTGCGTGCCATAGGTTTTTGTTTTTTTCCCGCCTTTCGGCAAATATGAGGTTTACCCGAGGGCGTTTTTGCGCTTTTATTTCGGATGATCCTGTAACTTGCCGCAGTTTTCGGGGAAATGGTCTTGCTCGTGAGGGGCCCGGTAAGAAGGCCTTTCTCAAGTTTAGAAAGTGCAAAGAAACAAAATCTCATGCAAAGAACGCTCATAAAAAACATAGACCGTTTGTTGGGGGTGGCTGAAGAGCCTCCTCCTTTGTTGCGGGGCAAGGCCTTGGCGACCTTGCCGGAATTGACGCAAGCCTGGCTGTTGATAGAGGATGATCGGATAGCTGCTTTTGGCGAGATGGGAGGAGAACTTCCGCGGGCCGATGTGGTCATTGAAGCTTTCGGCGGCAGTGTTTTGCCGGCTTTTGTGGATTCGCATACGCACTTGGTTTTTGCGGCCTGGCGGGAGGGGGAGTTCGTTTTGCGGCTTCAGGGCAAGAGCTATGAAGAGATTGCCCGTGCCGGCGGTGGTATACTCCATTCGGCTGCCCGTTTGCGCCAGATGCCGGAAGAAGCGCTTTACGAGCAGGCCTTGCAGCGCTTGGAAGAGGTGCAAAACCAGGGCACCGGTGCCTTGGAAATCAAGAGTGGTTATGGTCTGGATACGGATAGTGAGTTGAAGATGCTTCGGGTGATCCGTCGATTGAAGGAGCATTCTGCAGCTCCTGTCAAGGCGACTTTTCTGGGGGCACATGCTCTGCCCTTGGCCTATAAGAACGATAGAGCGGCCTACATCAGGCTTTTGATTGAACAAATGTTGCCGCGTGTTGCAGCCGAGGGGCTGGCCGACTACGTGGATGTGTTTTGCGAGAAGGTGGCCTTTAGTGTCGATGAAATGGAGCAGATTTTGGAGGCTTCCGCCAAATACGGTCTCAAGCCCAAGGTGCATGTCAATCAGTTCCATGCTTTAGGTGGTGTGGAAGCGGCAGTGAGACATGGCGCTGTGTCGGTGGATCATCTGGAGGTGGTTTCCGAGCGCGATTTGCAGATTTTGGCGAAAGCCGATACCCTGGCCGTTATTTTACCTTCGGCTCCTTTTTTCCTCAACGACCACTACCCCCCTGCTCGTCAGATGGTAGATAGAGGGCTGGCTTTAGCCCTGGCAACCGATTACAATCCGGGTTCTTCGCCCTCGGGGCGCATGGCTTTTTCGATTTCTTTGGCTTGCATCAAATGTGGTTTGTTGCCGGCAGAGGCACTCCAAGCGGCTACCGTGAACGGGGCGCATGCTCTGGAACTGGGCGAGCTCTGTGGGAGCATAACTCCAGGCATGAGAGCCGATTTGATTTTGACCAAACCCATACCTTCTCCGGCTTTTATTCCCTATGCCTTTGGTAGCAATTGGGTGGAAAGGGTCTTTCTGGGCGGTAAATAGTTGTCTGGATTGGATAGCGTTTGAGCGAAAGCTTTATGCCGGTGATTTCCCGAATTGCTGCTCACCTCTCGACGGCCTGGATGCTTGGTTAAGTCAGCGTTTAAGCAGGTACTAAGTCAGAGTGTCGGCTCGTTTCTAATGTGCTTGCTCGTTTTCCAAAAGCCAGGCGGTGAAAAGGCTTTAGGTCGGCAAATAGAGCATGGATTTGAAACCGGCGAAATCTGTGCAAAGCATGCTCTTCCGGTTTGTTCATTACAAGTATATTTTTGTTTAAGAGCAAACATTTTGGTTTTTCGATGCCTTTTAGGAGAAAGCGGTAGCTGGAACATCCTCGCGTATTCCGTACTTTTGTGCCTGTTTGGTGAATAAAAACTCAATTCCAATATCCCTTTTGTCATGAATAGACTTTCCGTCCTCCTCTTCTTTTTGCTTTTTTCCGCTCTTCATCTGCAAGCTCAGTCACCCAGGCCGGCGGAGGTCTGGATCCCCCATCAAATGGAAGGGCAGGAAAGTGTTTTTGCCTGCCCGCCCGGGCAGCAGAATTTTGCCGGAACGGTTTCTTTGGGCAACATTACGGCTCAGAGCAATGACATTGACCTGGATACCATGTATCTGTGCTTTGGCGATATGGTGGAAATCCTGCACAACGGCGATGCCAACCTCAGCGGTGATCCCGACCCCACTACGGCGCCCGGCATAGGTTATGCCTTTTACTTCTGTCCACCCATCGTTATGGGCCCCGATTTGCCGAATATCGTTACCGATCCCTGCCTGGTGAACAGTCCTCCACCTCCACCTCCGCTTTCTCTGTACATTGAGACCCAGGGCAACCTGAACGGAGATGAAGTTTTTTTCAACGATGGCAGTCTGATTAACTTTTTTAATGGCGGTGCCCCGGCTCTGTACTGGTGGGCGCCAATCACTTTTGATTCTCTGGTAACGACCATCATCGGGCCGGATACTTTTTACCAGGCTTTGTACGAGATGAACGGGCCTTGCGTGCAAGCCAATGTGAATGCTGCTTTTGCAACCGTTTATTTGAATGCCATAGATGCTACCAACATCAACCCCAATTCGGGCAATTCCGGCTGTGAGGGCTCTTTTACCGTGCAGGGCGGTTTGCCGGAATTTGACGGAAGTGCCTATACCATCACCATCACTTCTGCCACTGACCCCAACATCACGGGCAGTATTACCTCGGGTGTTCCCAACCATGGCGATGTAGTTACCTTTACGGTTCCCGTGCCTGGCTTGTACGATATTTCCATAGAAGACGGAAAGAGCTGTGGGGCGGCTTTTCAGATGGACATGAGCAGTTGCTCTTCGGTAACTTTTGATTTGGGCGAGGGGCAGGGAATACCCGGAGGAACGGTCTGTGTGCCCGTTACCGTTCAGAATTTTACAGACATCATTTCTTTTCAATTGTCCATGACTTTTGATCCGGCGGTGGTGAGTTTCATTCAACCACAAAATTTTAATCCGGCTCTTACCGGCTTGGATGCTAACGACTTCGGGGTATCAGGGAATACCGTCATTGTGAGTTGGGTAGAGACTTTTTTGCAGCCGGTTACGCTGGCAGATGACGAAGTGCTGTTTGAGCTGTGTTTTGACGTGGTTGGCAATTTGGGGGAGAGCAGTCCCTTGGAGTTTTTTCCGGCCACGGCCAATGAGGTAACCGATGTGAATGCCCAGCCCCTGGGTTTTAACGGCATTCCCGGCCTGATTGACATCAGCTCTTCGGCTTTGATAGCGACTTATGTGACAGATAGTGTCTCTTGTCCGAATGTTCCCGATGGAGCTTTTACCGTTACGGTGTCCAATGGCATGCCGCCGTATTCCGTGACCTGGCAATTGTTGCCGGGAGGGCCGGTTCAGGGGCCCGGGGTCATCAATATCCAGGGAGGCTCTTTTACGGCGAGTAATTTGCAAGCGGGAGATTACGGTGTAACTATCACGGATCAATCTAACCCGATGAATACGCGGGTGGATACCATTACCATACCTTCCGGGCCGCAGATGAACGTGATTTTCACCCAGCAACCGGCTCTGTGTAACGGAGGTTTGGGTGCTGTTACGGCCATTTTGGTTTTGGACAGTGTGATCATCAACAATCCCGGACCTCAATACAGTTTTTTGTGGGGCAATGGAGAGACTACGGCCACGCTTACTGATATTCCCTCGGGTTTGTACTTTGTAACCATTACAGATGAGAATACGGGCTGTACGGCTACGGGCAGTACTTTTTTGGCTCAGCCTCCGCCTTTGCTCATTTTGGCCTCTAATGTGTCGGATGCTACCTGTTCGGGTTTGCCCGACGGCAGCATTACCGTAGATGTTTCCGGAGGTACGCCTGATCCTTTTACCGGTTATGATATCAGTTGGCCTGCTCTTTTTCAGTTGGATCAGGGAACGAGTTCTACGGCAGCTAACCTCACTGATGGGGATTATCAGGTCGTGGTTACCGATGCCAACGGTTGTCAAGACAGCTTGACCGTTACTGTTGGGGCCGTGAAGCAGCTGTTGCTCAACACCAATGCTTTAAATACCATCAGTTGTAACGGCCTTTGCGATGGAGCTATAGAAGTGCAGGCTACGACGGTGGGGGGTATATCCAATAGCTATACTTTTACCTGGAGCGGCACGCCCATGCCTCCTGCTCCGGTCAATACGGCGACGACCAGCAGCGTCAACAACCTTTGTGCCGGCAATTATCAGGTGTTGCTGGAGGACGATCAGGGTTGTCAGTTAACGGAGGTCTTTGAATTGACTGAGCCTGCACCTTTAACGGTAACGGAAGGAGATGTCATTCCCGAAAGTTGTACGGTAGGCAATGATGGCTCGGCTTCGGTGGTTGTTACGGGGGGGACTTATCCTTATTTTTACAATTGGGGTATTTTTGGCCAGACCGACTCTACGATTACGGGGCTTTCAGCCGGAGATTATTCGGTTGTAATTACCGATGCCAACGGTTGTCAGGATTCGCTCAGCCTGACCATCAACATGCCGGTTGCTCCGGTTATTCTTTCTTTTGAGAACGATACCCTTCCTTGTTTTGACAGCGATAACGGGCAGTTGATTGTTTCGGCTATGCCGGGGCCTGGTGGAGCGCCTATTTCCAATTATAGCTGGTCGAATGGAGACAGCGGAGCTTCTTTGAGCAGCATCATCAACCTGAGTCCGGGGACTTATACCGTAACCATTACGGATCAATCCATGTGTGAAACCATAGACAGTGCTATGGTGGTAGCGCCTTCGCCTTTGGTTTTGGATAGTACGGCCACGCTTTCTCCAACTTGCCCGGGTGAAGGCGGAGGTGTGGCTACGGTGTTTCTCAGTGGTGGTACCTTGCCCTATTTTTACGACTGGTCGGTAGATGCTTTTGACGGCATCGGCAATGCTGCTATTGGAGGAGGGATCATTACAGCCGGAGATTATTCGGTAACGGTTACCGATGCCAACGGTTGTACGCCGGTGGTCGTCGATGTAACTATTCAGGATCCTCCGGCCATTGTGGCGGATTTCGATTTTGGCAGCATTGAGCCGGTGAGTTGTTACTTGAGTCAGGGTGTGCCTTGTGATGGACAGGCCGTGGTTTCCGCCATGTACAGCGATGGCAGTGCAGGTAGTTTTAATTTCAGCTGGTCGTCGGGAGAAACGGACAGCAATCAGGCTTCCAGCATGGCGATGCAATTGTGTCAAGAAACTCAATACGTAACCATTTCGGATGGTACTTGCTCTGTGGTGGATTCCGTTTTCATACCTTTCCCGCCGCCTTTGGAAGAAGGCCCTGACACTGAGATCGAACGGGTGAGTTGTTTTGGTCAGACTGATGGAGCTATTACGGTAGATGTGGTGGGAGGGACGCCGCCTTATACTTACACCTGGAGCAATAGCGGTATGGGCCCCAGCATTCAAAACTTGCCTCCGGGCATGTACGTGGCAACCATAGTAGATGATTTGGGATGTCAGTTTCAGTTTTCTGCAACGGTGGGGCAGCCGGATCCCTTTGTAGCTTTTCTGGACCAGGACGCCAGCCAGGATACGGTGAGTTGTTATGGAGATGCCGACGGGTCGGTTGTTGTCGGGGCACAAGGAGGTAATCTCGACATCAGTGGCGAGCTGTTCTACAATTGGGGTGGAGGCATTGCTCCGCCCAATTCCAATACGGCGGAAAATTTACCGGCAGGGGTATATAGTGTTACGGTGTCGGATATCAAGGGTTGTAGCGATGATTTGACTTTTACCGTATATCAACCCCAGCCTATTGTCTTTAGTTTGGCACCTGTTGAGCCCATTCTTTGTGCAGGGCAACAGACTACTATTTCCGTAGATACGGCTTACGGAGGTAACGGGCTTTCCGCTATTTGGTACACTTTTGCGGTGGACAATGCTTCGGAGCAGCCCTTGCAAACCCCCATTCCTGTTTTTGCGGGTACGCACAGCATTGTCGTTTATGACGGGGCGGGTTGCAGTGTAGATACGAGCATCACCATTACCGAGCCGGCTCCGCTTATTTTGGAATATCCGGAAACCATGGTAGTCGAATTGGGGGATAGCGTGCAAATCGAGTACGAGGCTTTTCAGTCCAGTTTGCCGTTGGATACGGTTTTTTGGACGCCTTTGACGTATTTGAGTTTTGGCAGCGATTTGCTGCAGCCCTGGGTGCGGCCTATCACTTCTCAGGAGTATGTGGTTGGGGTGTTTGATGTCAATGGTTGTCCGGCTACAGCGACTATTTACATTGAGGTGGACAAAAACCTCAATGTTTACATTCCGAATATCTTTTCACCCAACTACGACGGTTTCAATGACTTCTTCCAGGTTTACACCGGTAAGGGGGTAAAAGCCATTCGCAGCATGCGCATCTTTGACCGTTGGGGTGAGTTGCTTTACGAGCGCACCAATTTGCCTGCTCAGCCTGTGGAGTATGAGGGATGGGACGGCACCTATCGCGGAAAGATAGCTTCTTCCGGCGTTTATGTCTATATCATTGAAGTGGAGTTTGAAGATGGGGAGGTATTGCTCTTTAGAGGCGATGTTACCTTGGTGCGTTGAGCTTTTGGTGAGCGGAGACGCCCAATGCCGGGCGTTTCCGCTCACTGGGGCGCAACTGCTCTGATGAGTTGGTTTTAGCAAGTATTTGCATTGCTTTCAAATCCTTTTGGAATCGGTTAAGTTCTTGCGGTTTTGGAGTTGTCGCTATTGTTTTCTATCTTTGCCATAGAACGAGAAGGTAGAGCAGTAGGATGTTTTCATGACAGATAAAGGTATTTATAAGAGTTTGTTGGAGGCGCATCAAAATGGCCATAAGCAATTGGCTGTGTTGATTGACCCGGACGGTTTGACTTTGTCGGATTTGGAGCGGCAGTTGCTGTTGGCGAAGGAAGCCGGTGTGGATTATTTTTTTTTAGGAGGCAGTTTGATCTGGGATGACGTGCTCTGTACTTCGGCCGATTTGATCAAAGAGGTTTGTCCGGATATACCTTTGTTGTTATTTCCCGGGCACCCCATGCAGTTGAGCGATAAGGTTGATGCTGTTTTGCTTCTTTGCTTAATCTCGGGGCGCAATCCCGATTTTCTCATTGGGCAACAGGTCGTGGCAGCTCCATACTTGAAGCGCTTAGATGTGGAAGTAATTTCTACGGGTTATATGCTGGTGGGGAGTGGAAGTACAACTACGGTAGAGTACATGACGCAGACAGTTCCCATCCCGGGCAACAAGCCTTCTGTAGCAGCTTGTACGGCTTTGGCAGGAGATTTGCTGGGGTTGAAGCTTTCGTTTTTGGATGCGGGGAGTGGAGCCGATGAACCCGTTCATTCGGATGTGATTCGGGCCGTTTCACAAAGTACTCGTACTCCTACTTTTGTGGGAGGAGGAATCAGGAAGCCGGAGCAGGCTCTGGCAGCTGTACAAGCCGGGGCTGATTTAATTGTGGTGGGAAATGCTTTTGAAAAAGATCCGGCTTTGGTGGGAGAAATGGTTGCAGCCATTCGTTTGGAGCAAGGCGCGTTGACTTCGTCTTCCGAGAAAGAGTAGGCTGACATCTGGTTTTACAGGTTTGGGTTTTTGATGTTGTCTTGTTTTTGCGTTCAACGGGGTGTTTGGTTTGGTGTTGAATTTTTTTCGCTTTATGAGTTTAGATAGAGGTATTGTTGTTAAATCTACGGGGAGCTGGTATTTGCTGTCTGTTTCAAATTTGCCGGAAGGCGAAAAAATCAAAGCCCGTATCAAGGGGCGTTTTAGACTACACGGTTTGCCCTTGACCAATCCTGTGGCGGTGGGCGATGAGGTGGAGTTTGAGCGTTTGTCGGATGGCACGGGCATGATTAAAAAAATTCTGCCTAGAAAGAATTACGTGGTGAGGCAGTCGCCTCGAAAGAAGCATGGGCTTCACCTCATGGCGGCCAACATAGACCAGGCGGTACTCATTGTAACCATTCGGGAGCCCAACCTCAAGCAGGGGTTTATCGATCGCTACTTGCTGATGACCGAGCCGTATAACATTCCTGTTGCTTTGGTCTTTAATAAGGCAGATGTCTATGATGAGGGTGACATGGGGGTATATGAGTACTTGCGGGCTATTTATGAGAACATTGGTTATTCGGTCTTATTGACTTCCGTTGTGTCGGGCATTGGTTTAGAGCAATTTAGAAGCATTCTACAGGGAAAAATTTCTTTGCTTAGCGGGCAATCGGGTGTAGGGAAATCTTCGCTCATCAACGCCATACAACCGAGTTTGCAATTGAAAACGGGAACTTTGTCCGGTTATTCCGGTAAGGGGCAGCACACCACGACTTTTGCCGAGATGTATGCCTTGGATTTTGGCGGTCAAATCATCGATACGCCGGGCATCAAAACGCTTTCTTTTAACCATTTGGAGCCTTTGGATGTGGCGCACAACTTTCGGGAGTTTTTTGCACTATCTTCCCAATGTCGCTTTGGTGGTTCTTGTTTGCACCGCAGTGAGCCCGGCTGTGCAGTGAAAGAGGCTGTTGAGTCGGGGCAAATTAGTGAACTGCGCTACCTCAGTTACTTGACTTTACTGGAAGAGACTGAGAGCCAAAATTACTGGGAGCGGCGCAAGGACTATTGATTGGGTTTTGATGGAGTGTTGTGATTCAGGCGTTCGATGAGCCGGCCGGTGATGCGCAGGAAGTTCATTTCGGTGATGATGCCGATTAGTTCGTCTTTTTCCGTAATGACAGGCAGGCAACCGATTTTATTGTCGCGCATGAGATTCATGGCGTCCACAACGGTAGCATCCGGTCGTATGGTGATGGGTTTTTCTATCATGATGTCTTTGACGAAGCAATTCTTTTTCTTTTTGGCGTGGCCGTTTTTTGAGAAATAGCGCAGCAGAAGTCTGGAAGTAATTAAACCGGCCAGGTGGCCTTTGTTGTTTTCGACGGGGAGGTATCGAATTTTCCGCCAGTCCATCAATTCGGCGACGAATTCGACCAAGTCATCGGGTTGTACGGTATAGAGGTCTGTTTCCATAAACTCTTCGACCAGCAGGTCTTGGGGGTGGTATTCCGGCAAGTCTTCCAGTTGGGGCATTTCCCAGAGGTGGAGGGGAATGTCTTGCCATTGATTTTTGATGGTTCGGGCGGTGATGATGGCCAGGGCTTCGTCTTTGGAGACCTTTTTTTTCAGGTCGGTATAAGCTCTGAGTTGCCAACGGGCGCCGGTCATGTGGTTGTCCACGCGTGCGCGGATGATGTCGAGGTATTTTTGGATGTCGCTTTCTTTGACTTTTTGCTTTTTGAGGCCTTTTTCAGCCAGGGGAATCAAGATTTCGGAGATTAGATCAGCGGCGCTGAGTTTTTGATCGTCGAACCAGTTAAATCGGGAATCTATACCGAAGCGTGCAGCTTTGATGAAGTTGTCGCGTACATCTGCAAAGAGCAGGTGGTTGCGCACGTCTTCAATTTCATCAGCTAGGCCAACCATGGTGCCTAGCCAGAAAGCAGCGTTAGCTATTTCGTCGGGTACGGAAGGTCCTGAGGGTAATACGCGGTTTTCTATGCGGAGGTGAGGCTTGCCGTTATCACTGATGCCGTAGCAAGGGCGATTCCAGCGATAGACGGTAGAATTGTGTACCTGCAGGGCACGCAATTTGGGTATTTTGCCCTCGGCGAGCATTTCCAGGGCGTCTTCCGTGATATCGGCAGCCAAGAGGACGCGGAAACGCGCGATGTCTTCGCGGTAGATTTCCAGGATGGAGTCGTGAAGCCAGTCTTTACCGAAATGTACGCGCGGGCTTCGCTCGCGCATGTGTTCGTGGGTACTGCGGGTATCCAGGGCTTGCTGGAACATGGCGATGCGGCTTTCGTGCCATAGTCTTTTTCCAAAGACCAGCGGGGAGTTGGCAGCAATAGCCATGATGGGGGCGGCCAGGGTCTGAGCGATGTTGTACATTTTGACGAAATCTCCGGGCGATACCTGCAGGTGTACCTGGAAACTGGTGTTGGCCGCCTCCAGCATGGGGGAGTCGTGTTTTAAAAGTAGTTCGTCAATTCCGTTTAAGCGCAGTTCATAGGCAGGGCCAAGTAGTTGTTCATTGATAGCTTCCATCAGGGCGTGGTAGCGCTTGCGGGGTGTGAGGTTGTGTAGCCCCAGGTCGGATTTGCGCAAGGTGGGAAGAATGCCGGTAAGGATAATTTCTGCGCCTAATTTGTGTACTTTTTTGCGGATTTTTTCCAGCTTTTGGCGATTTTCCTTTTCCAGCTTGCTGAGGCAGTCGCCTTTGAATAGGTGAGGAGTGAGGTTGGTTTCCAGATTGAATTTAGCCAGTTCGGTTTCCACCCATTCATAATCTTTCATGTTTTTCAACGCCTCATCTGCTATGGTAGCCGGTTTATAGTTTTTGGTATTGACCAGACACATTTCCTGTTCAGCACCTATGCGACTGACTCCACTTTCGAAATAGTCGTTTTCGAGCATGAGTTCTAAGGCTCGAATGTCGTTGAGCAAGAATTGCATAAAGCGGTTCATAGCCCGCTTGCCCTTGAGCTTAGATACGCGTTGTTCTCCCATAAATTTGGTTTGTATTTTGGTAAAAGTGGTTTTTTGCTCTGTTACCTCAGTTTTACTTGGCCAAGATAGGACTTTTTTGTTCAATCGGGATGAAACTTTAAAGTTTGTGGGGTGTGTGGTGTAGGTTTTGATTGGCGATGGAGGGTTAATGGGGCCATTGGGGTAATTGAACCAATCGGGGAAATGAATCCTCCACCGACAGAGACGCACAAATTGTGCGTCTGTACGGCCGTGCATTTGATATGCGTTACGATCGTCACGCTGATCACGTCCGTTACGGTTAATTGGGTTAATCGGTTAAATCGGGTTAATCGGTTAAATCGGGTTAATCGGGTTAATCGGGTTAATCGGTTAACCGGAGGAAAGGGTTTACCTATTTCCTCCGCTTCAAAATCCTCTTTCCAAGCAAAGCCTGTGCATGCCAAAACTTCCGGCCTGGCCCGAGCGGCCGTTGAGACAGAGGCTGTCGCGGCTTGGGGATTTGTCCGGAGGGCAAATTTCCATAGAGCAGGCCCTAATCGCAGCAGGTGTCAATCTGCTGCACCCATTTAGCCCTGCGTTTTGTTTTGAAGTCATTGTCTGCTTTAGCCTTGAGTATAAAATCCTCGGGCTGGCGGGAGGGCCCCTAGTTGCAGCGGGTGTCAAC